>Ga0075026_100000393_pt1 | contig 17238 bp, 15 predicted proteins | sample Str012_2_FD_71392 | JGI IMG/M metagenome (GOLD analysis project Ga0075026, IMG submission 71392) | Freshwater sediment microbial communities in response to fracking from Pennsylvania, USA - Straight Creek_MetaG_SC_2012 | ecosystem: Environmental > Aquatic > Freshwater > Creek > Sediment... | reverse complement strand
CTACGCGATCCTGCGCCACAACGGCCTGGACCTCGGCAAGGGCGACTACCTCGGTTCCTGAGGCGGCCGCCAGGAGAGTTCCGATGCGTGCCCTGAAGTTGGCGTTGTTTGGCCTGCTTGGCCTGGTCGCGTTGTTGGTGGTCGCGGCAGTGCTGCTGCTGTTGTTCTTTGATCCCAACGCGCACAAGGCGCGGCTGCAGCAGCTGGTGCTGGAGAAAACCGGGCGCCAGCTGGAACTGCCCGGCGAGCTGAAGCTCAAGCTGTTTCCGTGGATCGCGATCGACATGGGCCGCGCCTCGCTGGCCAATGCTGCGGGCTTTGGTGCCGCACCGATGGTCGAGTTCGAGCACGCGCGGTTGGGCGTGAAGCTGATGCCGCTGCTGCAGCGGCGCCTCGAAATCGGCGAGGTCAGTCTCGACACGCCCACGATCCGCCTGGCGGTGGATGCCGCCGGCCACAACAACTGGTCGGACCTCAGCGGCCCCAAGACTGCGGAAACGCCTGCGGGGGAATCGTCCTCCGGCATGACGGCGGCGAGCCTGGGGAAATTCCGGATCGTGAACGGCACGCTGCAATACATCGATCGCAGCGCCGGGACTGATCTGACATTGCGCGCACTGAGTCTCGAGACCGGCCAGCTCGCATCGGGCAAGCCGGTCGACCTGCAGCTGGCTTTTACGCTGTTGCAGGGCAAGTCGCTCAGCGTGGAGGTGCAACTCCAGAGCCGAACCACGCTGGATCCGGCTGCCAACCGCTATCAGCTCGAAGCGCCGCGGCTCGATCTGCAATTGAAAGGCGCAGGCCTGCCGGCAGCGGGCCTGCCGGTGCAGCTGCGCTTCGAGGTCATTGACGCGGATCTCGCGGCCCAGACCCTGAAACTGTCCGCGCTGCAGCTGCAGGCGGCTGGCGCGAAGCTCACCGGCAACCTCAGCGGCACGCACATCATCGAGGCGCCGCATTTCGCAGGCCAAGTGGAACTCGCCGAGACCTCGACGCGCGAACTGCTGCACCGGCTGGGCGTCGAACTGCCGGTGACCCGCGATCCGGCCATGTTTCGCCGACTCGGTTTCAGCGGCACGCTTAGCGCCAGCAGCGACGCGCTGATGCTCAGCGGCCTGCGACTGCGCTTCGATGACTCGACCGTGACCGGCAGCGCCGGCATAGCCAACCTTGCGACCTCCGCGCTTAAGTTTGAGCTGCAGCTCGACCGCCTCAATGCCGACCGCTACCTGCCACCGGTTCCGCCCGCGAGTGCGGCCGTGCCCGCCGCACCGGCGGCGCCGATCGCGGTGCCGGTGGCGCTGCTGCGCAGTCTCAACGCGCACGGCACCTTGAATGTGGGCGCGGCGGTGTTCGCCGGCGTGCAATACAGCAAGCTGCGCATCGGTGTGAATGCCGAGGGCGGCAAGCTGCAGGTGTTTCCGTCCGAGGCGCAGATGTACGGCGGTCAGTATCACGGCGACATCAGCGTCGATGCCTCCGGGCGCACGCCGCGCCTGAGCGTCGATGAGCACCTGAGCGGCGTCGACTTCGCACCGCTCCTGTTTGACATGCTCCAGACCCGGCGCATGTCCGGTCACGGCAATGCCGCGATCAAGGCCAGCGCCACCGGCGCCGACAGCAGCGCGATGCTGCGCACGCTCACCGGCACGCTGGAGTTTCACGTCGACGATGGCGCGCTGGAAGGCGCTGACCTGTGGTACGAGATTCGCCGCGCGCGCGCGCTGCTGAAGCAACAGGCGCCGCCGGCGCGCACCGGACCCGAACACACGCCGTTTACCGCGCTGTCGGCCACCGGCAAGCTGAGCAATGGTGTGCTGAGCAACGACGATCTGCGCGTGGCGATGCAATACCTGCAGGTCAACGGTCGCGGCACAGCCGACCTGCCGGCCAGCACGCTCGACTATCGCCTCGACGCCGTGGTACTCAAGATCCCGGAAGAGAATGCCACCGACACCCAGGACATTGTGGGTCTCAAGGTTCCGGTGCAGGTGACCGGGAGCTTCGCCTCACCCAAGGTGCGCCCCGACGTCAGCGCCCTGCTCAAGGCGCGTGTGCAGCAGGAAATCGACAAGCGCAAGGACGAGGTCAAGCAGAAACTGCAGGACAAGCTGCAGGATCAGCTCAAGGACCTGTTCAAACGCTGATTATTTCGGCGTCGTCGCGCTGCCGCAGGTGTTCGTGCCCAGCAGCGTATAGGCCGGGCAGAAACGAAATAGGCCGGTGGCCAGCGGCAACACGCCGAGCCAGCCCCACAAGCCGATGCGCCCGGTGGCCGCGGCACTGATCAGCGCCAGACCTACCAGTACCCGCACCACGCGATCGACCGTACCGACATTAATTTTCATGGCCGGATCCCCACTTTTTCAGTCACAGGACGCCCTCAAGGGCAGCATGATACGCCCGCCCGGCGTAGACCAGACATAGGTACATTGCGCTAAGGACTGTGCGCTGCGGCACAAAATTTCGGCCGCCGCCGGCCGATATCTTAAGCATGGCCCGGCCCGGTACCACCCTGTCGCTGATGAACCGCTATTCGGCCTTTGTCGGCTGCCTGCTGATCAGTGTGTTCAGCCTGTGGCTGCTACCGCGCGCGAGCGGCCTGTGGCCGCTGGTCATCCTGTTCCTGGGCCTCAGCGTGATCGGCATCTACGACCTGCTGCAGGCCCCGCGCGCAGTGCTGCGCAACTACCCGCTGATCGGCCACATGCGCTACCTGGTCGAGAGCATACGGCCCGAGATTCGCCAGTACCTGCTCGAAGGCGATGACGAGCAGCTGCCGTTCTCGCGCGCCCAGCGCTCACTGGTGTACCAGCGCGCCAAGAACGCCAGCAGCGACAAGCCCTTCGGTACGCTGACCGATGTCTACGCCGAAGGCTACGAATTCATCGGCCATTCGCTGCAGCCGCGGCCCGAGGCGGATCCGGACCACCTGCGCGTCACGATCGGCGGCTCGCAATGCACCCAGCCCTACGCGGCCTCGGTGCTGAATATCTCGGCGCTCAGTTTCGGCGCCATGAGCGCCAACGCCATCCGCGCGCTCAATCGCGGCGCCCGTCTCGGCGGCTTCGCCCACGACACCGGCGAGGGCAGCATCAGTCCCTATCACCGCGAGTGCGGTGGCGATCTGATCTGGGAGATCGGCAGCGGCTACTTCGGCTGCCGCGACGCGCAGGGCCGCTTCGATGCGCAACGCTTCGCCGAACAGGCATCCACCGCGCAGGTGAAGATGATCGAGCTGAAGCTCAGCCAGGGCGCCAAGCCCGGCCACGGCGGCATTCTGCCGGGCGCCAAAGTGACGCCGGAAATTGCCGCGACGCGCGGCGTGCCCGTCGGTGTCGATTGCGTTTCGCCGGCGCGCCACAGTGCCTTCGATACGCCGGCCGGCCTGCTGGAGTTCCTGGCCTTACTGCGCGAACGCTCGGGCGGCAAGCCGGTGGGCTTCAAGCTCTGCATCGGTCACGCCTGGGAGTTCATGGCGATCGCCAAGGCGATGCTGCAGACCGGCATCACCCCGGATTTCATTGTCGTCGACGGCAAGGAAGGCGGCACCGGCGCCGCGCCGGTGGAGTTCACCAATCACATTGGCATGCCGATGCGCGAAGGGCTGCTGTTCGTGCACAACGTGCTGGTCGGCACGGGTCAGCGCCAGCGCGTGCGCATCGCGGCCAGCGGCAAGATTGTCAGCGGCTTCGACATCGCCTGCGTGCTGGCCCTGGGCGCCGACTGGGCCAATTCGGCCCGCGCCTTCATGTTCGCGATCGGCTGCATCCAATCGCAGAGCTGCAACACCAATCGCTGTCCGACCGGTGTCGCTACGCAGGATGCGCTGCGCCAGCGCGCACTGGTGGTTGACGACAAGGCGCAGCGGGTGCGCAATTTCCATCACAACACGGTGGCGGCGCTGGCGCAGATCCTGGCCGCCGCGGGACTGGACCATCCGGCGCAGCTGCGGCCGCAGCACCTGGTGCGCCGTATCAGCCAGACCCGGGTGCAGCAGTTCTCCGACGTCCACACCTTCCTGGAGCCTGACGAACTGCTGGGCGGCACACTGCATCGCTTCTATGGGAACGCCTGGCAGCTGGCGCGGGCCGACAGTTTTGCGCCGGTTGGCTGTTAAGATGGCGAAATGCCGCAAAAGCCGTGGGTTTTGGGGGTCGCCGTCGTGCTGTTGCTGTGGTTTGCGCCACTGGGCAGCTACACGCTCTACAATCCTGACGAGGGCCGCTACGCGGAAATACCGCGCGAAATGGTGGCCAGCGGCGACTGGGTAACCCCGCGCCTCAACGACCTGAAGTATTTCGAGAAGCCACCGCTCCACTACTGGGCCACCGCCGTGGCGTTTACCGTATTCGGCGAGCACGAATGGTCGGCGCGCGCCTGGGTGGCGCTGTGCGGATTCCTTGGCCTGCTGCTCACGGCCTGGATCGGCACCCGCGTCTATGGCGCTCGGGCCGGCGCCATGGCGGCGCTGGTGCAGGGCGGCTCGCTTCTCTATCTGGTACTGGCGCGCATGTCGACGCTCGACATGGGCCTGACCATCGCGCTCGAGCTGGCACTTGCCGGGCTGCTGTTGCTGGTCAGCAAGCAGGGCGCGAGCCGCGAACGCAGCGGCGCGTGGCTGCTGGCGCTGGGTACGGCATTGGCGTTTCTATCCAAGGGTCTGGTCGGCATCCTGATTCCCGGCGCAGTGGCCACGCTGTATCTGTTGTTGCGCCGTGACTGGCACTTGCTGCTGCGCTCGCGCCCCTGGTGGGTGGCACTGGCGCTGGCACTGATTGCGGCACCGTGGGTGCTGCTGGTCTCGCAGCGCAACCCGGAGTTCGCGCGCTTCTTTTTCATACACGAACATTTCGAGCGTTTCCTGACGCGCGTGCACGCGCGCTATGAGCCCGACTGGTTTTTCATCCCGGTGTTGCTGCTCGGATTCCTGCCGTGGACGGCGCTGCTGCCGGCGCTGTGCGTGCGGGCGTGGCGCGCCTGCCGGGCCGGCGAGGGCGCGAGCTGGCTGCTGGCACTGTGGGTGCTGTTCACCTTCCTGTTCTTCAGCTACTCGCAGTCGAAACTGATTCCCTACATCCTGCCGCTGTTTCCGGCGCTCGCACTGCTGGCCGGGCCGACACTGACCGAGCTACCCGCGCCGCGGCTGCGCCGCGCCCTTAGGCTAGCCGCAGCGGTCTGGCTGCTGCTGGGCCTCGTGGCGCTCGCGCTGTGGCGCTCGGGAAGCTGGGCGGTGCGCCTGCAGATCGACGCCGGTCCCGCGGTGCCGCTGATGGCCGCTGGATTCATACTGGCAGCGCTGGCCTGCGCTTACGCTGCGCGCCTGGCGCTGCGACGCGGCTCGCTGGCCGCGGTCATCACGGCCGCGCTGGGCAGCGTCGTGCTGGTGGGCGTGTTGCCGGTGGCCGCCGATCTTTTGCCGCGGCAGCGCGAGCTCGCGCGGCTGATCGCGGCGATCAGGCCTGCGCTCACGGCGGCAGTGCCCTTCTATTGCGTGGACGATTACGAGCAGTCCATTGCTTTTTACCTAAAGCGCACCTGCACGCTGGTGGGCTATCGCGGCGAGCTGGATTTCGGCCTGCGCCAGGAGCCGGCGCGCTGGATCGCCGACCTGCAGCAGTTTGAGCGGCGCTGGCGCGCCGCGGGCCAGGCCGTGGCGGTCATCCGCGCCAGTTCCTACCCCCGGCTGCAGCAGATGGGCCTGCCCATGCGCGTGATATACACTGCGCCCTCCCTGGTCGCGGTGGTCAGACAATGAAGGGCCCACAGCTGGCATTGGTGCTTACGGGCGTGCTGCTGAACGCTGTGGCGCAGCTGCTGCTCAAGGCCGGCTCCGCGTCGCTGGCCGGCATCGAGCTGCGCGCCGGCAATGCGCTGGCAATCGCCGGGCGGCTGGCGCTGAACCCACCGATCATCGGCGGCCTGGTGTGTTACGCGATCAGCGTGGTGGTGTGGATCCTGGCGCTCTCGCGCGTCGAGGTCAGCGTCGCCTATCCAATGCTGTCGGTCGGCTACGTGGTCAATGCGCTCGCCGCGTGGTGGCTGTTTGGCGAAAATCTCACGGCGGCGCGCCTGGCCGGCATCGGCATCATTCTGGTGGGTGTCTGGCTGGTGGCGCGCAGCTCCGGCCATGCCTAGCGAAATCCGGGTACACACCATGAGTCAGCCCTTCCTGCCCTTTACCCGCCCAGCCATCGACGAGGCCACCATCGCCGCGGTCGGCGAAGTGCTGCGCTCCGGGTGGATCACCAGCGGTCCCAAGGTGAAGGAATTCGAGGCGCAGCTGTCGGCAATGTTCGGCGGCCGGCCGGTGCGCACGATGAGTTCGGCAACTGGTGCGATGGAAATCGCGCTGGCGCTGATCGGGGTGCAGCCGGACGATGAAGTGATCACTACGCCGCTCTCCTGGGTGGCGACCGCTAACGTGGTGCTGCGCGCCGGCGGCCGGCCGGTGTTCGTCGACTGCGATCCCGCGACCCGCAACATCGACCTGGAGCGCATCGAAGCGGCGATCACCCCGCGCACGCGCGCGCTGTTTCCGGTCGATCTGGCCGGGCTCCCCGTCGATCGCGATCGACTGTACGCCATCGCCGGCAGGCATCGCCTGCGCGTCGTCGAGGATGCGGCACAGTCGATGGGCGCCAGCTGGGGCGGGCGCCTGATCGGCAGTATCGGCGATCTGGTGTCGATCAGCTTCCATGCCAACAAGAACATCACCACCTGCGAGGGCGGCTGTCTGGTGCTCAACGATGCCGACGAGGCACGCCGCTGCGAGCTGTGGCGTCTGCAGGGCGCCGAGCGCCGCGGCGACAGCTGGGAAGGCATGGACGTCGCGCTCGCCGGCGGCAAGCACAATCTCACGGATGTGGCGGCTTGCATCGGGCTCGGCCAGCTGCCGCATCTGCAGGCCTTCAATGCGCGCCGCCGCGCGCTGGCGCGCCGCTATTTCGAGCGCCTCGACCGGAGCCTTGGTTGCGAGCTGCCGCCGGCAGATTTCGAACACAGCAACTGGCACATGTTCCAGATCCTGCTGCCCGAGTGGGTGGAGCGCGGGGCGTTCATCGTCAATATGCGCGCGGCCGGTATCGGCACCGGCGTGCACTACCCGGCCATGCACCTGTTCACACTGTACCGCACGCTGGGCTTCCGACCCGGGGATTTTCCGCATGCCGAGCGCATCGGCCGCAGTACCGTGAGCCTGCCAATGTTCCCGGCCATGCAGGATGCCGATGTCGACCGGGTCTGCGCCGCGCTCGGGCCGGCCATGGCCGCGGCGAGCATGCAGCGGGCGCGCGCATGAGCCCGTTGCTGCCGGAGATTTCTGTGGTGATCCCGGTCTACAACGAGGAGGCCAGCCTGCCGCCGCTGTTCGCGCGCCTGTATCCGGCGCTCGATGCGCTCGCGCGCAGCTATGAGATCATCTTCGTCAATGACGGCAGCCGCGACCGTTCGGCGGCGATCCTGCGCGAGCAGTTCGAGCGCCGCGGCGATGTCACGCGCGTAGTGCTGTTCGCCGCCAATTTCGGCCAGCATCGCGCCATCCTGGCCGGTTTCGCGCAGGCGCGCGGCCAATACCTGCTCACGCTCGATGCCGACCTGCAGAACCCGCCCGAGGAGATCGGCCGCGTGCTGGCCGAGCTCGACGCCGGTCACGACTACGTCGGCACCATCCGCAAGCAGCGCCAGGACGTGGCCTGGCGCCGCTGGGCCTCGCGCATCGTCAATGCGGTGCGCGAGCGCACCACGCACATCCGCATCACCGACCACGGCTGCATGTTCCGCGGCTATGGGCGCAACGTGGTCGATGCCATCAATATGTGCAGCGAGAACAATACCTTCGTACCGGCGCTGGCCTACACCTTCGCCGGCTCGCCGACCGAGATCATGGTGCGGCACGAGGATCGCAGCGCCGGGGAGTCGAAGTACTCGATCTGGCATCTGATGAAGCTGAACTTCGACCTGATGACCGGCTTCTCGATCGTGCCCATGCAGATCTTCTCGGCGCTGGGCACAGCAGTGTCGCTGCTGTCGGTGATGTTCGGTATTGGCCTGATCGTCCGCCGCCTGGTGTTCGGGCCCAATGCGGCCGAGCAGGGCATATTCACATTGTTCGCGATCGCCTTCCTGCTGATCGGCATCGCGCTGTTCGGTCTCGGCCTGCTGGGTGAGTACATCGGCCGCATCTACGAAGAGGTGCGGCGGCGTCCGCGTTATATCATCGGCGCCGTGCTCGAGCGCCAGCCGGGCGGCGCCGAACCATCGTGACGCGCGCGGTAGTCTTCGCGTATCACGATGTCGGGGTACGCTGCCTGCGGGTGTTGCTGGCGCAGGGCATCGAGGTGCCGCTGGTGGTCACGCACCAGGACAACCCGGCCGAGCAGATCTGGTTCGCGAGCGTGGCACAGCATGCGCGCTGGCACGGCCTCGCGGTCGCGACACCCCAGGATCCCAACGTGCCGGCCTTCGTGCAGCAGCTGCGCGCGTTGCGCCCGGACTTCCTGTTCTCCTTTTACTATCGGCATATGCTTGGGCAGGCGCTGCTGACGCTCCCGGCGCGCGGCGCCTACAACATGCATGGCTCGCTGCTGCCCAGGTACCGGGGCCGGGTGCCGGTAAACTGGGCGGTGCTGAACGGCGAGACCGAGACCGGCGCTACGCTCCATGCCATGACCGCCAAACCCGATGCCGGCGCGATTGTCGATGCCCAGGCGGTACCGATCCTGCCCGACGACACCGCCGTGGAAGTATTCCGCAAGGTATGCGTCGCCGCGGAGCTCACGCTGCAGCGCGCCCTGCCCGGTCTGGTGGCAGGCAGCGCCTCGCTACGCGCGCAGGACCTTGGGCAGGGCAGCTACTACGGTGGCCGCAGCGCTGCCGACGGTGCGATAGACTGGCGCCGCGGGGTGCGCGCCGTGCACAATCTGGTGCGGGCCGTGGCGCCGCCTTATCCGGGCGCCTACGCGCTGGCGGGGGGGATGCCGTTGCGGGTGCTGCGCACGCTGGTCGGCGCTGGCGCCGCGACCGGCGGTGCGCCACCGGTGCTGTGCTGCCGCGGCGGCGAGGTCCAGGCGCACTGCGCCGATGGCGTGCTGCGGCTGCTGGAATTTGCTCTGGATGGGCAGGTGCGCGATGCGCAGGCGTTTCAGGCGCGCTTTGGGGACACGGTCCTGCCGCTGGCAGACGGCCGCAAATAATCAACATCGGCGGACTCAATCATGACTACCAAAGTACTGATCCTCGGCGTCAACGGCTTCATTGGCCATCACCTCTCGACCCGCATCCTCAAGGATACCGACTGGAGCGTGTTCGGCATGGACATGAATTCCGAGCGCATCGAGCCGCTGCTCGGCAATCCGCGCATGAAGTTTTTCGAAGGCGACATCACGATCAACAAGGAGTGGATCGAATATCACGTCCGCAAGTGCGACGTGGTGCTGCCGCTGGTGGCGATCGCGACGCCGGCCACCTATGTGCAGGAGCCGCTGCGCGTGTTCGAGCTCGATTTCGAGGCCAACCTGCCGATCGTTCGGCAGTGCGTGCGCTACGGCAAGCGTGTGCTGTTTCCGTCGACCTCCGAGGTCTACGGCATGTGCCGCGATGGCGAGTTCGATCCGGCCAGCTCGGAGCTGATCTATGGTCCGATCGAAAAGCAGCGCTGGATCTACGCCTGCTCGAAGCAGCTGCTCGACCGCGTCATTTACGCCTACGGCTCCATGGGCAAGCTCGACTATACGCTGTTCCGGCCCTTCAACTGGATCGGCGCCGGGCTGGACAACATCCATTCGGCCAAGGAAGGCAGCTCGCGCGTCATCACGCAGTTTCTCGGCCACATCGTCCGCGGCGAACCGATCAAGCTGGTCGATGGCGGCGCGCAGAAGCGCTGCTTTACCGCGATCAGCGATGGCGTCGATGCGCTGATGCGCATCATCGCCAACAAGGATGGCTGCGCCACGCGCAAGATCTTCAATATCGGTAACCCCGCCAACAATCTCTCGGTACGGGAACTGGCCGAACAGATGCTGGCGCTGGCCGCCGACTATCCCGAGTACCGCGACAACGCGAAACAGGTGAAGCTGGTCGAGACCACGGCCGGCGAGTATTACGGCAAGGGTTACCAGGACGTCTCCAACCGCGTGCCGAAGATTGCCAACACGCGCAGCGAACTGGGCTGGGAGCCGAAGGTGGCGATGCGCGATGCGCTCAAGCAGATCTTCGAAGCCTATCGCGGGCAGATTGCCCAGGCCTCGCACCTGATTGACTGAGCGGCGCCCGGTGCGAATTGCGCTCAAGGTCGATGTCGACACGCTGCGCGGCACGCGCGCGGGCGTGCCGGCGCTGTTGCGCGTGCTGCAGCAGGCCGGGGCCGGTGCCACCTTCCTGTTCAGCCTGGGCCCGGACCATACCGGCCGCGCCATCCGCCGGGTGCTGCGCCCCGGCTTCCTCAGCAAGGTGTCGCGCACTTCGGTGCTCGAACACTACGGGCTGCGCACACTCCTGTACGGCACGCTGCTGCCGGGTCCCGACATCGGCCGGCGCGCCGGCGCCCAGATGCGCCAGGTGCGCGACGCCGGATTCGAAGTCGGCATGCATTGCTTCGATCACATCGCCTGGCAGGATTTCGTTACGCGGCGCGACGCGGACTGGACCGCGCGCCAGATGCGCAGAGGCGTAGAGCGCTTCACGGAAATCTTTGGCAGCGCGCCGCGCGTGCACGGCGCCGCCGGGTGGCAGATGAATGCCGCCGCGCTGGCCCTCGAGGAACAGTTCGGTTTCGACTATGCCTCCGACACGCGCGGTACCGGCCCCTTCATGCCGTTGATCGCCGGTCGCCGCAGCCGTGTGCCGCAACTGCCCACGACCCTGCCGACGCTCGATGAGCTGATCGGCCTCGACGGGCTGGATGCGCAGAACGTGCACGGCGCGCTGCTGGCGCGCACGGCGAATGCCCCGGGCGGCCATGGCGGCGGGAGCGAAGTGTTCACGCTGCATGCCGAACTCGAGGGCATGAAACTGCTGCCGGTGATGGAGCGGTTGGTGGAGGGCTGGGCCGCGCAGGGTCACGAGCTGGTATCGCTGGCGACCTTGTGCGCCAGCCTGGATCGCGCCACGTTGCCGGTCGGCGACGTCGTTCCCGGAACCGTTGCGGGACGGAGCGGCGAGCTGGCTTGCCAGCGTGGCGTAGTGCAATAATCCCTGCCCATGAGTACACCCAAGGGGCCCAAGGTCTATGCCAGCGCGCAGGCGGCACTCGATGGCGTGGTGCACGACGGCATGATGGTGATGTCCGGCGGCTTCGGGCTGTGCGGTATCGCCGAGAACCTGATCGTGGCGCTGCGCAACAGCGGCGCGAAGGGCCTGACGGTGGTGTCGAACAATGCCGGGGTCGATGAATTCGGGCTCGGCACGCTGCTCAAGACGCGCCAGATCCGCAAGATGATTTCCTCGTACGTCGGCGAGAACAAGGAATTCGAGCGCCAGTACCTGTCGGGCGAGCTGGAACTGGAATTCAATCCGCAGGGCACGCTGGCCGAGCGCATACGCGCCGGCGGCGCAGGCATCTGGGGCTTCTACACGCGCACTGGCGCCGGCACCCTGGTTGCCGAGGGCAAGGAGCAGCGCGTCATTAACGGCGATACCTATGTGCTTGAGACCGGCCTGGTGGCCGACCTCGCGCTGGTGAAGGCCTGGCGCGGCGACACCGAGGGCAACCTCGTGTATCGCAAGACCGCGAGGAATTTCAATCCGATGATGGCCACTGCCGGTCGCGTGACGGTGGCCGAGGTGGAGGAGCTGGTCGAGCCGGGCATGCTGGATCCCGACCAGATTCATACGCCGGGCATTTTCGTCCAGCGCATCATCCAGGGGCCGAGTTACCTGAAGACCATAGAGAATCGTACGGTGCGCAAGCGCCCGGCGCCCGACGCCGCAGCGAGTGCCCGGGGGGCCCGCTGATGGCCTGGTCGCGCGATGACATCGCCGCCCGCGCCGCGCAGGAATTGCGCGACGGCTTCTACGTCAACCTCGGCATTGGCATACCCACGCTGGTGGCGAACTACATCCCGCCGAACATGCGCGTGGTGCTGCAGTCGGAGAACGGCATGCTCGGCATGGGTCCGTTCCCCTACGAGGGTGAGGAAGACCCGGATCTGATCAACGCCGGCAAGCAGACCATCACCGCGCTCCCCACCTCGTCGTATTTCTCCTCGGCCGACAGCTTTGGCATGATTCGCGGCGGCCATATCGACCTGTCGATACTTGGCGCGATGGAGGTCGCCGAAAATGGCGATCTCGCCAACTGGATGGTGCCGGGCAAGATGGTCAAGGGCATGGGCGGCGCCATGGACCTGGTGGCCGGCGTCAAGCGCGTGGTGGTGGTGATGGAGCACAACGCGAAGGACGGCAGCGCCAAGTTCAAGACGCGCTGCGAGCTGCCGCTCACCGGTCTCAACGTGGTCGACAAGCTGATTACGGATCTGGCCGTCTTTGCGCGTCCCGACCGGCATGCGCCGTTTGAACTACAGGAGCTGGCGCCCGGCGTCACGCTCGAGGAAATTCACGCCAGGACCACGGCGAAATTCGCTGAGGGTCTGCTCAAGCGCTGAGCGGGCGTGCGGCCGGCGCGGCCGCCGCGGGGGTGACGCCGGTGGCTTTCTTGATCACCAGTGTGCGCCCGCTCACTTCCAGTTCACCGTTGCTCTGCAGGCGGCGCATGCTGCGGCATACAGTTTCCTCCGCATAACCCAGGTACTGGCCGATCTCCAGGCGGCTCATCGGCAGGCGCTGGCGCAGCCACACATGGTCGCCGACCCGCTCCTCGCGTCCGAGGCGCGCCGCCAGCTCCTGCAGGAAGCCGCGCACCGAAGCGTCTGGATCGGTAAGTCGTGTCGCGCGCGCGCGCTGGCGCAGCTGCGCGCTGGCACGCCGCAGTAATCGCTCAGACAGCGCCGCGTCATGGGCGGGAACACTGGCCGCCGGTGGCCAGGCCAGCCTGCAGATCATGCTCTCGCCCAGCGCGACGGCCATGCTTTCGTGGTGCCCGAGCGCCAGCGCCTCGAGACCCAGCAGGTCGCCCGCGAAGGCAAACTGCAGCACGCGTTCGACGCCGCCGAGGTCGACTTCATAAACCTTGATGGCACCGTGGCGCACCAGGTACAGCGCGTTGAACTCACCGCCGCTGCGCCACAGCGGCTCGCCCGGATTCAGCGTCGGCATGCGCAGCACTGGCACACTGCCGCCCGCGGCTTCACTGCCCTGCCAGCAGCGCGCCTCCATGAAACAGTTACGGCAGTCGGCCGGGGCGCTGGCCAGACGCAGGGCATGGATTCTGTGTGCCATGCGCTTTTTATAGCAGGTCTTTGTCGCGTGGCGTCATTGTGGAATCTCCCTATATCCGCACCAAGTGTAGGGAGTCGCTTTCGCGCTTGCGACACTCCAAAGGATTGCCGAGCCAATCACACGTTATGTTTAATTTGCTTGATAGTCGGAAGCTTGCGACTTTGCTGCTTCTTGCGCACAGGAAATGCTGGGTGTAGAAGGGGGAAAACATAGGCAAACAAAAATAAGTAAAAAAGCAGGAGAGCAAAGTATGTTCAAGAAGAATAGTTCTTGTGCTATGGCAGCGTTCAACACTGTCCTGCTGAGTCTGGTGTTTGTTACTTCCTTGGCTCAGGCGCAAGCTCGGCGCGATGTGCTGTCGCCGAACGCGCAGCAGGCGCCGTACCGGACGACGCCGCTGGCACACCCGAGTTCGCTTACGGCACCGTCGGTCGCTGTCGTCCCGAGGTCGGCGCCGCCTTCAAACGTGATAGTGACGGGCTGTCCTGAATCTAATTCGGTGTGCGGCTACGTGCAAGTCCCACTCGATCGCAAGCATCCCCAGGGCTCGAAGATCGGCATCTACTTCGAGCAGTATTTCCACAGCAACCCGGGCCCCGCGGTGAGTGCGATCATGGTCAATTTGGGCGGGCCGGGCATCTTTACTACAGACAACCGGGACTACTTCCAATTCGGACTTTTCGCCGCCAATATGGGCGTCCACGACCTGTTGCTGGTCGATGATCGGGGACGGGGACAGTCCGGCGCAATCGACTGCGAGGAGCTGCAGCACGGCGGGGCCGATTTCGCCACTGCCGAAAAGGACTGCGCCGCGCAGCTCGGGGTCTCGGCCAGTCGTTACGGCAGCGGAGATGTCGCCGACGACATGAATGACGTCCGCGCGGCACTTGGCTATAAACTTATCGACTACCTCGGAGCCTCGTGGGGTGGCGCCGACGCGATTGCCTTTGCAACCCGCTTTCCCGAACACGTCCGTTCGCTGGTGCTCGACTCTCCCGTCGGGCCGCCGACCGTAATCCCGTTCTCTGCGCGGCAGGCCTTCGTAACGCACTCGATCCCCCTGGTGCTCGCCAAGCTGTGCGCCCGCTCACTGCTCTGCGCACCCGATCATCCGAATCCTGCCGCCGAGCTGTCGGCGCTCATCCAAGCGGTGCGGGTCCACCCGGTCGAGGGGGATTCGCACGATGCCAGTGGCAACCCGATCCATGTCAAGGTCGACGAGCGGGCCCTGCTCGACTTCGCGCTGTACCAGACCGCGCTCAATGGCATTTACACCACGCAGAACGAAGTACTCGCGGCTTACGTATCTCTCAAACAAGGTGACGCGGTGCCGTTGCTACGGCTCGGGGCTGAGGGGTTCTTTACCATAGACCAAAACGACTGGGGTGATCCGACTGGCCTTTCATTGGGTGCGTTCTACGCGACCATCTGCTCCGATGTGGGCGTGCCGTGGGATTGGTCCGATGGAGTGTCCGACCGCATGGAAGCGCACAACCAGTACGTCGGGAACCTTCCGGACGATTACTATGCCCCGTTCTCCAAGTCCGTCGGTCGGGATATCCGGTTCAGTCGTCAGGGAATGCAGTGCTTTTGGTGGCAGAAACCCACACCATCCTCGCCGATCGTTAAGCCGAATGCGCTCTACCCCGCGGTACCGACCCTCGTCTTAGCGGGCGACATCGATGATCAAGTGCCCGCTGCGGCCAATCAGGCGGTGGCGGAACTTTTTCCCAACAGAACCTTCGTCCTGGTGGCCAATTCCCGGCATGAGACAACCGGCTGGACCCAGTGCGGAACCACTCTCGCAAACCAGATGATCGAGACACTTTCGCCCGGCGACACGAGCTGTGCGAACAGCCCAGAGTACATCTGGCCGGCGGTGGGTCGCTTCCCACTATTTGCGAAGGACGCGCGCGCTGCGGCGATCGATCCTCATGGCGCGAATCAGATCGGCACCGGGGAACGCAGGGTTGCGTCAGTAGCAGTGGCAGCTGCAGTCGACGCTCTAGAGCGCAGCCTAGTGGGCTCGGGAACTGGCGTCGGTTTGAGGGGCGGGACGTTCCAGACCGGTGATTTTGTCAATTACACACTATTGAATTGCGCGTTCAGTCGGGACGTCGCTGTAAGCGGAACGGTGCTTTGGAACTATGATAACTCCGTCAGCGCCGATCTGACTGTGAGCGGTGCTGGAACTGCCGGCGGAACATTGCATATCACCGGCTTTTGGGGCGGGCTCGGCTTAGTCCCGGAAGGGTACTTCAGCGTCACTGGCTCACTCGGCGGCAAGAACGTCGCGGTGCTCGTGCCAGAAGGGTAAGTCGCAATCGACGAGGAGATTAGACATGTCCTGCAAGAGAAGTTTGTTGGTCCCGACCGTAATTGTTTTCTTCGGCCTACTCGGCGTTTCCGCCGCGCATGCGGATGACACGCGCTGCTATACCGTGGCCAGCCTCAAAGGCACATACGCAGTCGTTGCGACCTATGGCGCGAATGTTGCGCTCGCGCTGGCGGTGAGACATTTTGATGGACAAGGTAACCTGACTGGGACCTTCACGCTCAATGCGCCGGACCTGACTTCCACGACTGGAGCCAGGAAGATCAGCACTGGCACGCAGGTGGGAACCTACACGGTCAATTGCGACGGCACCGGTGTAGAGACGCGCACGCTCACGTCGTCGACGGGTGTCACGACTACGCAACTGGATGATTTTGTCATCACCCAAGCGATACGCCACGAAGATGGTGGATATCTCGCTACGGCGCTTGAAGACGCGGTAAGAACCCCAAGCGCGCTAGTTCCGGGCGGCCTGTTTGTGTTCCGTCATTTCACCCGCTTACCGGATTGAGATCACCCACCCCTATTGTCGTGAAAGCGGCGCCGTCCGGGCACGCCGATGCCCGTGCGACGGGTATTGTGAAATGCATGCTCGCGCCGCGGCGCCAATTGCTGTAAAGTACCCCTGAGTTTGTCGAATACGCGGGCGTCGGTTCCGCGTGCTGGGATCAATCGCCCCTCCTGCAAACCTGACCGCGCCGGTCAACGGCTAGCGGTGTGTTGCCTTAACGGTTTAATCGCCCGTACCGACAGCGCTTTGGCGCTCCGGGCCCATTCTATTTGGAGTATTGCTTTGTCTTTTAGTAGTTTCGATCTGCATCCTGAACTGCTGCGCGCCGTCAACGACGCCGGCTATCAAACACCCACGCCCATCCAATCGCGTGCCATTCCGCTCGTCATGGCTGGACGTGACCTGCTCGGCGCCGCGCAAACCGGCACCGGCAAGACCGCCGCGTTCGCCTTGCCGCTGTTGCACAAACTGCAGGAGCAGCAGGCTGCACCGCGTGGCGCGCGTGCGCCGCGGGCGCTGGTGCTGGTTCCCACCCGCGAGCTGGCGGCCCAGGTCGCCCAGTCGTTTCGCGAACTGGGAGCGCACCTGCAACAGCGCGGTGTGCTGATTTTCGGCGGTGTCAGCCCCAAGCCGCAGCTCGACGCCTTGCGCCAGGGCGTCGACATCGTCATCGCGACGCCAGGACGCCTGCTCGATCACCTGCAGGAGCGGGCGGTCGATCTCAGCGGCATCAATTTCCTGGTGCTCGACGAGGCTGACCGCATGCTCGACATGGGGTTTATCCGCCCGATCCGCAAGCTGATTTCGGCCCTCCCCAAGGACCGTCAAAGCCTGTTGTTCTCAGCGACTTTCTCCTCCGAGATCCGCGAACTGGCGCGCTCGCTGCTGCGTAACCCGGAGAGCATCGATATCGCACCGCGCAACGAGCCGATCGCGCTGGTCGATCATCGCGTGTACCACGTTGAAACGGGCGACAAGCACCCGCTGCTGACGCGCATTCTCAATACCGGCGGCAAGCGCCAGAGCCTGGTGTTCACGCGCACCAAGCATGGTGCCA
>Ga0075026_100000392_pt1 | contig 17255 bp, 20 predicted proteins | sample Str012_2_FD_71392 | JGI IMG/M metagenome (GOLD analysis project Ga0075026, IMG submission 71392) | Freshwater sediment microbial communities in response to fracking from Pennsylvania, USA - Straight Creek_MetaG_SC_2012 | ecosystem: Environmental > Aquatic > Freshwater > Creek > Sediment... | reverse complement strand
AGCGCGGCTGGCCGGACGACCTGGCGGCCGCCGGGATCACGGTCGTCACCGACACGTGCACCTATGTCAGCCGGATCGTGCGGGCCCCCACCGGCACGACGATGACGAACTCCGCCAAGTGGGCGTTCTATGCACCTGCCAACCTGGGCGCCCGGGTCGTCTACGGCTCACTGCGCGACTGCGTCGCATCGGCCAAGGCCGGCACGGTCGTGCGGCTGCCGAGGTGACGATCCGCGTCGTCGCGACGGTCCTCGTCCCGGGCGCGGCAGCGGGGCCCGTGCTCGCTCTCGCCGAGCCGCTCAGCCTGTGGGGCGGTGTGGATCCCGAGTCCGGCCTGATCGTGGAGCCCAGCCACCCCGACCGCGGGCGATCCATCGCCGGACGGATCCTGGCGATGCCGGCCGCCCGCGGTTCCAGCTCGTCCAGCTCGATCCTCGCCGAGCTGCTGCGGGCAGGTCTTGGTCCGCTGGCGATCGTCCTGGGCGAGCGCGACGAGATCCTGGTCGTCGGGGCCGTCGTCGCCGGGGAGTTGTACGGCGTCACCTGCCCGGTCCTGCTGCCGACCGTGGACGACTACGTACAGGTGGCGGGTGTCCAGGCAGCGACCATCGAGCCGGACGGGACGATCGTCGAGATCGAACCGGACTGACGCGTGGCACGGTCGAGCCGGGCTGAAGGACCCGCCTCGGAGGGCCGAGCGACCCTTGGAGCGAGCCCGCCCCCAGGCTACGATCGGGGCATGAAGTCGATCGGTGGCGTCAAAGTCCGTCGGATCAAACGGTCCGACGCGCCAGGTCTCGAGCGGTTCTACGCGGCCCTGTCGAAGGACAGCCGACGCTCCCGTTTCTTCGACATGGGACCGGGCCTGAGTCATCGGCAGTCCATCGCGTTCTGCGCCCCCGACCACGATCATCGGGAGGGCTTCGTGGCCGTCGCGAACGTCGCGACCCGCGCCAGCGGGACCATCCTGGGCCATCTATGCCTGGAGCCTGCCGGGGTCCATACCGCTGAAGTCGCGATCGCGGTCGCTGACGCGGTGCAGCACCACGGGATCGGGCGTCGGCTGATGGAGGCCGGCATGGAGTGGGCCCTCGCCGAGGGTTTCACGACGCTGACAGCGACCACGTACACCGGCAATGCGCCCATCCATCGGCTGCTCAGCGGTCTCGGACTGCCGGTGCACGCTCACTGTGTGGGTGCCGGGACGGACGACATCACGCTTGACCTGAGACCCGGACATGGCTGATCGGACGTGTCCGCACCGGGCCCCATGAAGGGTGCAGACTGACCGCCGTGCGAGTCGTCAGCGCCGCCGAGGCCGTCTCCGGGATCCGTTCGGGCCAACAGGTCTACCTGCACTGTGCGGCGGCCACGCCGTCCATCCTGCTCGACGCGCTCGTCGCGCGGGCCCCGGAGGTGCACGACGTAGGAGTCGTCCATCTCCATTGCGAGGGGCCGGGGCCGCACCTGGCGCCCGAGATGGCACCGCACTTTCGCCATCGCGCGCTGTTCATCGGGCCCAACGCGCGAGCCGCCGTCCACGAGGGCCGCGCTGACTACGTGCCGGTCTTCCTGTCGGACGTCCCGCGCCTGTTCGATTCCGGGGCGCTGCCGCTCGATGCCGTGTTCGTGAACGCCACGCCGCCGGACAGCCACGGCTTCTGCTCGCTCGGGACATCCGTCGAGGCGATGCACGCCGCGATCAGGGCCGCGAAGACCGTCGTCGTGCAGTTCAATCGGTCGATGCCGCGGACCCTCGGTGAGAGCTTCATCCACATCGACGATATCGACCTGGCGGTCGAGGTCGACGTGCTGCCGTACGAGCATGCCATCGGGGCGATCGGTGAGGTCGAGCGCCGCATCGGCGAACACGTCGCGGACCTCGTGCCGGATGGGGCGACCCTGCAGCTCGGCATCGGCGCGATCCCCTCGGCGGTGGCGATGGCCCTGGGCGACAAGCGCGACCTCGGCGTCCACACCGAGATGTTCACCGATGCGATCGTCGATCTCGTCGAGGCGGGCGTCGTGACCGGCAGCCGCAAGGAGCGCAACCGAGGCAAGATCGTGGCGGCGTTCCTCATGGGGACTCGCCGTCTGTACGACTTCGTGGACGACAACCCGATGGTCGAGATGCGCTCGGTCGACTTCACCAACGACACCCACGTCATCCGCTCGTTCCGCCGGATGATGGCCATCAACTCGGCCATCGAGGTGGACCTGACCGGTCAGGTCGTCGCCGACTCGATCGGCCATCGGATGTACAGCGGTGTGGGCGGCCAGATGGACTTCATCCGGGGCGCTGCACTCGCCGAGGAGGGCCGGGCGATCATCGCCCTCCCGTCCACGGCGGTCGGCGGCACGCGCTCCCGGATCTCGGTGACGCTAGCCCCGGGCGCCGGGGTCGTCACGACTCGCGCCCACGTCCGGACGGTGGTCACCGAGTGGGGGATCGCGGAGCTATTCGGGCGGAGCGTCCCGGAGCGCGCCCGCGCACTGATCGAGATCGCCCATCCGGACTTCCGCGACCAGCTTCGAGCGGAGGCTCGCGCGACGCACGAACTGTGAACGGCGCGACCCCTGGGTGAGCGAGGGCCGCGCCGTGCCGGCGCCGGGAAGGGATCAGAGCCTCGTCATACGCGGCCCTTGGGGACCGTGTGCCAGTACGTCTTGTTGAAGACGATCTTGCCCAGGTGCCAGAGCTGGTTGGGCTTCGGCGGGCGCGGCGGGTGGTCGTAGTCGAATTGGAGCAGCGTCCCCTTCCCGTCGCCGATCTCGAAGAAGCACATGACCTTGCCTTCGTAGTCGGCATGCTTGCCCGCCGGAGCGCGACCCTCGATCGAGGCCGTGACCCGTTCGGCGACGACCGGGGACTCGAAGTGCGCGGTGGAGCCGGCCTTCGAGAGGGGCAGGTCGGTGGCGTCGCCCAGTGCATACACGTTTGCGCGGCCACCGACCTGGAGGGTGTGCCGGTCGGTCGGCAACCAGCCGCCCGGCGCGGGGGCCAGCCCGGAGTCGATCAGGAACTGCTGACCCTTGTGTGGCGGGACGAGGATGAGCAGATCGTAGGGAAGCTCCTCGCCTTCGAGGCTCTCGACGACCCGGCGGTCCGGATCGATCGTCTCGACATTGAAGAACGTGTGGAGTCCGATGCCCTTGGCGGCAAGGATGGGGGTGGCCATGTCGGAGACGCTCTCGATGGCGAACGCGCGGCCGATCGGTGAGCAGAAGTGCAGCTCCGTGAGATCACGCAGACCGCGCTCACGCAGTTCGGCTTCGATGAGGAAGGCGACCTCAAGCGGCGCCGGCGGGCACTTGTAGGGCATACCGGCGATACCGATCACGATGCGGCCGCCCTTGAAGGCGTCCAGCGCCACCCGCAGCTCGGCAGCGGCCTCGGCGGTGTAGAAGTGGTTGGCCTCCTCGGCGAAGTGCTCGATCGACTCGGGGACGATGCGCGAGCCGGTCGCGAGGATCAGGTGGCCGTAGGTCAGGGCACGACCGTCCGTCAGGAGGACCGTCTGGGTCGACTCGTCGACGCGAGCGACCTCACCGACCACCAGCGTGACCCGCTTGTCCAGGAGCGATCGCTCCGGGCGGGCCAGGTTGGAAGCTCGCTCGCCGCCCATCGCGATGTACATGAAGCCCGGCTGATAGACGTGCTGGCCGGTCGCGTCGACGACGACGACCTCGACGTCGCCACGGTCGATGTGCTGGCGAAGCTTCTTGACCAAAAGGTTGGCGGTGAGCGTGCCTCCGACACCCCAACCCAGGATGACGATCCGCTGCACGGCGCGCCTACCGCATCTTCTCGACGATGATCTCGTCGTAGCCGTCGCGGCTCTCGAGTGCGACCAGCCGATGGCCGGCCTTCTCGATCCACTTCGGGATGTCCGTCCTGGAGCCCTTGTCTGAGGAGTAGACGGCGATCACGTCGCCGATCTGGCTCTCGCGGATGGAGCGGATGAGTTCCATCAACGGTCCCGGGCAGTAGCTGCCGCGGGCTTCGACGGTGCGGGTGATGGCGACGGCAGTGTCGGTCATGGCGGTCACGTCCTTCCTAGATGAACAGGGGGGTGGAGTTGTCGGTCAGCAGGCCGATGACGGTCGCGGCGCCGGCTGGTTCGCCCATGCCGTCGATCATGTCCTCGGGCTTCAATCCGAACATGTCCATGGTCATCTGGCATGGGATGAACTCGACTCCCAGCGCCTGGGCGGCTTCAAGGAGTTCCTTCGGGCTGGCGACGCCGTACTGCTTGGCGAGGCGCCGCATCATCCAGGGGCCCATGCCGAGGAAGTTCATCTTCGAGAGCTTCCGATGGCTGACACCGGGGCGCTGCATGCCGGACATCATCTTCTGCATGGCGTTCTCGCCGGTGATCCGCTTCGAGTCCTTGACGAAGACCTGCAGGCCCCAGAACGTCACGAAGACGCGGGTCCGCACGCCCATCGCGGCGCTCGTGGAGGCGAGGATCATCGTGGCCCAGACCTTCTCGAGCTCGCCGCTGTAGGCGATGATCAGGAAGTCCCTGGTCTTGACCTCGCCCTCGGGGGCCAGGGCGGCTGCGGGCATCGTGTTCGGCGTTTCGACGGCCTCCGGCCAGCCGTCGGCGGCCGCGATGGCCTCGGCGAGCGGGTCGAATGGGATGCGGGTCTCGGTGGTCATGGTGTCCTCACTTCCGGCGGATGACGAAGCGGTAGACCGCGCCATCCGATGTCTGTTCGATCAGCTCGTTGCCCGTCGCGCTGCACCAGGCCGCGACGTCCTTGACGGACCCCGCGTCCGTCGCCAGCAGCTCGACGGCCGCGCCGGACGGGATGGTCTTGACGGCCTGTGCGGTCTTGACGATCGGCATCGGGCACGACAGCCCGCGAGCGTCGATCGACTGGGTGATCTCGATGACCGGCATGTCGGAGCTCCTTCCTAGGTGGTGGTTCGGTCAGATGAAGACGATCCGGCCTTCGTCGGCGTTGAGGTAGAAGGCGGTCACGCCCTCCACCCCATCCACGAGCGGATCGAGATCGGTCTCGTCGAGCTTCAGCAGGTCCATCGACAGGGAGCACGCCTGGATGTCCACCTCGCCCAGCTCCTTGGCCTGGCGAAGCGTGTCTGCCCAGCTCGCCTGTCCGGCCGCGGCGAGGTCGTCCACGGCGACGCGACCGGCCGGGCCGGCCTCCGGAGCCAATCCGTGATCGGCGGCGATCCGGTCGGCGCGGAACGAGTCCAGTGCCCAGTACTGCAGGAAGATGTTGACCGGCTTGCCGAGCGCCGCCGCGCCGGCGGTCAGGACCGCAGCGGCCTGCAGCTTGTCGTCCGTGCCGGAGAAGAGGACCAGGTTCACTGGTTGCTCCATGGGGTCACCTCGTGTGGTCGAGTCGCGCCGGTCAGACCGGCAAGGCGCCCGAATCGGCGCTCGAGGACGGCGTGCACGATGCCGCAGGCGACCACGATCTCCGGGTCGGCGAAGCGGTAGCGGACCTCACGACCATCCCGCTCGGCTTCGACGACGCCGGCGGATCGCATCACCGCGAGGTGCTGCGACGCGTTCGGTTGGCTGATGCCGAGTTCGGTCGCCAGGGAGGCGACGCCGAGCGGGCCGGCGGCCGGCAGGTGCAGGATGCGAAGACGTCGCGGGTTCGCGAGGGTCTTGAGGGATCCCGCCTGGAGTTCGTCGATCTCGTGGTTGTGGTCCATATCACCAGACTGGACCCATGCGCATGAGCGCAGTAGTGCTCAGCGGCCCATCGTGGGGGGCCGGTCGGCCCGAGCCGTTCGACCCGATTTGCAGACGCGCCGGTGATCAGGGTCGGGGCGTCGCCCACGCGCGGAGGGTGCGCATGTCCATCAGACTCGACCGTGCCGTATGGTCTGGGATGGAGAGCGGAATGGGTGCTTACATCGGGTCGGTGGCAACGGTCCCAAGCTCGGCGGATGTGGTCGTCGTCGGCGGCGGCATCGCCGGTGCAGCCGACGCCTTCTTCCTGTCGCGGGCCGGACTGTCGGTCGTCGTCGTGGAGCGGGGCTCGCAGCTGGCCGGCCTGACCACGGCCCAGTCCGTCGCGTGCTTCCGGGCCCAGTGGGACGAGGCGGACTACGCCGCCCTGGTCCTGCCCAGCATCGATTTCTACGGCGCCTTCGCCGAGCGCGTGGACCTGCCCGGGTGGGAGATCGGGGTGCGCCGCAACGGCTGGCTGTTCCTCACCGGCGACCCGGGCGGACCCGATGCCATGGACCGGTTCGTGGCGGGTCATCGCCGCCTCGGCGTCCACGACTCGGAGGCCCTCCGTGGCGACGAGGCGAGGTATCGATTCCCCTGGCTCGGGCGGGACGTGACGGCGGCGTCCTACCGGGCGCTCGATGGGTGGGTGTCGCCTTACGAGGTGACCTATGGGTTCGCCAGGGCAAGCTCGGCAACGTTCCTCATGCGCACGTCGGCGACCGGACTGGTCGTGGACCGGGGTGCGATCGCCGGCGTCGCCACGACCCGCGGGACGATCGCCACGCGTGCGGTCGTCCTCGCCGCAGGGCCGTTCTCACGAGGGATCGCCGCCTTGGCGGGCGTCCAGCTCCCGGTCGAGGCCGTGCGTCGACATCGCGCGATGGTGGCACCCCGGCCGGAGATCCCCACCCACGGACCGATGACACTGGACCTGGAGTCCCATGCGTACTGGCGCCCGGAGGGCGGCGGCGCTTTCCTCGGTCAGGGTCTACCCGAGGCACCCAGCGACCCCGCGCTGGACGTCCCCGTCGACTGGACGTTCCCGGCCGTCGTCATGGCGGCTGCCGGGCGGCTCGTCCCGTTCTGGCGCCATCTCGCGGACGACCTGTCCGGGTCGGAGGTCTCCGTCGGCGCCGGGCAGTACACGGTCACCGCGGACGGCCGGCCGATCATCGGCGCGATCCCGGACCTCGACGGTCTCTACATGCACGGCGGCGACAACGGCTGGGGTGTCGAGTCCGCCCCGGAGGCCGGGCGACGCCTTGCGGCCGCCGTCCTGGCCGCCGGCAACACGCCGGACGACCCGTTCCGGATCGACCGTCCATCCATCGCCGCGAAGCTGGAGCGTTCCAGCACCTATTGAGTCGGCGGTCCGGCCCGTTGCGGAGTGGAGCCGACTCGGGGCCCCTTCGGAAACCCGGACGCCGGACCCTTGTCACGCCCCGCGATGCCTGCCTACGCTCAGAGCACGGCAAGGCAGTGAGGGTGTGCCAGCGTGGATGCGATCGCCACCGGCTCCGGACATGTGGAACGTGCGACCGCTCGCATCGGCGCCCTCGCGCCCACGGCCTCACCGGTCGCCGACGAGTCCATGGTCTCCCCGGTCCTTGCGCACCTGCAGCGCCTCCACGCGCGCTACGCCGACGACCGCTCCGGCGAGCTGGCCTCGTACATCCCGGAGCTGGCCAAGGCGGACATCGGGTCGTTCGGGATCTGCGTGGCTACGGTCGGGGGTGCCGTCTATGAGGTGGGGGACACCCGCCTGGCGTTCACCCTGCAGTCCATCTCCAAGCCGCTCACCTACGGCCTCGCTCTCGCCGACCTGGGCGAAGCGGCAGTCCGCGCTCGCATCGGCGTCGAGCCGACCGGTGAAGCCTTCAACGCGATCGCGCTCGCGCCCGGGACGGGGATCCCGTTCAATCCGATGGTCAACGCCGGGGCGATCGCCGCGGCCGGTCTGATCCGTCCGGCCATGGACCGCAGCGCCTTCGATCGCATCGCCGCGTCCTACTCGGGCTGGGCGGGTCGTCCCCTGCCGGTGGACGAATCGGTCTACCGCTCGGAGCGCGAGACCGGTCATCGGAACCGGGCCATCGCGCATCTGCTACGGAGCACGGGCGCGCTCGACGGCGATCCGGACGAGGCGGTCGATCGCTACTTCCGACAATGCTCCGTGCTCGCCGACGTGCGCGATCTGGCGCTCATCGGTGCGACGTTGGCCGCTGGCGGCCGTCATCCCCTCACCGGCGTGCGGGTCGCGGAGCCGCCGGTCGTGCGAGCCATGCTCAGCGTCATGGCGACCTGCGGCATGTACGACGGTGCCGGAGCCTGGTTGTTCGAGATCGGCTTGCCCGCCAAGAGCGGCGTCTCGGGCGGGATCCTTGCCGTCCTCCCAGGACAGCTCGGGATCGCCGTCTTCTCGCCGCCGCTCGATCCGCGCGGCAACAGCGTTCGAGGGGTGGCGGTCTGCCGGGACCTGGCGAAAGAGCTTGACCTGCACCTCGTCGCGGACGGTGGGCCCAGCGGCGAACCGATCCGCTCGAGTGGCGACCTCCGGAACCGTCGGTCCACGCGCACCCGACGCGTAGTCCACGCGGACCGTCTGGCCGAGGTCGGAACGCGGGTGCTCGTGCTGGAGCTCCAGGGCGAACTCACGTTCCTGGTCGCTGAAACCGTCGCGCTGGCCGTCGAGGCGCGACCGGACCCGCCCCGGATGGTGCTCCTGGACCTTCGCCGGGTCGGCCGGCTGGACCGCGGTGCCGGCCCGATGCTGGCCGGGTTGGCGACGGCCCTGGCTGCCTCGGGCGGCCGGCTTGCCCTTGCCGGCCGGGCCGAGATCGTCTCGCGACTCACGCCGCTGGACGCACCGCCGGACAGCCGGATCCTTCGGTTCGGCGACATCGAGGCCGCGCTCGAATGGGCCGAGGATCGGCTGCTCGAGATCCAGGAGGGTCATCCCGATGTCGTGCCGTCGATCGGTCTCGCCGACCACGAGATGGTGGCCGGCCTGGCGCCAGACTTGATCGAACGCCTCCGCGGCCACCTTGTCGCACGGCGCTGGTCCACGGGCGAGCTTGTCGTGCGTCGTGGCGATCCGACGGACGAGCTCTTCCTCGTTACGTCCGGCGAGGCCGTCGCGAGCGTCGAGCTCCCGATCGGTGGACGCCGACGCCTCTCGACGATCGGCGCCGGTGACGTCCTTGGCGAACTGGCGTTCCTCAGCGGCGAGCGGCGCACCGCCGATGTCATGGCCGACGGGCCACTCGAGGCCTATGGCCTGACCCGCGATGCCTTCGATGCGCTCGGTCGCGTCGATCCGGCGGTCAAGGCCGCGTTCCTGGAGAACCTGCTTCGGGTCGTCGTCCGGGTGACCCGCCGCATGACGGACGAGGTCGCGTCGCTCGCGGGCTGACGTTCCTCTATGCGGAGCCGAGCTCAGGTGGTGAGGCCGGCCAGCGCCGGCCCGATGAGCTTCACGCCGATGATCAGGCACAGCACCGCCATGATCACCGCGTTGTTCTGGCCCATCCAGCCCTTCATCCGCTGGAGGATGGCGGGAGCCCGGTCGCCCAGGGCGAAGTAGATGACCACCGGCGTCGCGACACCGATCGTCGCGATCAGCTCGAAGACGAGGTAGGCGACCGCCTGCTGACCAGTGGGCAAGTTCGTCCCGGCGATCGAGGTCGCGGCGGCCACGCCCAGGAGCAGGTTCTTGGGATTGAGGCCGGACAACAACGCGGCGGCGCCGAGGGCCTTGACCGGGGTGAACGTATCGATGGCGCCCATCCACGGTGGCGTCGGGGCGGTCTGGCCGTCGTGGGGACGGCCCTTGAACTGGCGTGCCGCCACCAGCAACAGCAGGACGCCCAGGACCAGCTCCAGCCAGAGCACCGGCGTCGACGGTCCACCGGCGTTCCCACCGACTCCGCCCAGGATGCCGATCACGATGACGCCGATGACGGCGAGCCCGAGCAGCCAGCCGATGACGAACATCGGTCCGTTGACGCGCGCCTGGCGCGTCACGAGCATGAGGATCACGGCGATGATCGGGAGGGGGCTGAGGGCGACACCGACGGCCATGGGCAGCACCTGCCCGATCGCCTCACCCATGCGCGGGTTCCTGGCGCAGGAGGCTGTACTCGCCGTCGTAGCGGACCTGCAGGCAGTTGTTGAACAGGTTGAGCATGTTGATGAAGCCGATCAGGAACGTCAGCTCGACCATCTCCGGATCCGAGAACTGGTCGTGCAACCGGGCGATCAGGGCCTCCGGGACGGCATTGGAGTCGGTCATGGCAGCCCGGGTGTACTCGATGGCCAGGCGCTCGCGCGGCGCGAGCGACTCGGTGTGTTCGATGACCACCAGCGGGTCCTTGACGATATCGCCGATATCCACGAGGTCGACGTGCGAGTTCGTGCAGAACTGGCATTCGTTCGTCGTGGACGCCGTGATGATCACGAGCTCCTTGACCCGTCGCTCCAGCAGGCCTCCGGGGTAGACGCAATCCCCGAAGCCGGCGAACCCGCGCAGGATCTCCGGCCGCAGGCACATCGCCTGGATCATCTCGACCGGCGGTCGTCCGCGCTCCCACAGGCCCCGGCTCTCATCGAAGGACGGATCGTCCTTGACGGCCTCGAAGGCGGACTGGATCTGCTCCGGCGTGACGGCGACGCGCAACGATCGTCTCCTCAGGCAGGGATGGCGGGGGCGCGGTCGCCGCTGTAGCCGTGTTCGACGATCATCGCGGCAGCCTCGCGATACGCCTCGGGGCTGGGCGCGGTCCGTGCCCGGAACCCCTCGACGAAGCGGTTGTACATGGAGAAGGCGGCCGCGATCAGCACGGCCAGCTGGACGTCAGCCTCGGTCCCCCCGGCAGCATGCGCCGCCTCGATGTCGCCGGCCGTCAGCTCGCGTGCGTCGCCCCGGACGGTCCGGGCGATCTGGAGCAGGGCCGCCATCTTGTCGCCAAGTCCCTCCGACGAACCGAGCTTGATCGCCTCGATGAGCGGCACCCGGTCCGACTCGCCGTCACGCTCCAGCAGCGCCGCCGCGAATGCCCCGTGCGAATCCATGCAGAAGAAGCAGTCGTTCGCTGCCGAGGTGGCGGTCGCCAGCATCTCGCGCTCGGCCCGGCTGAGCGTCGTGCCCGGAAAGTCGTTCACGAGCAGTTCATCGGCCAGGCCGCGCAGATGGATCCCCAGTCCGGGAGTGAGTCGCAGGGCGGTCTGGATCCCCGGTGCGTCAGGCAGGCCGCCCACGATGGGCTCCTCCTGGGCGCGCTCGAGGCGCTCGTCATCGCGTGCCATACGGCCCTCTCCTGTGCATCGAATGCGGGCGGGGTTACGGAGCCAAGTATGCCCCACGCCGTCAGGCGGGTCCCTCGTGGATGGTCTGGGCGGCCCGGATCCCCGACTCCAGGGCGCCCTGGATCCACGCGTGGTACAGGGAGCAATGTTCGCCCGCGAAGTGGATGCGGCCCTCGGATCGGATGATGTCGGCCTGCAGGTCCGTCTGCTGTTCCGGCGCGAACATCGCGAACGCGCCGCGGGCCCATCGATCGCCGTACCAGGCGTGCGACGCGCCGCCCTCATACTCGTCACGGATGCGCGGGTGGATACGCGCGACGTCGTCGAGGGCCTCCTCGAGCCGTGTCTCCTCATCCATCGCGCCCCATTGCAGCGCATCCTGCCCCCACGTGTAGCTCGCGAGGAGGACACCGCGCGTCGTCGACAGATCCGGCGTCGGGTAGTTCATCCGGCGGACAGGCAGTTCGGTGACCGTGCCCCCGCCGAAGATCCCGTCGTCCTCCTCCCAGATCCGGTGGCGCACCTGGAACAGGATCTTCGTGGACGCGTGGTAGTTGAGCTGTCGGATGGCGCGCTGCTTCGCGTGCGAGAACGCCTGGAGGACCTCGACCGTGCGCAGGACGGAGAAGGGGATCGTGACGATGGCGTGATCCCCGCGCACGCTGTAACGACCGGCTTCCGTCTTGAAGTGCACGGTGACACCGTCCGGATCCTGGTCCAGCGCGAATACGTTTGCCCCGAACCGGACCTCCTGCTGGAGTCGCTCGTAGAACGCATTCGGCAGGCCGTCCATCCCGCCCGCGATCTCCTGCATGTCGACGTAGGCGCCGCCGAGGTCCTCGCGCAGGATCTCGACGAGCGAGTTGTGCTGGTCCGCCTCCAGGAAATTCATCACGGTGAAGTACTCGATCGCGCCCCGGGACCAGCCCTTCGTGCGCAGGAACTCGTACAGGGAGTACTGGTCGTACTCGCGCACGATGTGCTCCCAGGCGGCATCGCCGTCGGCATCAACCATCGCGCGCAGGTCGCCGATGGTCGATTCCCAGAGATCGTCCGCCGTCCGGCCCTGTTCATGCGGCTCCACGTTGAAGGGGAGACGGCCCGGGTTCTCGTCGGCCGCCTCCTTCGTCATCCGCACGCCGCCGATATGCACCAGGGCCTTCGGGTTACCCATCATGAACGGGCGGAGCTCGAGGTCGAACAGGTCGCAGTACCGAAGGGTCAGGTCGTGGGCGCGCGGGATGCGCATCCCACCGGCCTCGGCATACAGCCCCGGCGCGAACGTGCGCAACGTGTAGATGCGGCCGCCCACCCGGCTCTGGGCCTCCAGGACCGTCACGTCGTGGCCCTGGCGCTTGAGCTCAAAGGCCGCCACGAGACCGGCCAGACCCGCTCCGACCACGATGACGCGCTTGCGTTCCCCGGGTCGCCGGTCGAGCCCCTCATCCGGCGTCGCGAGGAGCTCGGGGTCCACCGGTGTCGTGACCGGTGGCAGCTCGTCCGGCGCGATACCGTCCGGCGGCTGCAGGTCCTGTCCCGGTCCTCCAGCGGTGGATCGATGGGTCATGCCCCTGCTCTCCTCTGTCGGACTGCCGGATCTGTCGTCGGTGTATGGGCGATCTCGCTGAAGACTCGCGGGTCGAGCGCCTGACGGCCTACGAACAGCCCGTCGACGCCGGGCTGCCCGAGGAGATCGCGCGCCGTCGCCGGGGCGACGCTGCCGCCGTAGATGATCGGGACAGCCTGCCATGCCGGTCCTGCGGTGGCCAGTGACGTCCGGATCATCGTGTGGACCTGGCCGACCCACGCCGCCGGTGCCGTTTCCGCCCCGACGCCGATCGCCCAGGCCGGCTCGTACGCGATCACCAGGTGGCCGGGGTCGGTCGCGGCGAGTCGTTCGATCTGGCGGTCCAGCTCCTCGCCGACGACGTCCGACGGCGCCCGCTGCACCTCGCCGATACAGACGATGGCAGTCATCCCCCAGCGCTGGATGGCCCCGACCTTGGCGACGACCGACTCGTTCGTCTCGCCGTGATCTCGCCGTCGTTCACGGTGGCCGACCTCGACATACGTGCAGCCGAGGTCGGCGAGCATCGGCGCGGAGACGTCGCCGGTGTGCGCCCCGGCGTCTTCGGGGTGGACATCCTGGGCGCCCCAACCGATCCCGGTGCCTGCCAGCCGGTCGCGGGCCACCCAGATCGAGGTGAACGGCAATAGCACGAACAGCTGTCGGTCCGGGAGATCCGAGATCAGGGGCACGAGCGCGTCCAGGTAGGCGGCCGCCTCTGTCGAGGTCAGATTCATCTTGGAGCTGGTGCCGATCATGACACGCATAAAGGGCCCTGCTCGTCATCCACGGGCGCGCGACGGCAGGCCTCGGCCATCGCTCGAACGATGATCGCCAACGACGTCGCGCCCGCGTCAGGGTGCCCGCGACTCCGCTCGCCGAGCCGGCTCGCGCGCCCGACTCGGGCGACCATGTCGGCGGTCGAAGCGGCCCCGGCTTCAGCCGTCGTCGCCGCCATCTCGGCGGCGGTCAGGAGGTCGTCCCCTTCCGCCTCGGCCCGGCGCAGCGATCCGACCATCGGATGTAGGGCATCGATCAGCGTCTTGTCGCCCGGTCGTGCGTGACCGAGGCCGACGACTGCCAGCTCGGCCGCCTCGACCGCTTGCAGTAGGCGCGTGACCGGGTCGGCTCGGGCCGATCCAGTCGCCTCGATCGTGGCCGCCATCGCTGTCAGGCCACTCGAATACAGGGGCCCGATCGCGCCGCCGACGTCGGCCATCGCCAGGGCCACGTCCCGCAGGAGGTCCGGCGTGGACGTTCCCGAGGGCGCCGCGGCGAACCGCGTGCGGATGTTCCGGACGCCGATGCTCATGGTCATCCCGTGGTCGCCGTCGCCGGCGACACCGTCCAGCCGGCCGAGTTCGGGCCGCGCCGCGTCGACGGCGTCGGCAGCCGCCAGGATCGCCGCCCGGAGAGCGTCGCTCACCAGTTCGACCTGGCGGTCCGGGCCGGGTCGTCCAGCAAGCCTCGCAACTCGTCGTCGAGACACATCACGGTCACGGACGCTCCGGCCATCTCGAGCGAAGTGATGTAGTCGCCCACGAAACTGCGACTGACGGCGTGGCCCGCCCGCTCCAGCGCCCGTCGGGCGGCTCGATACAGGATGTACAGGTCGAGCTGCGCGGTCGCCCCGAGACCGTTGACCAGCACGGCGACCTCGTGGCGCGCTCGTTCGGGCAGGTCGGCCAGGATCGTCGCGACCAGGATCTCGGCCGTCTCGTCGGCGGAGAGCAGCGGCCCACGCCGCACGCCCGGTTCGCCGTGCAGCCCGAGTCCGATCTCGATCTCGTCCTCGGACAGCTCGAACGAGAGCCGGCCCGTTCCGGGGACCTCGCATGGATAGAGCGCCACCCCCATCGTGCGCGTCGCGTCATTGGCTGCCCGCGCGATCCGCTCGACCTCGTCAAGGGTCGCCCCGCGCTCGGCCATGGCACCGGCGCACTTGAACACCACGATGTCGCCGGCGATCCCGCGGCGTCGCTCGATCTCCGCCGGCGGGGCTGAGGCGACGTCGTCCGTCACGAGGACGGTCCTGACCTCGATCCCTTCGGCCGCAGCTCGCTCGGCGGCGATCCCGAAGTTCATCCTGTCGCCGGCATAGTTGCCGTAGACGAGGATGACGCCCATCCCGGTCGAGGTGGCGCGGATGGCCGTGAGGCAGGTCTCAGGGGACGGGGCCGCGAAGATGTTCCCGATCGCGGCGGCGTCGGCGAGTCCGGGACCGACGTACCCCAGAAAGGCCGGCTCATGACCGGATCCGCCGCCGATGACCAGGCCAACCTTCGGGCGGTCCGGCGGGAATCGGACCACGACGCGCTCGGCGACACGGCGGACGATGTCGGAGTGGGCCGCGACGAAGCCATCGACCATCTCGTCGACCGCGTCGAACGGGTCGTTGATGAGTTTCTTGCGCACCCCACCCGAGATCGGGCTCATGGGGCAGATTCGGGGCGGGGCGGCCGACGCTCTGCCGCCTTGATCTTGTCGACCTTGCGGGCCGAGTTCCCGCCGGCGAACTCGGCGTGCAGCCAGGTCCGGACGATGGACTTGGCGAGCTCAGGGCCGATGACGCGTGCCCCCAGGGTGAGGACCTGCGCGTCGTTCGACATGCGTGCGCGCTCCGCCGAATAGGGATCGTGGGCCTGTGCTGCCCGGACGCCCGCGACCTTGTTGGCCGCGATCGCCATGCCGATGCCGGTCCCGCAGATCAGGATGGCTCGATCGTGCCGGCCATCGGCCACGGCTCCGGCGACCTCGAAGGCGACATCCGGGTAGTCGATCGGGTCCTCCGAGTGGCAGCCGAAATCGGTGACCTCGAGGCCTTCCTCCGCGAGCACCTCGATCACGATGCCCTTCAGACGGTAGCCGGCCTCGTCGCTCCCGATGGCGACTGGTTTGCTCACTTCCGTCCCTCCTCAGCGGCCCCGTGCCGTGCGACACCGGCGGCCTTGGACCGCGCGTGTCTACATGCTACGCGGAGGACTCGGCAGGCCGTGCGTCATTCGTTCACAATCCATGAACAAGCACTCATGTTCGGATGGCAGGGAGGAGACCACGATGGATCAGCCGACGACGCCGACCCGGATCTCGCAGATCGCGATGGTCGTGCACGACCTGGACGCGACGATGAAGCACCTCAACGAGACGCTGGGCTGGGGCCCCTGGAACGTCTACGAACACATCCCGCCGAAGCTCCATCACACGCACCTGCGCGGCGAAGCCGTCGAATTCTCCATGCTGGGAGCTGAGTGCGAGGTGCAGCCTGGTCTGGTGTTCGAGCTGGTCCAGCCGCTCGAAGGACCGAGCATCTACAAGGAGTGGCTCGAGGAGCACGGCGAAGGCGTGCAGCACATCGCCTGCATGATGCACTCGCAAGGCGACTCGGACGAGTTCAAGCGCGCCTGGCAGGCCCGCGGCGCCAAGGTCCTGATGGGTGGCCGGATCGGCGAGACCATCGAGTTCTACTACCTCGACACAGAGCCGACGCTCAAGTTCGTGCTCGAGTCCGGCAGCGGACACGCGATCGACCTCACGCCCAGCCGCGTCTATCCGCCGGCCTGACCGAACGGCCGCCGTCTCCACCCCGGCCCCACCCCGCACCACGATGACGCGGATCCTCGTCCTGGGCGACTCGTTCTGCCCTTCATCGATCCTTCGCGAGGCGTTCAGGCCCCTTGAGGCCGAGCACGAGATCGACTACGCAGACGTCGTCGAGGAGCCGAACTGGGTCCCGACGACGCCGTCGGAGTCGCGACTGCGCGAGGTCTTCGGCAGCCCGCGCCAGGTCATCGACGCGCTCCGTGGCCACGAGGTGCTCGTGATGCAGGGAGCGGCCGTCTCGGACGCCGTGCTGGAGGCGAATCCCGGGCTCCGACTCATCTGTTGTGCCCGAGGCGGCCCGGTGAACGTGGATGTCCCGGCGGCCACGGCGCGCGGGATCCCGGTGGTCATCACGCCCGGCAAGAACGCCGACGCGGTGGCCGAACTGACGATCGGGTTCCTGATCATGCTCTCGCGGCGGCTCCCCGAGGTGCTTCGCCACGTCGAGGCCGGTGGTGTGTTCGCCCATGACAACTACGAAGGGGCGAGCTGGTTCGGCCACGATCTGGCGGGGCATGTGCTCGGCCTGGTCGGCTACGGCCAGGTCGGCCGTCGAGTGGCGGTCCGGGCGCGTCCGTTCGAGCTGCGGGTCCTCGTCTACGACCCGTACGTCGAGCCGGCGACCATCGAAGCAGACGGCGCGGAGGCGGTCGACCTGGAGACGTTGCTGGTGCAGTCGGACTTCGTCTCGCTCCACGCCCGGGCCACCGCCGACAACCAGGGGCTCATCGGGGCGGGGGCCCTCGCCCGGATGAAGCGTGGGGCATTCCTGCTCAACACCGCGCGCGAATCCCTCGTCGACGAGGCCGCGGTGATCGACGCCCTCGCGCAGGGGCACCTCGCCGGCATCGCCGTCGACCTCGTCAGCCCCTCGCCGGCGCAGGGTCGGCATCCGCTCCTGGCCTTCCCGAACGTGATCATCACGACGCACATCGGGGGTGCGACCACCGAGACCTTGCGCCACGGCGGCGAGATGGCGGCGGCCGAGATCGAGCGATGGACGCGCGGGGAACCCCTGCGCAACGTGGCCGACCGCGCTGCGCTCTCGCCACCCGGCCGGTCGGCGC
>Ga0075026_100000391_pt1 | contig 17334 bp, 16 predicted proteins | sample Str012_2_FD_71392 | JGI IMG/M metagenome (GOLD analysis project Ga0075026, IMG submission 71392) | Freshwater sediment microbial communities in response to fracking from Pennsylvania, USA - Straight Creek_MetaG_SC_2012 | ecosystem: Environmental > Aquatic > Freshwater > Creek > Sediment... | reverse complement strand
GCGGGTAGGGCTGGCGGAAGAGCGAGCGCCAGACGACGCTTCGGCGGATCGTCTGATCCACCCGCTCGAGGAAGCTCACCGGGGTCCTCCTGCCACGCCGGGCGTCCCGGCGAGTTGCGCGTCACGATACGACTCCTTGTAGAGTCGGCCGTCGGTCGAGATCTCCTGGAGCTCGAACCGCTCCATCGTAATGGCGTCGAACGGGCACCGCTTGACGCACAGTGCGCAGCGAATGCAGCGCTCCTCATCGAGGATCATCGCACCGCCGTTGTCCCAGCCGTACGCCTCCTCGAGCTCCGGCAGGGCGCCTTCGGACTTGAGCGTGTTGATGTCGACCATGTGGATGACGCCTTCGGGGCAGACATCCGCGCATGCGCCGCACAGGACGCAGCGGAACGGATCGAACCAGATGTTGAAGTTGCACATCAGGCAGCGGGTCGACTCGGCGACCGCCCCGTTGGCGTCGTAGCCGAGCTCGACCGGGGTATTGAAGTTCACGACCGGCTCGGTCGAGGGCATCCGGGCCGCGAGCGGCACCATCGGGATGTGCTGGCGCGGCAGGACGTCGTAGAACTCTGGCATGTCGTGGCGCCACGAGCTGGTGATCTTGACGTTGGCCGCGACGGTAACGTCGGTCCGGCCGGACAGGTAGCGATCGATGGCGTACGCACACTTCTTGCCGTGCCCGGCAGCCTCGATCAGCGTCGTCGGTCCGGTGACGAAGTCGCCGCAGGCGAACACGCCGCGGACATTCGAGGCGTACGTCGCCGGATCGACCTTGACCCTGCCGCGGTTGATCTCGAACCTGGCCTCGACCGGGAGGAAGGTCAGGTCGGCGGCCTGCGAGACGGCCGGGATGACCGTCTGGGCCGGGATGATGAACTCGGACCCCTCGATCGGGACGGGTGAGCGCCGGCCGGACGCATCCGGTTCGCCGAGGCGGTTCCGGATGAACTTGACGCCGGTGACCTTGCCGCCCTCGCCGAGGACCTCGATCGGGCTGGCGAGGAACTCCATCCGGACGCCTTCGCGCTCCGTCTCGCCGAGCTCCTCCTCGTCGACGACGAGCTCGGACCGGGTGCGCCGGTAGACGATCGAGACGCGGTCGGCGCCGTGGCGCAGGCTCGTCCGCGAGCAGTCCATCGCGGTGTAGCCGCCGCCGATGACGACGACATCGGTCCCGACCTCGAGCGGCTGGCCGAGGTTGGCCTTCTTCATGAAGTCGACGCCGTACTGGACGCCCTCGAGGTCGGCTCCGGGGATGTCGAGCGCGACCGCGTCCATCGCGCCGCCGGTGATGGCGATGCTGTCGTAGTCGCGCTGCAGATCGTCGAAGGTGATGTCGACACCGATCGTCGTGTCGTAGACGAAGCGGACGCCGAGGCGTTCGACGAGACGGACGTCCATCTCGATCGCCTCACGCGGCAGGCGGAATGCCGGCACGCCGATGAGCATCGTCCCGCCGGCGAATGGCAGGCTGTCAAAGACGGTGACCTGGTAGCCCTTGGTCGCCAATTCGCGCGCCACGGCGAGCCCGGCCGGCCCGGCCCCGACGATCGCGACCCGCTCCTCGCGCGGGGTGATCTGGGGCATGACGTCGGGGATCCCCGAGGCCTCGTGCCACTCGACGAGGAAGCGCTTCATCGCCCGGATGGCCAATGGTCGATCGATGTCCCCGCGGCGGCAGGCCCGCTCACACGGCGCCGAGCAGACGTACGAGCACATCGCTGCGACCGGGTTCGGGTCGCGCGACAGGATGTACCCCTCCTCGAACCGACCCTCGGCCGCGAGGTTGAGGTAGCCGCGGCAGTTCGTCCCGACCGGGCAGGCTTCCTGGCATTCGATGTTGCACTGGAGCCAGGACGCGTCGACGGGTTGAACGAGGAATTCCTGGGGCTGCTCGATGGCCAAGCGGGCGTGCCTTTCCCTCATGCTCGGGACTCGGGCGCGAACGTGGGATCGGCCGGAGCGCCGACGGGTCGGAATCTACCATCCGACCGTGCGAACGTGCACGACCAAGGGTACGCGCGAGGGCGAGGCGGCGAGGCTCGACGATCCGTTGATCCAAGCGGCGCGGGACGCGGACCGCAGCCAGGTGGGACCATCGGCTCAGGTTGACGCCCGTTGTGCTCGCAGCTACGCTGGCTCGGCGATGGTGCCGCGAAGGCGAAGGAGCACGAGCGCGGGGATGCGGACGGCGTGACGGCGAGCGAATTCGGTTTTCTGGCGCTCGGTCTCGTCCTCGGCCTCGTCAGCGGCACGGCGATCGTCGAGTTCGTCCGTGCTCGACCGCCCGCGCCACGAGAGGTCAGGCTGACGGTGTCGCACGATGCGATCCCTCGGCGATCCGCGACGTTGTCTGACGACGGGTTCGGCGTGGCGGGCCCGGAACCTGCCCGCGGCGGACCCGCCGACCGTCGCCTGATAGGGTCGCCCCTGCCGTTCGGAGCAGCGGACCGTCGAACGCCCGTTCGGTTGTCACCGGCGAGCGCGAGCGCGCGCCCAGGCCCCGGCAGCGGGTCGGCGCCGATCCCGGGTGCCATCCCCATCGCCCGACCGCCCGAACCATCATCTCCACTGATCGGCATCCCGGTCTCGGCAGGAGGCGACCCGATCATGTCCGCGATCCAAGGCGGCCAGGCGACGCAGCCGACGACCCCCCTCGCGCGCAGGATCTCAGCCACCACGTCCGCAGCGGTCGGGGCATCGACCGCTGTCGAACTGCGGGATCCGCCTGAAGCGATGTCGCGACGAGGCCCCAAGTCCGGTGCCACCGAGCTCGCCGCGGCGGCGGGGGTGACCTCCGATCGGGCGGAGGCGCCGGCGCCGACCGAACGGTGCGCGGACGAGCGCCGGATCGCGGACGAGCGGTGCGAGCTGGCGACACGCGCCAGGTCCCGGTCCGACGCCGCAGCCGACGCCCTCCGGCTCGCGCAACGTTCATACGACACTCATGAGGCGGCCGCCGTCACAGCGGCGTGGGGGGCGGATCCGCGCGCGATCCACGACGCCAAGGACTCTGCGCAGGGCGGCTTCCGTGCCGCCGTCCAGGCGGCGAAGACGCCCGACGCGCTCGAGCTGGCGGCCCGCGACTGGCTCAACGAGATCAACCGCATCAACGCCGACGCACGCGCAGCCAGCGCGGCCGCCACCCGCGAGCACGCGGCGGCGGCGGCGATCGGGGCGACACTCGAACGTCTCGGTCTGGAAGCGGACGCCGCGCGGATCGGAGCGGAGAACGCCGATGCGGCCTGTCTCCAGGCGCGCATCCTCGTCGCCGAGTGCGACGAGCGAACCACGACGGACGAGGCGTACCTCGTGCCGGTCGCGCCGAGCGAGCCGTGGCCGCCCCGGCTCGACGAGGATGAGACGCTTGGCCTGGCGTTCGAAGGCGGCGGGATGCCACGCATCTTCCGACTCCTGCGCGGCGATCGCCAGGCGATGACGAGCGTGGTCGCGACGCTCGCGGACGGCGATGCCGAGGCGCGTCGGCGCTGGCAGCTCCAGATGACCAGTCTCGTCGAGGCTATCGTCGCGGACGCGATCGAAGCGTCGGCGCTCGAATTCCCGGATGGTCATGCCTTCTGGGGCGCCTTCAATCGGGTCCAGTGTCGCGATATCGCCCACGCGCTCGCCTCGCTCGGCTACCGATTCGACGGTCTCGGCGGCTGGACCGATGAGCGCTTTCCATCGCAGCGCGACATGTCGCTCGCGCTCGGCTACGCGGGACTCGACCCGATGCGCGTCCGGCACTGGCCGACGGCGGAGGAGACCGCAGCGCTGTTCAGCGACGTGACCGTCACGGCCGACGAATACCTGGCGGGGATCGCCGGCGACCTGACGCTGGCCGAGATGGTGACGATGCTCGGACGGCGAGCGGACGGGCTTGCCGATGTCTGGAACAACTGGGGCCGGATCCGGCCGCTCCTTCTCGAGGAGGCCTGAACGGGTCCGCGGCGATCAGCCCGGCCCTTCCTCCTCGTCGTCGTCGATCACCACCAGCCGAAGGCCCTCGGCCGCGGTGGCCCCGATGGGCTCGCCCTCCTCGGCCGCCCAGGCGCGGATCCGGTCTCCCAATCCGGCAGGGTCGTGGATCTGGCTGACGTGCGCCCCGAGCGCGGCGATCTTCCGCTCGAGGGTGGCGGAGACGTCCACCCATGTGTCACTCCGGTCGGACCAGAAGAGGTACAGCCGCCGGACCTTGTGCGCTGCCAGCCCGTCGCGAGCCAGCCATGGGAAGGCCATCGGGTTGCGTGCCGCGGGATAGACCGCATCGACGGCGGCCATCCCGGCCGCCCGATGATCGGTGTGGTTGATGCCGCCGCCCTTGTAGAAGATAGTCGACGGATCCGTGGCGAAGACGGCGTCAGGCCGGAACGTCCGGATCGCGCGCACCAGCTGTTCGCGCAGGGCGAGGTCGTTCGCCAGGGCGCCATCCGGTGCATGCAGATAGGTCACCCCGGCATAGCCGATGATCTCCGCCGCCGCGTTCTGCTCGCGCTCGCGCACCGCGGCCAGATCGAGCGGGTCTGCAGCCGGGTCCTCGCCGCCCTGGTCGCCGCTCGTGCAGCACACCAGCCAGCCCTCCGAGCCCGCGTCGATCCAGCGCGCGGCGGTCGCGGCAGGCCCGAAATCGGCGTCGTCGGGATGTGCCGCGATGACCATGAATCGTGCCGGTCGCCAGGCGTGGGCGATCCGCGGCTCGGTCACGATGCGCGTGCGGCCCGGAGCTCGTCGAGGGCGGCCAGGACCGCCTCGGCATGACCCTTGGCCTTGACCCTCGGCCAGACCCGGGCGATCCGGCCCTCCGGGTCGATCAGGAAGGTCGATCGGATGAGGCCCACGTAGGTGCGGCCGTAATTCTGCTTCTCCCCCCACGCGCCGTAGGCGTCAGCGACCGGATGGCCCTCGTCGGCGAGGAGCGTGAACGGGAGCTCGAACTTCTCGCGGAACATGCGGTGGCTCGCGGCTCCATCCGGGCTGACGCCCCAGACGTCCGCGCCCCGCTCGTGGATCTCGGCGTTGCGGTCACGGAACTCGCACGCCTCCGTGGTGCAGCCGGGCGTGTCGTCCTCCGGGTAGAAGTAGAGGATGGTCCAGCGGCCGCGCTGCTCGGCCAGGCGGCGGATGGTCCCTGTCTCGTCCGGAAGGGCGACATCAGGGGCGAGGTCGCCGACGGAAGGCATCGTCATGATCCAGAGCGTAGCAGCGATTCGACGACGATCAGGAGGCCGCGACGGAGGCTGACCGACGCGCCGCGCCGGGCGATGACGTTCGAGACCCCACGAGCCGGCCCGAGCGGGAGGGTCTCGCCGGCGAGCGAATAGGCCAGCCCGTCCGTGGTGACACCCTCGGCGTCGCCCCCGAACGGCAGGAGCGAGACGATCGACCCCGCGGCGCCATGGAGGGCCAGGCGGGCGGGAGATCCATCGGCCAGCGGCCCGCGAAGGAGCGAGATCCGCGATCGCGCATCGAGCAGGACCGCGGTCCGGCCGACGAGGCCCGGACTGGCGAGCAGAGCCACGTTTGCAAGGGCGTGGTCGATCCGGTCGCCGCCGAGGGCGCCGAGGATGACCAGGTCCTCTGCACCGCGCGCGACGGCCGCGAAGACCGCGAGCTCGACATCGGTCTCGTCCTTGTCGGGGCGCGACCTTTCGATCGGCACGCCCGCCGCGGCCAGCGCCGCGATCCCGTCCTCGCCCAGCGAATCGCCGTCGCCGACCCATAGGTCGACCCGGACGCCGAGCGAGGCGGAGTGACGCGCACCGCCATCGGCCGCGACGACGAGGTCGACGGCGTCATCCCAGCCTGGCCACGCGGCCTCCATCTGCGCACGCGTCGGGGCATCGCCATCGGCGAGGATCAGGGCGACCATCGCCCCATGCTACGCGGCGAGACGACGCGGCGGCCCATCGTCCGGCCCGATGCTAGACTCCGGCGCGTGTCCGACGCGCCCGTCCATCCCTCGGTCCAGCGGGTCCTCGATGCCGCCGCCCGGAAGGGCGTGACGCTCGAGGTCGTGACCTTCGACGAGTCGACTCACACGGCAGCCGAGGCAGCCGCGGCGGTCGGAGCGGAGCTCGGACAGATCGTGAAGTCGCTGGTCTTCGTCGTCCCTGGGGAGGCCGGGATGGAGTCCGTCCTTTGCCTGGTGGCCGGCCACAATCGGGTCGATCTCGGACGGCTGGCGGCGATCACCAGCGCCCCCGACATCCGCCGCGCCACGGCCCGTGAGGTGCACGACCTGACCGGCTTCGCGATCGGCGGGGTGCCACCGATCGGCCTCCGTGGCCCCGTCCGCGCGATCATGGACCCGGACCTCGGGCGCTACCAGGTCGTCTGGGCCGCGGCCGGCCTGTCCACGACGGTCTTCGCCGTCCCGCCAGGGACCCTTCGCATCCTCGCCAATGCGACCGTGGCGCCGATCGCCGAGGAGCGCTCGCCCGCCGATCGCGCAGCGGCCACGGCGACGATGTCCGCGCCCTCGACAAGGGAGTGACGGCCGAGCCGCGGAACGCCACGATCACCTATCCCGGGGGTCTGCGCGCTCGGTGGCGGTGGGGTGGGAGCGGGTCGGCAGCGGACGTCTTCGCTCTGTCGGAGGTCGGCGGCTCGCTCATCGACCTGGGGCCGACGGTCTCCTCCGATCCGGACGCGCTGTGCCGCGCCGAGCTGCGGATCGAGGGTCCGCGTGGCGCCTGGACCGTGCGTTTCGCGTCACTCATCAGCGACGACCCGCGAGCGCTCCACTGGGACACGGCCCGTCTTCTCGTCGTCGCCTACGGGTTCCACACCTACGGCCTCGAGACGGCCACAGGGGTGGCCCGCTGGGATCACCGGTCCGCGACGCCGCTGCTGGCGCTGCTCGGGTCGCCCCGGATCGAGCATGTCGTCGCCGCCGCTGAACTCGAGACATTCGCCATCGAAGCAGACGGGAGCGTCGCCTGGCGAGTCGCCCATTCGGACGTCGTAACGGCAGCCGAGTTGGTGGGCGGCCGGCTGGTGCTGACCAGTTTCGACGGCCAGGTCAGTGCCCTCGATCCCGCGACTGGCCGGCGCGCCGGCTGACACCGGCACCACGCTCGACGGGCGACCGTGGGGCGCGCCCTGCGCCCTGCGACAGAGGCCTGCCCGACATGGCCGGTGTCGACCAACGGTCGACAACACAGGGTCGAACGCGTCGGACGCCTCCACGTCGACGCAATCCGACGACAGCCTGGCGTCAGTTCGTGTCCAGGCAGGCCCAAAGCGGGGTCTCGATCCCTTGTTGTCGACTCCTGGTCGACGTGCGCTCGAATTCGCGTTTGTGGACGACGTGTGGACAACTTGGCGAAGTTCGTCTGATTCGGTGGATGACTCGGATTGACCTGCCCCGTCTCGACCCCCCACCATTCGGCCCAGCCCGGAGAGGCCGAGCGAGACTAACGGCTGAGATCGCCTCAAGGCCCATGTCCCGTGGAGGTTCCTTCGGGCCCTTTCATGTCCGGCGGGTATCATCGCCGCCGTGTCACCCCTGATCCCCCTTGTCGCCGGCCTCGTCGCGCTCGTAGCCGGCGTCTTCGTCCTGCGGACCTACGGGCCGAGCTACCGGGTGGGGCGTTTGCTGGCGGCGACACGGACGGTCAGCATCGATGAGGCCCTCGCCCTGGCGCCGGGGCCGGCACGCTACGTCCGGGTCAGCGGTCGCATCGACGCGGAGCAGGAATTCGAGGACGACGCACATCGTCCCCTCGTCTTCCGCAGGACCCGTCTTCAGCTGCAGGACGGCGACCACTGGGTCACCTTCGAGGACAACCGGGAGCGCGTCGATTTCGAGGTCCGCGAGGGCCTCGACGGCATCGCCGTCGATGACGGCGTACTCGACGCAGGACTCGTCGTCATCTCGCGCCAGTCGGTCGGGACAGCCGCCGACGTCGCTGACCGCGTGCCGGCAGGGACCGCCGCGACGACCCCGGTCCGCCTCCGGATCGACCAGGTCTCGTCGATCGAGCACGCCATCGTGCTGGGCGTGCCGAGCCTCGATCCGGCGGGCCAGCCGCGCATCTCGGCTGGTCTCGGCCGGCCCCTCATCCTGACCACGCTGGAGCCCGACGAGGCCATGCGGGTCCTTGCCGAGGGCGAGCGCCGACGACCCCTGATCGCCACGGCGTGTCTGATCGGCGGCCTCGGGTTGATCGGGTTCGCAGGCGTCCTTGCAATCGTCGGGGCGGTCGCGTGAGGCGTGCGCTCGCGTCGCTGATCGCGACGATGTGGTTGCTGGTGCACGCCGCCCTCACCCTGGCCGCGTCCCCGACCCCGGCCCCCGCGGGCGGCGATCCGCGCAGCTCCGGACAGGGCCCGGGACTCGTCGGCGATCCGTTGTTCGCGCTGGTCGCCGTGATCACGATCGGGGTCCTGACAGTCGTCGCAACCCTCATCTACGTCCGGCTCACGGCGAACAGGCACGCCTGACCCACGCGGCACCCCGCGATCGACGCCCGGACCATCGGCCTATTGTCAAGAACTGTGAGCTTGGTAGTCTCGGCCCGCTGACTTCACATTTCCTCCCGATAGAGACCGTGCCGACGACGCTCCCACCACGACCACCGGACGCAACCCTCTCGGTCACCAAGGCCGCGAGGCTTCTTGGTGTCCACCCGAATACGATCCGGGCCTGGAGCGACGCAGGCCGCCTGCGCTACTACCGCATCAACCCGCGCGGCGATCGCCGCTACCGGCTGGGTGACCTCCAGCGATTTCTGGCGGCGGCCGAGACCGGTGCCGTCGACGGCGTTCCGACCGTTCCTCCCGGGACCTGGGGCGGCCGCCGGACGATCGACCCGGCGGCCGCGGCGCGGTTCGGCGCCGGCTCACGAGCGGTGTCCGAGCCGACTCGCGCTGACCCGCTCGATGCCGAGCGCCATCATCTCGACATGTCGGTCGCCTCGGCCGTCATCCGCACCGTCAACACGCTAGATGAGACGGACGAGGCGCTCGAGACGGCTGTCCGGGCGGTCCGCGACGCCTACGGCCACCATCTCGTGGCGATCTGGCAGTCGCGCGGCGACCGGCTCGTACCGCGGGCAGTTGCCAGTGCGGACGTCGCCGGACCGTTCAGGTTGGTCGATCTGCCCGCCCGATACGGGGTCATCGGCAAGACACTAGAGCTGGCGACCGGCCGAGAACGGACCGGCCGCAACCCGCTGCCCGCGGTCCTGAACGAACACGACGACCCGGATGACGCGGCGCCATCTGTCCTCGGCGACGGCCGGCCGGAGCTGGCGGTGGCAATCCCGGGCGGCCGAGAGCCGTGGGGGGCGCTGCTCATCATCGGCGAGACACGCGGGTCGCTGGGCCCGCGCGATCTCGATGTCGCCCGGGTCGTCGCCGACGCCGTCGGGGCGCTCATCACCGGGGCGCGCCGCGCCGACGAGGTCGCCCACCTGCTCCATCGGGCGGAGGCCCTCAGTCGAGTCGCCAGCGACATCGGGTCGCGGCTCGACCTCGATCGCATCCTGTCCGGGCTGGTGGACCACGCGATGGTGTTGTTCGAGGGCGACCGTGGCGCGGTCCTCCTCCTGCGTCCTGACGGACACGCCGTCGGGGAGGTCAGTCGCGGCTTGTCTTCGACATACATCAACAGCATCCGCGACATCCCGGCACGGTCGCTCCAGCACACCGCCATCGCCGGGCGCCGGCCGATGTTCTCGATCGGCTACCGCGATGACCCGCGGAGCGAGGGCGTCCGGGCGGCCGTGATCCAGGAGGGGTTCGACACGCTGTGCACGGCACCGCTCCTCGACGGGACGGACCTGCTCGGGATGCTCGATGTCTACCACGACCACCCGCACCACTGGACCGACGACGAGCTCGACTCGGTCGGCGCTCTGGCGACCCAGGCCAGCGTCGCCATCCGGGCGGCGCAGGACTTCGAGCGGATGGCCACCTGGGCGGCCCAGCTCCAGTCCATCCAGCAGCTCGGCGCGCGACTGAGCCGGCTGTCCAGCGTCAACGACATCGGCCAGTCGATCGCCAGCGAGCTGCGCCAGCTGATCGACTACCACAACGCCCGCGTCTACCGACTGGTCGGTCACGACCTCATCCCTGTCGCGATGCTCGGCCAGGTCGGCGAGTACATCGACGAGACGCCGGACCAGCTCCGGCTCGCGCTCGGCGAAGGCATCACCGGCTGGGTCGCCGAGCACCGGATCGCCCAGAACCTTGGGAACGCCGCGGCCGACCCGCGTGCCTCGACGATCCCGGGCACAGAGGACGACCTCGACGAGTCGATGCTCCTCGCGCCGATGGTCTTCGACGACAACGTGCTCGGCGTCCTGGTCCTCTCGAAGCTCGGCATCGACAAGTTCACCGACGACGATCTTCGACTCCTGGTCATCTACGCGAGCCTCGCGGCACAGGCGATGGCGAATGCGGACACCACCGAACGACTCCGCGAGCAGACGCTCGCGCTCGAACAACAGCTGCGCGGACAGCGCGAACTCCTCCAGATCACCGAGTCGATGCTGACGAAACTCGACGCGCGCGGCGTCCTCGAGAGCGTCACCGAACGGCTCGAGCGGCTCATCGTCGCGGACAACGTCGCGATCGAGATCGTCGACCCGGCGACCGGCCTGCTCACGCCGCTCACCGCCCGAGGCCTGGACGCCGAGGCCTATCTCGAGCCATGGGAACCGGGGGAGACTGGCGTCGCCACCTGGGTCGTAGAGCACAACGACCCCGTCCTGATCGGTGACGAGCGGCGAGACGAGCGGGTCAACCACTTCCGATCCGACGGCGACGCCATCGAGGGGAGCCTCATCGTCGTCCCGCTGCGCGGTCGCGGTGGCGCGATCGGCGTCCTGACCATCGAGCGGCTCGGCCTCGCCAACACGTTCTCCGCCGAGGAATTCGAGCTGGTCCAGCTGTTCGCGGCCCAGGTCTCCATCGCGCTCCAGAACGCAGAGGTCTTCCAGGCCGTCGAGATCCGGGCGCGGACGGACGACCTCACCGGGCTGTACAACCACGGGACCTTCCAGGAATGGGTCGAGCGGAGCGTCCGCGAGGGGACGCCCTTCAGCCTGATCATGCTCGACCTCGACGACTTCCGAACGGTCAACAATGATCGGGGACATCAGGCCGGCGACGATCTGCTGCGTCGGATCGCCGCGGGCCTCGTCGGTGCCGGCCGCGACACGGACCTGGTGTTCCGTTATGGCGGCGACGAATTCACGTTCCTGCTACCGCACACGGAAGCGTCCGGTGCGCTCCAGGTCGCCGAACGCGCCCGGCAGGCGGTCGTCAGCACGGATCTGTCGGTCACAGCCTCGATCGGGGTGGCGACCTTCCCGGTGGACGGACAGACCGCGAGCGATGTCCTGCTGGCGGCCGACCGTGCGTGTTACGTGGCAAAGCGCAACGGGCGCGACGGGATAGCGACCGCGGCCGAAGGCCTCGCACTCGCCGCGGAGATCTCGCTGCAACCACCGACGCCGGTCGACTCGGCGCATCCGCCGGAGGCGTGACCGACCGTCACCCAGGCTCCCATCGAGGCGTCACTGTGCACGACATGAGCACCCGCGGCCCCGCGTTCGACAGCCTCGCTGTCATCGTTCTCCTTTTTGCCGGCGTCGCGCTGATCGGGTGCGTGCCCGAGCCGGCCAACCGCGCGGGTCCGTCCGACATCGTGGCCGAGGCCACCGTCACCCCGGAACCGACGCCGGCCGGCCCGACGCCGACACCGTCGTTCGTGAGACCCACGCCGACCCCGCAACCGACCTTCCTCGTCTATACGGTCAAGCGTGGTGACACTCTCGTCAGGATCGCCAAGCTGTACGGGACGGACGGCCGGAGCATCGCCTACTGGAACCGCGTGACATACCCGTCGCTCGACCCGGACTCCGCCAGATACCGACCCGACTACCTTGTCGTCGGCTGGAGACTCGCACTCATCCCGAACACTGCGGTCGATCCGGAGAACCTGCCGCCCGGCCCGGCGACGCCATCGCCCGACGCCAGCGCGAAGTCCGACGTCAGCGCGAAGCCCGACGCCAGCGACGTCCCGCTCGGCTGACCGGTCCACTCCCGGTGGCGCTATCGTGGCGCCGATGCCCGACGTCCCGTCGCCCGCTCCCCGGATCGTCGTGACCGTGGCGGTGCCCGCCCGCCAGGCCGAACCCGATCTGTCCGAACGGCGCAACGCGCTGTATGCCGCCGCTGTGGCCCGACACGGTGGGACTCCGGTCGTCCTCGACGCGACGAGCATGCCCGGCGAGCGTTCCGAGGCGTTCGCGACGATGCACGGACTTCTCATCAGCGGCGGTGCCGACCTCCATCCGGAGCGCTACGGGAGACCCAGTCGAGGGTCGACGACGGTCGAGCTCGATCGCGACGCACTGGAAGCCGAGGCCTGGGGGGTGGCACAGACGCGGACGCTCCCGGTACTCGGCATCTGCCGCGGGTTCCAGGCGATCAATGCCTTCTCCGGCGGGACGCTCCTTCAGCATGTCGACGGCCACCAGGGGCCGCGCTGGGGCAAGGGACCGGCGCTCGTCCACCCTTTGCGAGTCGCGCCCGGGACCCGACTGGCGCGGATCCTGTTCCCGACCAACAGCGGTGGTGGCGTCGTGCGGGTCAACTCGTACCACCACCAGGCCGTGCGACCGAGCGACCTGGCGCCGAACCTGGTCGCGAATGCCTGGGCGAGCAGCCCGGCAGGCGACCTTGTCGAGGGCCTCGAGGCGGCGGACGGTCGGTTCGTGTTCGGATTGCAGTGTCATCCCGAGCGGACGGAATCGACACCGCCCACCTTCGAACGTCTGTTCGGCGTCTTCGTGGACGCGGCACGAGGACCCGCGGACCGCCGCTGACGTGTGGCCGTTGGCAGCGCCCGACCGAAACGCACCGGCCGTGCCCAGATCCTGACAAGCTGCTCGTCAGACGAGCGCGTATCCGTCGGTCCACGTTCCGTTCGGGTGGCCGAGCGTGGGTTCGGCCGGCGTGGGGTCCGGATCCGGTCAGATGTTCGCGAGTTGGACGAATCGTCAGCGGATCGCTGACAACGGCTCGCGTGGTGAGCAGATGTCAGGAGTCGGTCGCCTGGGCCGGCCTGCTGGCCGTCCTGCCCGGCCTTGGAGCGACTGTCGGGCGTGTCCGTCGACCCGGCACGAGGACCCGCGGACCGCCGCTGACGTGACGTGCGGAGGTCGCGCCACAGGCGCCTGGTACCCGTCGTCTGTGAGTCGACAACGAAGGTTCGAGGAGCGTCTCGGCGCCTTCCACGGCGCGAAACGTCGCCGGTGAGTCGACGAAACCGTTTGCAGACGACCCGTTGGCGAGCTTCGAGCCGGAGTTGTCGCCTGGCAGTCGACGAGGGCCCGACCGACCCGACTTCAGAGCCGCCCCGCCTCGATGATCCGCTGCAGGAACTGGCGCGTCCGAGGCTGGGTCGGGTCGGTGAGGACCTGCCGTGGCGGCCCTTCCTCGATGATGCGACCCTCGTCGAGGAAGCAGATCCGATCCGCGATGTCCCGGGCGAACCCCATCTCGTGGGTGGCGATCACCATCGTCATCCCCGACGCCGCCAACTCCCGGATCACGTTGAGGACCTCGGCGACGAGCTCCGGATCGAGTGCGCTCGTCACCTCGTCGAGCAGCAGCAGGTCCGGCTTCATCGCCAACGCTCGGACGATCGCCACGCGCTGCTGCTGGCCGCCGGACAGCCGGTCGGGCACCTCGTCGCGTTTGTCGACGAGCCCGAACCGGGCCAGCAGCTCGGTCGCCTCGGCGGCGGCCTGCGCCGACGGCACCCGGAGTGCCTTTCGCGGCGCGAGCGTGACGTTGTCAAGCACGGACATGTGCGGGAACAGGTTGTAGGCCTGGAAGACGATCCCGATCCGGCGCCGGACGCGGTCCAGGTGGACGCCCTCCGCGGAGATCTCGTCGCCTTGCACGAAGATCCGGCCGGCATCGATCGGCTCGAGCAGGTTGACGCAGCGCAGGAGCGTGGACTTGCCCGACCCGGAAGCCCCGATCAGGCAGACCACCTCGTGCTCGGCCACGACGAGGTCGATCCCACGCAGGACTTCGAGAGACCCGAACGACTTGCGCAGCCCTTCGATCCGCAGCGCCTCCGTGGTCATCGGGCCACGCCCGCGCTCGACCGTGCCTTGTCGCGAGCGACCAATCGGTCGGTGAACCGGGCAAGCGGGATGGTCACGACGATGAACACCAGCGCCACCCCGATGATCGGCGTGAAGTTGAACGTTGCCGCCTGCTTGATCTGGGCCGTCCGGAAGATCTCGACGACGCCGATGAATGACACCAGGACGGTGTCCTTCTGGAGCCCGATGAAGTCGTTGAGGAGCGGTGGGATGACCCGGCGGACGGCCTGCGGCAGGATGACGTGGCGCATCGATTGCGTCCGCGAGAGGCCGAGCGAGCGCGCCGCCGCGTCCTGGCTCGGGTGGACGGATTCGATGCCGGCCCGGTAGACCTCCGACACGTAGGCCGAATAGATCAGCGTCAAAGCGACGACCGCCCAGAAGAACGGTTCGTTCGGGACACCCGGGATACCCAGGCCGGGGACACCGAACCCGAGCACGTAGATGACGACGAGACCCGGTACCGCCCGGAAGATGTCCACGTACGCCGTCGCGAGACCGCGGACGGGGGTGAACACCGGGCCGGGCAGGCCGCGCAGGACCGCGATCAGGAGCCCCAACGGCAGGATCAGCGCCTCGGCGATCAGGAACAGCTTGACATTCAACCAGAATGCGGCGATCAGACCCGGCAGGCTCGACCAGAAGATCGGGCCGTTCAGGAAGTCCTGCTGGACCTCCGGCCAGTTCGGCGCATGGACGACGATCCAGGTCAGTCCACCGAGGACCAGGACGGTGCTCGCGACGGCGATCGCCGTGGCCCGCCGGGCCGTACGCGATCGTCGCCGCGGAACGGGCGGAACGGGCGGAGGCCCGCCGGCGATCGCCTGCGGGCCTCCCGACGTGGTCATGGCAGAGTGGGGCGGGCGATGACTACGGCGTGAACACCGGGGCCGAGGCCTTGTCGGACAGCCACTCCTGGGTGAGGGCGGCCAGCATCCCGTTGTCGGTCAGAGCCTTGATCGCCGCGTTGACGCACGGCGTGACCGTGCTGCCCTTGGCAAGGACCACGCTGAAATGCTCGGGGTTTGCGCCGTCAGGCAGCTTGAACTGACCGACGACGGTGCCCTTGTCGAGCTGCGCGCCCGCCATGTAGAAGGCCGTCGGCAAGTCCACGACGATGCCGTCGATCTGCTTCGCCTTGAGCGCGGAGATCGCCGCGTCGTTGGTGTCGTAGACGCGCGGATCGGTCGTCGGCTTGATGACGTCGGTGATGGTCTTCAGGCTGGTCGTGCCGACCTGCGCGCCGAAGCGGTACTTGGCGAGGTCGGCGATCGACGTGACCTTGGCGAGCGGGTTCGCCGACAGCGCCACGACGGCCTGGTTGAGGAAGTAGTAGCCATCGGACATGTCAACGGCGGCGCGGCGCTCCGGCAGGTCCGAGACCTGGGTGATGTCGATGTCGAACGCCTTGGGTCCGGGCTTGTACGAGCTGTCGAACGGGACGTAGGTCCAGTGGACCTGGTCCGCGGTGAAGCCCATCTGCTTCGCCAGCGCGTAGGCGAAGGCGCTCTCGAAGCCCATGCCGTTGGTCGGGTCGCCGAGCTCCCACGGCGCGGTCTTGTGTCCGTCGGCGTTCACCGCGTAATACGGCGGATAGGCCGGGTTGTCCGTCCCGATGGTCAGCTTGCCGGCGTTGAGCAAGGCGAGGTTCGCCACGGCGCACGCGTCGGGCGTGGCCGACGGCGCGACGGACGGAGCGACCGATGGGGCGGTAGAGGCGATGGCCGTGGAGGCCGTCGGTGTGACGGATGCGACTGCGGACGGGCTCGAGCCCCCGCTGCTGCAGGCGGTGGCGAGGATCGCAAACAGGCCGATGGCGAGGGTCGTGGTCTTTCGCACGGTGGTCTTCCTTCTGGGCGGCTGGGACGCGCGAGAGTGTACCTGCGGCGTGTCCGGAATGCCGAAGCGGCGCCGGGAGGAGGCTCGGCGCCGCTCGGCGGGTGATCGCTGCGCATTGGTCGCGTGGTGGCGCACGGACACCGGCGTCCTTGCCCCCAACGCCTTCCGCTATCTGGAGGTCAGTGCCCAGACATCCGGCCGGGCCTCATTCCCCGTCGGCGCTTCCGCCCGCGGGCGAGGAGAACGCATCGTGACGAAGTCAGGCGACTATTTCGTGTGGTGCGACCGCGGTGCATGACGAGGGCCGGCATGGTTGTTCGGCTTGTTCTTTCCGCCCGATTTCCCATTCGCGTGCTGGACGGTGGCCTGTTGGTGTGCCTTGGCCGAGTGCTTGACCTGCGACGTGACGGCGTCGCTTGTCGTCGTGGCGTTGCTGTTAGCGGCGATCACTGGCGGTAGCGCGCCCAGGTTCTTACCTCCGGTCGCGAAATAGCTGACGCAATCGCCCTGGTTCTTGAAGTGGTTGCCGGCGTTGTCGATCATGGCCTGCCAGCCGCCGTCCTTGCAGTCGGATTTCATGGGGACGGTTTCGGTGATGACGACGTTGTCGATGGCTGGGCCGAACGCGCCCGCCGTCGTGCTGACGAAGCTGAGCGTCGTGCTCGCGCTCGTCGCTAGGAACGTGTAGGTCTTCAGCGTCCAGTTCATATGGGTGAGATCGTTGCCCGTCACGTCGTAGGTATAGCTGGCTGTGGCTCCGCCCGTCGCGCCGACGTCGAGCGTCTTCACGGTCGGGGGCCCTGCAGGATTGCCTGAGAGGAAGAACGAGACGGTGTACGTGTTGCCGATCGTCGTCGCGAGCGTCTGGCTGATCGTCCCGGCATCGATGCCACTCATGTCGATGCTCATCGAGCCGTCCTGAGCAGGCCAGTAGGTGCCGATCCAGTCGACGCTCCCCGCGTCCACGGTCCAGCCGGCGATGCTGGTATCGCCGGCGTTCAGCTGTTCGAAGCCGAGTCCACCGTCGACGAAGGTGCCGGTCTCGAAACTACCGTTGGTCGGGCCGGTGAAGGCCAGCGTGGCTCCGGCGAGCGCGATAGCAGCCAAGCCTCCGATGGCAAGGCCCAGTCCGAATCGTCTTGTCACGGGGAAATCCTCCTGGCTATGGCACTCGCGGGACGGACCTGACCGTGTGAGCCCGTCCTCATGGCGGTGACGGCACGTCCCGGCGTTCTCCCGGCGTGACTACGCTAGATTGGAGAGGGTCCGCATGAATCGGGGAAATGGTCCGGGGCGAGGTGGCCATGCGTCCGGGGGACTTCGCTGAGTTTGCGGCACTCCGGCGCGGATCCGTGCG
>Ga0075026_100000390_pt1 | contig 17357 bp, 21 predicted proteins | sample Str012_2_FD_71392 | JGI IMG/M metagenome (GOLD analysis project Ga0075026, IMG submission 71392) | Freshwater sediment microbial communities in response to fracking from Pennsylvania, USA - Straight Creek_MetaG_SC_2012 | ecosystem: Environmental > Aquatic > Freshwater > Creek > Sediment... | reverse complement strand
TGTCGCTGATGCGCGAGAACCTCGCCACGCTCCGGAAAGGACTGGGCTGCACATGACCCCGGTTCTGCAGGTCGATCACCTCGGTGTCCGCTACGGCGCCACACACGCGCTGTACGACGTGTCGTTCTCCATTGGCAGCGGCGAGCTCATCGCCGTCATCGGTCCCAACGGTGCAGGCAAGAGCACGATGTTCAAAGCCATCTGTGGGCTGGTGAACCACGAGGGTGTGGTGGAGGTGAACGGCGTGCACTGTCACGACCACGCCGATCGCATGGACCTGGCCTACATCCCGCAGCGCAACGACAGCGACCTCCACTTCCCCATCACCGTGGGCGAACTGGTGCTGGCCGGTCGACGCCGGTTCCGCAGGTGGTACGCGCGACCCACGGCGCTCGATCGGAAGGTCGCCAGCGACGCGCTGGAGCGCGTGATGCTGGCCGGCACCGAGGACCGCTCGCTCACCGAATTGTCGGGCGGGCAGCTGCAACGGGCCTACGTCGCTCGGGCGTTGGCACAGCAAGCGTCGGTGGTGCTGCTCGACGAGGCGCTCAGCGGTGTGGATCAGCCCACCACGGCGGAGCTGCTCGACGTGTTCGAATCGCTCGCCGCCGACGGCACGACCATGCTCGTCGCCACCCACGACCTCGCGCTCGCCCGCCGCCGCTTCCGACGCTGCATCGCTGTGAACGGCACGGTGCGCGGCGACGGTGCGCCGGCCGAGGTGCTGTCGGCCGAGGTCCTCGACGCCACCTTCGGAACCGCAGGACACCGTGCACTGGCTGACTGACCCGTTCCAGGCCGAGTTCATGCGGCGGGCCTTCCTGGCCACGCTCATCATCGGCATCGTCGCGCCCGTGGTGGGCACCTGGATCGTGCTGCGCCGCATGGCGAACCTGGGCGACGCCATGTCGCACGGCACGCTCGCCGGCGTCGGCATCGCCTATGCGGCGGGCGCCAACGTGCTGTTCGGCGCGATGGCTGCCGGCCTCGTGATGGCCGCGCTGTTGCTGGTGTTCTCGTCGAATCGTCGGCTCGGACAGGAGACGGTGATCGCCGTGCTCGGCACCGCCTTCTTCGCCATCGGCGTCGTGGTGATCTCGCGCCTCGACACGGGGGTGGAGCTCACCCACTTCCTGTTCGGCCGACTGCTCACCGTGGAGTGGAGCGACATCTGGTTGAACCTGGCACTCGGCGGCGGCGCCGTGTTGGTGGTGCTGCTGCTGTTCGGCGAGCTGCGCCTTGCCACCTTCGACCACGTGCAGGCCGAACAGGTGGGCGTGCGGGTGGAACTGGTGCAGGCCGTGCTCGTGGTGCTGCTCGCCGTCGTGGTGGTGGTGAGCCTTCGATCCGTGGGCACCATCATGTCGGTCACGATGCTGGTCACTCCGGCAGCCACTGCACGGCTCGTGGCGCGCACACTGCGACAGATGACCGTGCTGGGCATCGTGTTCGGCATCAGCGAGGGATTCGTGGGTCTGATCCTCAGCTACCACCTCAGCTCGGCGCCCGGCGCCACGATCGGGCTGGTGTCGGCGACGGTCTTCGCGGTCGCGTTCGCGGCCACGCTGCCCCGCCGCATGCCCCACCACCACCGGCCGCTCGACTGAAATTTCGCAGGCCGCGTCGCTCCGGTTCCGCTGGGCGATCGATTTGGGGCATGATGACGGAGCCATTTGGGGGCAACCGAGCCGCGAGGGGGAATCTCTGGTGAAGATTCAAGTCACCGTCAACGGAGTCGTGCACGACAGCGATGTCGAACCGCGCACGCTGCTCGTGCACTACGTGCGCGATGTGTTGGGCCTCACGGGCACCAACATCGGTTGCGACACCTCGTCGTGCGGCGCGTGCAGCCTGCACCTCGACGGCGAAGCCGTGAAGAGCTGCACCGTGCTGGCCGTGCAGGCCGACGGCGCCGACATCACCACCATCGAAGGCCTCGCCGCTGCCGATGGTGAGATGCATCCGATGCAGAAGGCCTTCATGGAGAACCACGGCCTGCAGTGCGGCTACTGCACCCCCGGCATGGTGATGGCGGCCACCAGCCTCCTGAAGGAGAACCCGAGCCCCACCGAGGAAGAAGTGCGCCTCGGCCTCGAGGGCAACCTGTGCCGGTGCACCGGCTACCACAACATCGTCAAGTCGGTGCTCGCCGCCGCAGCCGCCAAGTGATCGCACAAGGAGCCCGACCGTGATCCCCGCAGCATTCGACTACGTCCGTGCCGGTTCAGCCGACGAGGCCATCAGCCTCATCAGCGAGCATGGTGAAGATGCCAAGTTCCTGGCGGGCGGCCACAGCCTCCTGCCCATCATGAAGCTCCGTCTGGCGTCGCCCAGCGTGCTGGTCGACATCGGCCGCATCAGCGACCTCAGCTACATCCGCGACGCCGGCGACCACATCGCCATCGGCGCCCTCACCCGCCACATGGACGTGGAGACCAGTGCCGTCCTGCACCAGCACGTGCCGCTGCTCGCCCACGCCGCCGGCCAGGTGGGCGATCCGCAGGTGCGCCACCGCGGCACCATCGGCGGCTCCATCGCCCACAGCGATTCGGCCAGCGACCTGCCCGCCACCACCCTGGCGCTCGGTGCCACCTACATCGCGCAGGGCCCCAACGGCACCCGAGAGATCGCGGCCGCCGACTTCTTCCACGGCTTCCTCGAGTCGGCGCTCGAGCCCGACGAGATGCTCACCGAGATCCGCGTGCCCAAGATGAACGGCGCAGGCTGGAGCTTCCAGAAGTTCAACCGCCGCGCACAGGACTGGGCCATCGTCGGCGTTGCGGCCTGGCGCCGTGGCACCGAATCGGGCGTCGGCCTGGTCAACATGGGCAGCACGCCCATCCTGGCCACCAGCGTGTCGGCCGCCATCGCACAGGGCGCCACCGTGTCCGATGCTGCCCAGCTCGCCGCCGCCGAGGCCGAGCCGCAGAGCGACCTCAACGCCAGCCCCGAGTACCGCGTGCACCTCGCCAAGGTGCTCGTGCGCCGGGCACTCGAGGAGTCGAGCAAGTAGGCCGCGCCACCTTCCTTCTCGTGGCCCCACTAACCTGAGGTGACGATTGGTGGTGAGAGCATGTCGTTCAATCCCGACGACTTGTCGATCAAGGAATTTCATCTCGACGCGATTGCCGACGCCGACCCGTACCCGTACTGGTACGAAGACGCCGACGAGCCGTACAGCAACCCCACGCTGGTGCGCACCGAGAGCTGCGACCTGTGTGTGGTGGGTGGTGGCTACAACGGTCTGTGGACCGCCATCATCGCCAAGGAGCGCGACCCCAGCCGCGACGTCATCCTCATCGACGCGCACGAGGTGGGTTCGCAGGCCAGTGGTCGCAACGGCGGCTTCATGGAGAGCAGCCTCACCCACGGTGTGGCCAACGGGCAGGAACGGTTCCCCAACGAGTTGCCGCTCCTCGAGGAGTTGGGGCTGAAGAACCTCAACGACATCGAAGCCGCCATCACGCGCTACAACATCGACTGCGACTACGAGCGCACGGGTGTCATCGACATCGCCACCACGAAGCACTCGGCGTCGTACCTCGACGAGCTGCGCGACGACTTCGGCCAACTGCGCGAGTTGGGCCAGAAGGTCGAGTGGCTCGATGAGGCAGCGATGAAGGCGCAGGTGAACTCGCCCACCTACCTCGGTGGTCTGTGGCGCAAGGATCGCGCGGCCATCGTCGACCCGGCCCGATTGGCGTGGGGCCTGAAGGCTGCCGCGATGTCGCTCGGCGTGCGCATCTACGAAGACACCAAGGCGACGTCGGTCGACAAGGACGGCGTGGGCGTGCTGGTCACCACTCCCCTCGGCCGCATCCGCGCCGGCAAGGTGGCGCTGTGCACCAACGCCTTCAAGCCGTTGCTGAAGCGCATCGGCCACTACGTGGCACCGGTGTACGACTACTGCATGGTCACCGAGCCGCTCAGCACCGCACAGTTGGCCGAGATCGGCTGGAGCCAGCGGCAGGGTCTCAGCGACATCAGCAACCAGTTCCACTACTACCGACTCACCGAGGACAACCGCATCCTGTGGGGCGGCTACGACGTCATCTACTACCTCGGTGGTCGGATGAACACCGAACTCGAGAGTCGTCCCGAAACCTGGGCGAAGCTCAGCAAGCACTTCTTCGACACGTTCCCCCAGCTCGAGGGTCTGAAGTTCACCCACGCCTGGGGCGGCGTCATCGACACGTGCAGCCGATTCTGCGTGTTCTGGGGGCGTGCGATGCAGGGCCGCGTCGCGTACTCGGTGGGCTACACGGGGCTCGGTGTGGCCGCCACGCGCTTCGGCGCCGAGGTGATGCTCGACATCCTCGACGGCAAGCGCTCGCAGGCCACCGAGACCGAGTTCGTGAAGACCAAGCCGATCCCCTTCCCGCCCGAGCCGTTCCGCTACGTCGGCATCCAGGCCACGCGCTACTCGCTCGATCGCGAAGACAAGACCGGCAACCGCAACCTGTGGCTGCGCAGCCTCGATCGATTCGGCCTCGGCTTCGACAGCTGAGGGTCGCACTTCGCCGCTCGAGTCAGCCGCGCTCCCACACCACGATCGAGCGGGGTTGCAGCGTGCGCTGGTTGCGACCCTTGGGCGGCGCGGTGGCCAGGGCCACCTTCCAGTTGCCGGGTTCGTGCATGCCGAACGTGAGCGGCTCCCACCACGCGTTCACCATCACGTAGAGGTCGCCGCTGCACCATGCCAACGAGTGCGACAGGAATCCTTCGTCGATCTGCTGGTCGACGCCGTGGAACTTGAACTGGGCGAGCGGATGCCGACGGCGGAGCTCGTTGAGCGCGGCGACGTAGGCGGTGAGCTCGCGCCACTCGGCGGCACGCTGCCAGTCGACGTGGGTGACCTCGTTGTCGAGGTTGTACGGGTTGTCGTTGCCGTACTGCGTGCGAGCGAACTCGTCGCCCATCACCCACATCGGGATGCCTGCCGACAACAGCAGCACCGTGAAGTAGTTCTTCAGCTGCTGCATGCGCAGTTCGGGGCCACAGTCCCAGGCGTGATGGCGGTCGCTGGTGACGGTGGTGAGATCGTGCAGGGTGAGACCGTCGTGTGCGGTGATGAAGTTGAGCGAGCGCGTTGCTCCATCGGGGCCGAACAGGTCGGGGCTGCCCTGCACGCGCAGCCGCACGGCGCGCACCCAGCCGTGCTCACCGCGCAGGAGGCCGCGCACCGAGTCGCGGAATCGGTCGTTCCACTGCAACCACGTGGGCCACGGCCAACCGCGTCCGAGCTGATAGGCGCCGAGGTCCCAGGGCTCGCTCACCAGCACCACGCCACGCGCCGCCGCCCATTCGGTGATGTGGCTCACCAGACCACCACCGTCGCGGCTGAGCAACGACGCGAGGTCGAACCGGAAACCGTCGAGACCGAGGTCGGCGTAACGATCGAGCGACTCCATCACCAGTTCGCGCACCCACGGGTTCGCCGGAGCGATGTCGTTACCGCATCCGCTGTCGTTGTACAGGCGACCATCGGAGTGCCGACGGAAGGCGCCCGCGCCGGTGTAGCCACCCAGACCCCAGGTGGCATGGTCGACGTCGTCGTGGGTGTGGTTGTAGACCACGTCGAGCCACACGTGCAGACCGTGATCGTGTGCGGCAGCGATGAACGCGGCGAACTCCTCGGCGGCCCGCGACTCGTCGGTGGCGTATCCCCGGTGCACCGCGCCCCACACCAGCGGCATGTAGCCCCAGTAGTTGTCGCTCGAATCGAACGGATGCACCGGCATCACTTCCACCACGGTGGCGCCGGTGGACACGATGTGCGGCAGGTGCTCGATGCAGCCCAGGTACGACCCGCCGAAGCCCTTCACGTGCAACTCGTAGACGACGGGCGGCGCGCCGAGGGGGTCACCCGTCGGTCGGGGTTCCCACGGCGCACGCACCACACTGCGCGGCCCGTCGGGCGTGACGACCACGTCGCGACACGACGGGTCGAGCAGGGGCGGGCCGTCGTCGACCTGCACCCAGTACACCGTGCCCTCGGCGGCGTCGAACTTGGCACGCCAGCGCTGATCCTCGTCGAGCGTGGCCGCGAAGGCCACGTTGGCGCGACCGCCGGTGTCGACGTGCACATCGACGCGACGCGCATCGGGCGCGTGGACGCAGACGAGCGTCGAAACGGTGGAAGAGGGGTGCCCGCCCATGAGGCAACAGCATGGCATCCACCTCTAACCTTCTGCACAATGGCCACCACACCCTCCTCCCCCGCCGACGTGTCGGCGGCGCTGTCGGCATTCGGCTACATCCCCGACGACGGCCTGTCCACCTCGGTGTTCCTGGCCATGTCGCTGCAACGTCCGCTGCTGCTCGAGGGTGAAGCCGGCGTGGGGAAGACCGAGGTGGCCAAGGTGCTCAGCCGCTGGACCGGCGGCGAGCTGATCCGGCTGCAGTGCTACGAGGGCATCGACGTGTCGCAGGCCGTCTACGACTGGGACTACAGCCGTCAACTGCTGCACCTGCGTGCATCCGAGGCCACCGGCGAATCGCTCGGGCTCACCACCTCCGCGCTCGAGCAACAGCTCTACAACGAGCGCTTCCTGCTGAAGCGAGCACTGCTGCAGGCCATCGACCACCGCAACGAACTGCCGCCGGTGCTGCTCATCGACGAGGTCGACCGCGCCGACGACGAGTTCGAGGCCTATCTGCTGGAGGTGCTGTCGGAGTATGCGGTCACCGTGCCCGAGCTCGGCCGCTTCGCCGCCATCCGGCCGCCGCTGGTCATCCTCACCTCCAACCGCACCCGCGACGTGCACGACGCACTCAAGCGCCGCTGCCTGTACCACTGGGTCGAGCACCCCGAGTTCGAGCGCGAGGTGCGCATCGTGCGCATGCGGGTGCCCCAGGCGCTCGATCGTCTCGCTCGCCAGGTGGCCGGCGCGGTCGAGACGCTGCGCACGCTCAACCTCTACAAGCCGCCGGGCGTGGCCGAAACCATCGATTGGGCACAGGCGCTGTCGGCACTCGGCGTGAGCGACCTCGACGAACGCACGGTTGCCGCCACGTTGGGCACGGTGCTGAAGTACCGCGAAGACCAAGAACGAACTCGCCAGCACGGCCTCACCGACCTCGTGCAGCAGGCGTTCGTGCGGGCTGCGACCCCGATGTGAGCCCCACGCTCGCCGCCCACACGCCGGCCGAGCGGATGGCCGTCGCGTTCGCTCGGCTCTTGCGTGGCGCGGGCCTGAAGGTGCCATTGGGCAGCGTGCTCACGTTCGTCGACGCGCTCGGTCGGGTGGGCATCGACGGGCGCGACGGCGTCTACTGGGCGGGCCGGGCGACGCTGGTGCGCAACCCCGAGGACATCCCGCTCTACGACCGCTCGTTCGCCGTGTTCTGGACCCACGCGCAGACCCTGCTCGACGAGCAGGCCGTCGAGACGCTGAACCTCACGCTGGCGATCGACGACGACTCCGACGAGGGCAGTGACGACCCCGGCAGCAGTGATGCCGACGATGAGTGCGGGCCGGAGATCACCCTGCGATTCTCGGCGGTCGAGGTGTTGCGTCACAAGGATTTCGCCGAGTACACGAGCGACGAGCTGCAACTGGCACAGCAACTGATGGCGCAGCTGCGCTTCATCGGCCCGCCGCGCCGTTCGTTCCGGCAGCACCGCTCACCCCGGGGTCGTCGGCCCGACCTCCAGGCCACCCTTCGCGCCGCGCTGCGCACCGGTGGCGAGCCCATCAACCGGCAGTGGCGCGAGCCGGGCGATCGGCTGCGCCGACTGGTGCTGCTGCTCGACGTGAGCGGCTCGATGGAACCCTACGCACGCGCGATGTTGCGCTTCGTGCACGCCGCCGTCTCGGGCCGCCAACGGGTGGAGGCGTTCGCCATCGGCACGCGACTCACCAGGGTCACGCGCGAGCTGAACAGCCGCGACCCCGACAAGGCCCTCACCGAGGCCAGCACGCGAGTGCACGACTGGAGTGGCGGCACGCGGCTGGGCGAGTGCATCCGAGTGTTCAACGACCAGTGGGGCGTGCGCGGCATGGCGCGCGGCGCCATCGTGGTGGTGCTCAGCGACGGTTGGGACCGAGGCGATCCCGTCGAGCTCGGCCGGCAGATGGAGCGGCTGCAACGCATCGCCTACCACACCATCTGGGTGAACCCGCTGAAGGTCACGCCAGGCTACGCACCATTGGCACGCGGGATGGCGGCGGCGTTGCCGTATGTTGATGACTTCGTGGAGGGGCACAGCCTGGCGTCGTTGCAGGAATTGGCTGCCGTCATCGCCACCGACATTTCGCGACACCCCAGGGGACGTGCATGATGGAGCAGGCATGAAGGAACTCCTCGACGACATCGACCGCTGGCAGCATGCCGGCACTCGCGTGGCCATCGCCCGCGTGGTCGACATCGAAGGTTCGGGCCCACGCGACCCGGGCGCGGCGATGGCGGTGAACGAACTCGGCGAGGTGGCCGGCAGCGTCAGCGGCGGCTGCGTCGAGAGCGCGGTGGTCACCGAAGCACTGGCCATCCTGGCCGGCGAGGCCGAGCCGCGCATCGTCACGTTCGGCTACAGCGACGACGAAGCGTTCGCCGTCGGCCTCACCTGCGGCGGCATCATCCGGCTGTTCATCGAGCCGCTGGACTGGTGACGGTGGAGATCTTCGGCACGCTGCGCGACCACATCCGCGCCGAGCATCCGGTCGCGCTCGTCACCGTCATCGAAGGTCCGGGTGTGGGCGCCAAACTGCTCGTCGCCGCCGGCCAGCCACCGACGGGCACGTTGGGCGATCCCGAACTCGATCGCATCGCAGCACGCGACGCTGCCGCCGAACTCGACGCCGGGCGCAGCGGCATCCGTCACTACGGACCCCACGGTGAAACCACACCCGAAGACCTCGTGGGCGCGCCCATCGTCACCGCGTTCGTCGAGAGCTGGGCACCGCCTCCGCAGATGTGGATCTTCGGCGCCGTCGACTTCACCGCCGCGCTCGCCAAGGTGGCCAAGTTGCTCGGCTATCGCGTCGTCGTGTGCGATGCCCGCGAGATCTTCGCCACCCGCCGCCGGTTCCCGATGGCCGACGAGGTGGTGGTCACCTGGCCCACACCGATCTTCCAGGCCCGTGGCGACACGCTCACCCGCCGCGACGCGGTGTGCATCCTCACCCACGACCCGAAGTTCGACGTGCCGGCCGTGCAGGGCGCCCTGGCCACCGATGCCGGCTACATCGGCGTGATGGGCAGCCGCAAGACCCACGGCAAGCGGCTCGAACGGTTGGCCGAGGTGGGCATCGATCAGCCGGCGCAGTTGGCGCGGCTGATGTCGCCCATCGGCCTCGACCTCGGGGCACGCACACCGGAGGAGACCGCTGTGTCGATCTGCGCCGAGATCATCGCCCGACGCACCGGCCGGGCCACGCCCAGCCTGCGCGACAGCAGCGGGCCCATCCACGGCTGATCGGGCCGTCTGGCCGCCACCGGCGGCGTTCGACTCAGAGCGAGGGCAGCGGGTCGCCGTAGCGAGTGGACGACGTGTGGTAGTTGAGCACGTCGATCTCGACGGTGCGACCGGTGTAGGGCGAATGGATGATGGCCGTCGAGATGCCGAGGTACATCATGGCGTGGCCCGGGAAGTAGGCGATGTCGCCGGCCTCGGCAGCCAGATGATTCACGTTCTTGATGTTGCGGATCTGTGCGTTGGCGACGTGCGACATGTTGACGCCCACCTGGTCCCACGCCCACGACGTGAGACCCGAGCAGTCGAAGCCCACACCGGGGCGGCGGCTGATGTGGCGATAGGGCACGCCGAGCTGGGTGAACGCGGAGAGCAGTGCGATCTGGTGGGCGGTGTCGGCGCTGTTCCACGCATGCTGCATCGCGGCGGGCGACAGGCCCAGACGGTGAGCCGCTTGGGTGGCGACACCGTTGCGCTGATGGATGTAGCGGCTCAGGTTGCTGATCGAGGGATGATGGATGAACGACCGGAACGCGGCGACGGCGTCGAGCGCCACGGTGGCGAGCGGATCGTGGCCGGTGGGGATGTCGGGCACGAGCAGCGGCGACACGGCGAACCGCACCGCGGCCACCGGACCGGCGAGCTGGCGCGACGCCACGCTGGCGGCGACCACGCGCCCGCTGGCGGCCGGCAGTGCGGCGGGAGCGGCGGCGATGCGGGTGGAGCGAGCGACAGGTGCACCCTCGGTGCTGTCGCCCACGGTGCCGACGACGGCGGGACGAGCGGCGGGCGCCGCGGCCACGTGGGCCAGCGGCACGGCCACGGCAGTGGCAGCGACGCTGAGCGTGGCGAGAGCGAGTGCGAATTGGGTGCTGCGACGGTTCGTCATACGGGACTGACGACCTCCTGTTCGTAACAGGCGGCAACCGTAGCGTCATACAAATGACATATTCAACCTCTCCGCAAAGTTTTCGTCATCCGTTCGTCATGTAAGCGATGCGTACCGTTGGGTTGTTCGACGTGCCGTACAGTCGCGACATGTCACCTCGCGTCGCCGCGCTGCTCGCCGCCGGTGGCGGTACGCGATTCGACGGCCCCACCCACAAACTGCTGGCTCTGCTGCACGGACGGCCGGTGTGGGAGCACTCGTTCGCCCACGCGTTGGCGGCCGGGTTCGACCACGTGATCGTCATCACCGGCGCTGCGCCGCTCGCGATCTCACGCGATGCGTCGCTCCCACCACATGTCGAACTTCGTCACAATGACGACTGGCGCGCTGGGCAGGCGACCTCGCTGCACGTCGCAGTGCGGGCCGCCGACGAGCTGGGCGCCGACACCGTCACGGTGGGCCTGGCCGATCAACCATTCGTCACCACCGACGCGTGGCGATCGGTCGCCGACGCGCCGGCCGACTGTCGCATCGCCATCGCCACCTACGACGGCGTGCCGGGCCCCAACCCGGTGCGGCTGCACCGGTCGGTGTGGCCCCACCTGCCGCTGGAAGGCGACGAAGGCGCCCGCGGTCTGCTTCGCCTGCACCCCGAGTGGGTCTGCCGCGTACCATGCATAGGCTCTCTCGACACCGTCGCCGACATCGACACCACGGAGGATCTGCACCGATGGAAAAGCTGCTGAACGAGTTCACCGTCAATCGCTCCATCGCCCACGCGTGGGCCATCCTCACCGATCTCGAGCGCATCGCCCCCTGCATGCCGGGCGCGCAACTGCAGGAGATCGAGGGCGACATCTACCGCGGGCAGGTGAAGGTGAAGCTGGGCCCCATCTCCACCTCGTTCAAGGGTCAGGCCGTGTTCCTCGAGCGCGACGACACCAACCATCGCGCCGTACTGAAGGGTGAAGGTCGCGACACCGGCGGCAAGGGCAACGCCGACGCGCTCATCACCGCACAGCTCGAGGCCCTGTCGCCGCACCACACCAAGTGCACGGTCAGCACCGACCTGCGGGTCAGCGGCAAGGTGGCCCAGTTCGGCCGCGGCGTCATGGGCGATGTGAGCGAGAAGCTGATGAGCCAGTTCGCTCACAACCTCAACACGATGCTCGACTCCGAAGAAGACACCCCCGACGAGGCCGAGGCATTGGTGGAGGAAGCCATCCAGCACGCCGAGGAGGTGAAGGCCCACGCCGCCGAGGCACCTCCCGCAGCTGCGACGACAGCCGCCCAGGCGGCTCCGGCAGCTGCCGAGGCACCGAAGGTGCGCACCATCCAGGGCCCCGCCGCCGAGCCCATCGAGCTCTCCGACGTGGCCGGCTCGGCCATGCTGAAGCGCCTCCTGCCCTTGTTGGGCGGCATCGTGGTGCTGCTCGTCGTCCTGCGCCGCCTGCGCAAGTAACTCCACCGAACACAGTGCCCACGGCATCCGCCGACGATCTGCAACGCGTCACCGAACTGATCGGGCGCGCTCCGCAGAGCGAGTTCGAGGTGGTCGTGCGCGAACCCGCCGACGACCCCCACGGCGAACCGGTGGTCATCCGCAACGCGCCGTTCTTGCACGACGGCACCCCGATGCCCACGCGCTTTTGGTTGGCAGGCCGCGACGTGTACCGCGCGGTCAGCCGCCTGGAGGCTGCCGGCGGTGTGCGCGCCGCCGAGGCCGAGGTGCCTGCCGAACTCGTCGCACAGGCGCACGCTCGCTACGCGGCCGAGCGCGACGCCGCCATCCCGGGTGATCACGTCGGGCCTCGCCCCTCCGGTGGTGTGGGTGGCACCCGCGAGGGTGTGAAGTGCCTGCACGCCCACTACGCCTTCCATCTGGCCGGCGGCGACGACGCGGTCGGTCGGTGGGTGGCTGCCCGCCTCGCCCCAACGACCGCCAGTGCCCCAACGACCGCCAGCGACGGCACATCGTGACCACGCTGCACATCACGCTGGAGTCGGGCGAATGCCGCTTCGCCATCGACGACCACACCGTGGTGGTGCCGTTCGGTCGCGTCACGATCGCGTCGTGCATCATCACCGATCCGCCACTGCCCGAGGAGCTCACCAACGCCATCGGGCTGGTGTTCGACCACCTCGAGGACGTCGACCGCGAACTGCCCGCGGTGGTGGCGATGGAGCACGTCACCATCGCCGGCGACGGCATCGACGTGATGGCCGCGGTGGAGGTGGGCGGGCAGGCGGCACTGCCCTTCCCGCTGTCGCACGAGGCCGCCGAGGATCTGTTCCGCACGATGGCCACCGAAGCCGTCGCCGACCGGCGATGCAACCCCGGGCTACCCGACGAGTGGGTGCAGCCCATCGTGGGCGTGTGCGCCACCGTGGCCGCCATCGTGCGCTACTACCGCCTGGACCACATCGAGCTGGTGGCGTCGTGAGCAGCCGTGGGTGGGGGCACCCGTCGATGCCCAGCGGCGGCGCGATGCGCATCTACGGCAAGCGCGTGATGCTCCGACCGCTCGTGGCGACCGACTGGGAACAGTGGGTGGAGGTACGCGCCCGCAACGAGCAGTGGCTCACTCCCTGGGAACCGATGCGGCCACAGCACCTGCTCGACCCCACACGCGATCGCGAGGCGTTCCTGTCGCGTTGCACCGCCCGCGAACGCGATCGTCAGATGGGTGTGGCCTTCGGTTTCGGACTGTTCGTCGGCGCCGACCTGGCCGGCGAGGTCAACCTCAACAGCGTCGCTCGCGGCGCGTTGCAGGGCGCCACCGTGGGGTACTGGGTCGACCAGGCCAAGGCGGGCAACCGCTACGTCGCCGAAGCGGTGGTGGCCGTGATGAGGTTCGCGTTCGAGCAACTGCACCTGCACCGACTCGAGATCTGCATCGTGCCGCGCAACCGCAACAGTCGGCGGGTGATGGAAGTGCTGCAGATCCGCGAGGAGGGAACCGCACAGCGGTATCTCGAGATCAATGGCGTGTGGGAAGACCACGTGCGCTACGGCATCACCGTGGAGGAGTGGCACACCCGCGTCGAACAGTTCACCGCCGACTGGCTCTGACGAACCCAGCCCGACTCGTCGCTGCCACCGACCACCCTCGGTCGGAGCAGCGACCGGGCAGATGGGGCAGCCGAGCGTCGAGCGTCGAGCGGTGTCAGGCCTGTTCGGCTGCGAGGCGGTGCTGCTCGGCCTTCGCCTTGCGCAGCGTCGTGCGGCGCTTCCACTCCTTCACCTTCCAGTGACGAAGCCGCTTCGGCGATGCGTTCTTGCGCGCCTTCTCGGCATCGTGATGGTGCGCGGGCACCCAGGCTCTGCCTGGCTCGTGCACCTCGTCGGGCTCGTAACCGGCACTCACTTGCGCCGCAACGGACTGCAACTCGCTGTTGATGCGATGCCGCTCGTTGTGGGCATGTGCTCGCACGTCCATCTTCGGTGGCGGGGCCACGTCTTGGCTGCGATGGCGCTGGCTCATAGGTACCTCCGTGGTAGTTCGGAATGTACGGCTGCTCTCCGTGACTGCACGGTAGACCACGCGTACCCCGAGCAACAGGGTCTTTGGGTAACAGTTGTGTGCGATTCCGTCGAGACCGGCTCGCCACCGTCACCGGTGGCCCCACCGATCGAGCATCAGGGCTTCTTCGAGCTGATCTTGGCCTGGAGCGCTGCGATGCGCTCGGCGAACCACGGCTGACGTGTGCTCCACACCTGCGGCGTGAGCTCGCGGTCGACGGCCTCGGGGTGAGTGCGGATGTCGGCCATGTCCTGAATGGTTCGCTTCACCTCGATCACCAACTCGCGCGGCGCCGACGCGGCACGTGCCGCCATCTCGTGCGCCACGGTCATCAGCTGGTCGTCGTCGACACAGCGATGCACCAGACCCACGCGCTCGGCCTCGGCACCGTCCATCACCTCGCCGAACACCACACCCGCGAACGTGGCCTGCGGGCCGGCGATGCGCCGCAACATCCACGTGTGGCCGCCACCTGGGTGGATGCCGATCTGCAGGAAGCGGGTGTCGAACTTCGCCCGACGCGCCGCGATGCGCACGTCGCATCCCAGCGCCAGGTTCATGCCGGCCCCGACCGCCGCACCGTTCACCGCCGCCAACGTGGGCAGCGGGCTGCGGGCGATGCGCAGGAAGCCTTCGTAGATCGAGCCGAGACTCGATGTGCTCGACTCGGCGAGGTTGCCGAGGTTGGCACCCGCACAGAACGCGGGCGCGGCGCCGGTGACCACGATGGCGCCGATCGACGTGTCGGCCTCGATCGTGTCCATGGCGGCGACGATCTCGGCCACCATCGGCGCGGTGAGCGTGTTGCGCTCCCCAGGATTGTTGAGCGTGAGCGTGGCGACACCGTCGGCCACATCGACGAGTACGAGCGACATGGCGGCAACCGTAGCGTTCGCACCCGTTCGGCCCGCTACCGTCAGCAGCGCATGCTCGACCACGTGTTCACCGATGCCATCAGTGCCTTGCGCGATGCCTTCGAGGCGGCGTTCCTCGAGCGTCAGCCGTTCGAGGAGCACTTCCAGGCCGATGTGTTGCTCGGCGACCTCACGTGGGAGACCAGCTACGGGTTGCCGGGTGAGGGCCTGCCGCCGCACGTGGTGGCCCACATCACCTTCGACTGGCCCTCGTGGAGCCAGACCGCCTATCGCCAGTGGTATGTCGAGGAGGTGCTCGACCGGCTCCCGGCCATCGAACTCGAGATCGTCTTTCGCGTGCAGAACCTCGCCACACCGCCGTCACCCGAGCAGGTGTACGCGCTCACCCCGGCCACCAGCCCGCTCATCGGCGACGACCACCTGGAGCGAGCCGGCGTGACGGTGGAGATCGCCTACCCGGAGCCGTTCGAGGACCAACCCGACCACGCGGTGGAGGTCACCTACGAAGGCCTCTACGAACTCGCCGAGTCGACGTTGGCCGACGGCGCCAGCGCGTTGCTCGACGAGCACTTCGGGGCGCTCGGCGGATGGATCGCCGCCACACTGGTGAAGCTCGCCGACCTTCGATGACCGATCCGGGCCGACCGTGCTCCGCTGATCGAACGGGAAATCCGCGAAGGTACTGTCGGCGCATGTCCGACGTCGTGCTCTACGAGGTGAGCGAACGCATCGCCACCATCACCCTCAACCGCCCCGAGGCGCGCAATGCGCTGTCGAGCGAGGTCCTGCGCCAACTGCCCGAGCGCATGCGTGAGGCCGATGCCAGCGACGACGTCGACGTCGTGATCCTCACCGGCACCGACCCCGCGTTCTGCGCAGGGCTCGACCTGAAGGAGTTGGGCACCACCGGCGGCAACCTGGGTGCCACCGGGGCCGACGGCCGCCCCAATCGCGATGGCGTGCGCGGCCCGTTCCCTTCGATGACCAAGCCGCTCATCGGCGCGGTCAACGGCGTGGCCATCACGGGTGGCTTCGAACTGGCGCTCAACTGCGACTTCCTCGTGGCCAGCGAGCATGCCAAGTTCGGCGACACGCACTCACGCGTCGGCGTGATGCCGGGCTGGGGACTCACCGTGCTGCTCCCCCAGGCCATCGGTGTGCGCCGCGCACGCGAGATGAGCTTCACCGGCAACTTCATGCTCGCCGACGAGGCCCTCACCTTCGGTCTGGTCAACCACGTCGTGCCCCACGCCGACCTGATCCCCTTCACCCGGCAGCTCGCCCGCGACATCATCGGCAACGAGCAGGCGGGTGTGCGCCAGATCCGCGCCACGTACGGCGAGATCACCCACGACGCCGATGGCTGGAGCATCGAAGCCACCAACGCAGCCCGCTGGCAGCGCGAGATGTTCAGCCCCGCGCAGGTCGCGGAGCGCCGCGCCGCCATCCAGGCCCGCGGCCGTCAGCAATAGCCGTCCCGGAAACTCAGGTCAGAGCTTGGCGCCGCGGGCGCGGAGCTCGGTGCGCACCGCTTCGGCGATGTCGAGGGCGAGGATCTCGGCGCCCGTGACGTTGAGGTGGAAGCCGTCCTTGGCGCGCACGTCCTTGCCCACACCGTCGCGTGGGTCGATCACGTATTCGCCGTAGCCGTTGTTGCGACCGCTGAAGCGTGTCCACGTGTCGATGTAGACGACCTTCTTCGGTCGCTTGGCCGCCTCGGAGCGAACGACCGTGTCCTGCACCTTCAGGCGTGCGGTGGTGGCATCGCTGGCTGCGTTGGGGATGCCCACCCAGATGAGCGTGCGGTTGTCGCCGCCGAGGTAGTCCATCACCTCGCCGACCCGCTTGCCGTACTCGGCCTTCCAGTCGGCGTCGTTCCTGCCCGTGCCCGGCGCGTGCGCCACGGCCCACGTGCGATCGGCGTTGCGCAGCGCTTGCGCGTCGTTGCCGCCGAACGTGACCACCACGATGTCGGGGTTCACCGCGGGCAGCGCCTGATGCATGTGCGTGGGCCAGTCGAAGAAGTCGGGGCGGGCGAGGCCCGACGAGGTCTTGTAGTCGAGCTTGGTCGACACGATGCCGGTCTGATCCATCAACTGCTTCAGATAGGGACCGAACGCGCCCGCGTCGCTGTCGCCGAAGATCATCAGCTCGGCCGGATTTGCTCGGGAGGGCGTCGTGCGCGGTTTGGGCTTCAGCGCCGTCGTGGTGGTGGGCTCCAGCGTGGTGGGCGTGGTGCCGTCGTGCACGACGTTGACGGTGGACGGTGTGTGCTGCGCGGCGACGCCGTTGTCGGAGCTGCCGAACAGGGCCGAACCCACCACGTACCCACCCGCGACGATGACCGAGAGCACCACCACGGCAGCAATGCGGCGTCGGCGATACACCCGTGGGTCGAGACGCCGGCCGGAGGGCTGGCGGGGCGAGGGCGGCCGGTTCCCGTACGACATCGTGATCACGGCAATGCTACGAGTTCGTGCGGGGCAAAAGGGGGCGCCTGACGGGCGCTGGGTTCGGTCGCGCCACCGACTAGGGTGACGTCGGATAACCCCATCCAACCCATTCACACCTCCAAGGGGGAGACACATCATGGGCAAGACCAAGCGCATCGCCGCGCTGGCGATGTTGACCACACTGGGCCTCGTGGCCGCAGC
>Ga0075026_100000389_pt1 | contig 17370 bp, 14 predicted proteins | sample Str012_2_FD_71392 | JGI IMG/M metagenome (GOLD analysis project Ga0075026, IMG submission 71392) | Freshwater sediment microbial communities in response to fracking from Pennsylvania, USA - Straight Creek_MetaG_SC_2012 | ecosystem: Environmental > Aquatic > Freshwater > Creek > Sediment... | reverse complement strand
TGCGCAGATCGCGCCGACGCTCGGGACCCGCGTCCGCGGGAACACACTCGACCTCACGATCGCGGCCGACCGGCTCCGCCTCGCGCTCGGCCCCGCGTTCGCCGCGGTCGAGGTGGCGCCCCTCGACGCAACCTTCGATCTGAGCAATCCCGACGCGGTCACCGTGGTGCCGTCGCGGGACGGCCACCAGCTGGACACCGACGCGATCGGGGCCGCGATCCTGCGCGGTAACCGTACGATCACGGCGACGATCCGCAACGAGCATCCCGCGCACGACACGAAGTGGGCGCAGGCACTCGGCATCACGCACCAGGTGTCGTCGTTCACGACCTACCACCCGGCGGGCGCGCCCCGCGTCCTGAACATCCACCGCGCGGCCGACGTCTTGAACAACACGATCGTCGAGCCCGGCCAGACGTTCTCCCTCAACGAAAAGCTCGGGCCGCGCACTCCGGAGAAGGGATACGTGAAGGCGCCGATCATCGTCGAGGACGGATTCGGCGAGGACTACGGCGGTGGCATCAGCCAGCTGACCACCACGTTGTACAACGCGGTGTTCTTCGGCGGCTACGTCGACGTGAGTCATTCGCCGCACCACTTCTACATCACGCGCTATCCGCTCGGGCGGGAGGCGACGATCGTGTATCCGTACGTCGACCTGAAGTTCCGGAACGACACGAGGCACGGCGTGCTCATCCACGCGTACTACAGCGCGACATCGGTCACCGTGACGTTCTACGGCAACACCGATGGGCGCGTCGCGACCGAGGCGAATCGCCAGACCCTGCACACCGAGCCCATCACCGACAAGCTCGTCGATTGCCCGGTGAAGAAACCGACCGACGACCCGAACAACGAGTGCGCCACGTTGGCTGCCGGTGAACATCTGACGACGACGGGGGGCGAAACCGGTTACGACGTGCAGTTCGATCGCGTCATCACGCAACCCGGACACCCGACGATCGTGCAGCACTACCGCGTGCACTATCCGATGCTGCCGAACACGGTTCTGGTCGGGGCCGTGCCCGCCACGACCACGACGTCGACCACGAACAAGGTGACGACCACGACGAAGCCGCACTCGCCGACGACCAAACCACCGGCGTCGACCTCCCCGACCACCGCCAAGAAGTAGGAGGAAGTGGGAGGTAGGCCCGAAATCGGTCGCCTCGGGTAGGGCGAAGCGTCCGATCTCCCTCAATTCATCCCCGGAACTTGCCGAACTACTCGTGGACGGTGAACGGGCGGCGGTACGGGGAGATCCTCATGGAACGAGGCCGAAGCGGCGCGCGGCGTCGCGCGCGAGCTACAGCTGCCGCGCTCGCCATCTTCGCCGGCGTTGTCTCCACCAATGCCCGCGCCGCGCACGCCGCCAACGCTTCCATCGAGTCGAACGTCACGGCTCTGGCGGCGCCGATCACCAGCCTCGCCGCGACCCCGAGCGGCAAGGGCTACTGGCGCGCCGGCGCAGACGGTGGTGTCCTCACCGCCGGTGACGCGCACTTCTACGGTTCGGCGACACAGGTCGCCCACGACTCGATCGTCGCGATCGCGGCGACGCGCACCGGCAACGGCTACTGGCTCACCGATCGCCGCGGCGCGGTCTTCACCTTCGGCGACGCCACGTTCCACGGATCGATGTCCGGCCACCCCTTGAACCTCCCCATCGTTGGTATGGCGGCGACGCCCGACGGCAAGGGCTACTGGCTCGTCGCCAGCGACGGCGGCATCTTCTCGTTCAACGCTCCGTATCGCGGCTCGACCGGCGGCATGCGGCTCAACCAGCCGATCGTCGGAATGTCGGCCACGCCCGACGGCAAGGGCTACTGGCTCGTCGCCAGCGACGGTGGAGTCTTCGCGTTCAACGCACCGTTCTTCGGCTCGACCGGCGGGATCCAGCTGAATCGACCGATCACCGGAATGGCCGCGGCGCCGAACGGTGGCGGCTACACGATGGTCGCGGCCGACGGCGGGCTCTTCCGCTTCGGCGCCGCGAGCCCGTTCTACGGGTCCGCGGTCAACGCGTGCCCGGGTGCACCGGCGGTCGCGGTCGCGATGTCGAAGGGTGCGAAGGGATACTGGATCGCGTTCGCCGACGCGCGGACGTACGCGTTCTCACCGTCCTCCGCCGCACCGAAGTGCAACCCCACCGGAACGACCCGAGCGAACGTCATCGCCGCCGACCTCTTCACCCGGCTGAACGACGAGCGCGCGGCGCGTCATCTCCCGCTCTTGACGTGGGACCCGTCGCTCGCGAGCTACGCGGCGTCGTGGAGCGCGAACATGGGCGCCAACGGGTTCCGCCACAGCACGATCGGCAACCTGCTCGGGCCCTACAACTTCGTCGGCGAGAACATCGCGGCCGGCAGTCGTGGAACCCTCGACGGCTCGCTCCACAACGCGTGGATGCACTCGGACGGACACCGGGCGAACATCCTCGCTCCCGGCTTCACCCGGGTCGGTGTCGGCGTGTTCTGCGCCGCGGACGGATCCATGTTCCTGACCCAGGACTTCGGGCACCCCTCCAGCGACGGGAACGCCCAGCCGTCGACCGGCACCCCGCCCGTGGACCCGGTTGCCCGCCCCGACGCCGGGACGCTGCACTGCTGACGCAAATGCCCCCAAATCCGTCCGAAAATGCGTATTCTCGGCAGCATTCGAGCCGAGGATGAACATATGACCACGTCAATGGGGAACACCTCGTTCGGGTCGGCCCCGAGCCCGGAACCGGCGATCATCCGGCGCCCGCTCGACCACTGCCCCGCCTGCAACAGTTGGCAACTCCGCCCGGTCGTCGCGATCGACGCCGAAGAGGTGCACTTCCTCTGCGGCAGCTGCAACCGGTGCTGGCACGCGGAGCTCGGCTTCGTCCGGCGCGTGCGACCTACCGCGTGTGACGGTTGCCCGCAGCGCGAACGGTGCGCCGACGCGTACGCCGCCGATCGCGACTCCGACTGACCGGTCACGACTCCGATTGATCGGCCGCGGCGGTCTCGTTCGGCGCGGCGTGCCAGGCCCAGCGCGTGGTGCGTAGCTCCGGCGGCAACCGCACCTGGCGGATCTGCCACCCGACCTCCAGCACGATGCCGCCGGCCGCCGCGCAGATCAGCGCGCCCCACATTGCCGCGCCGGCCGGGAGCTCCAGCGCGAACCAACTGCGCAGCGCCGGCACCCCGAGGATCAACACGAAGGCGCCGACCATCGAGCCGAAGAGCAGCGCGCGTTCGGGCGTGATCGGACGCGCCAGCAGGTTCAGCACCCAGAGACCGACGATGAGCAGCGTGATCGTCGCCGCCGTCTGCGAGACGTCGATGTCGTAGTGGTGCGCGTTCGCGAACGACGCGAACGTCGCGGTGGCCGCGACCGCACCGGCGGGACCGGCGAAGAGCACCACCCGCCGCACGAAGCCCGGCACATAGCGACGCCGGTTCGGCGCGAGGGCGAGAAAGAACGCGGGGATGCCGATGGTCAGGCTGCTGATGATCGTGAGATGGCGGGGCAGGAACGGATACGGCCAGCGCGCGATACCGACCACCACCGCGAGAATCATCGCGTACACCGTCTTGGTGACGAACAGGTTGGCAACCCGTTCCACGTTGGCGATGACCCGGCGGCCCTCGGCGACGACGCTCGGCATGCTCGCGAACCGACCGTCGAGCAACACGACCTGCGCGACGGCGCGCGTCGCCGGCGCGCCGCTGCCCATCGCGATACCGATGTCGGCGTCCTTCAGCGCGAGTGCGTCGTTCACACCGTCGCCGGTCATGGCCACGACGTGTTGGCGACGCTGCAGCGCACCGACGATGGCGCGCTTCTGTTGCGGCGACACGCGTCCGAAGACCGAGTGCTCTTCGAGCACTGCACCCAGCTCGTCGGGGTCGTCGGGGAGCTCCCGTGCGTCGAACGCGCGGTCGGCGCCCGGCACGCCGACCTGGCCCGCGATCGCGCCGACCGTGCGCGGGTTGTCGCCCGAGATCACCATGCACCGCACGCCCTGGTCGGCGAAATACTGCAGCGTCTCGGCCGCGTCGGAACGAATCTGCTCTTCGAACAGGAGGAGCGCGGAAGCGTCGAGTCCGTCGGGAAGGTCCTCGTCGACGAGCGCGGCATGGGTATGCGCGAGCAGCAACACCCGCTGCCCTCCGGCCGCGAGGCGGTCGGCCTCCGCCCGCACGGGGTCCGACGCGTCGCGATCGACCCACACCATCTCGGGCGCGCCGATGACCCAGGTGCCGTAGTCGCCGAACGTCGCCGCGCTCCACTTCCGACCCGACGAGAACGGCGTCGCGGCGGTCCGTTCCCAACCATCCGGCGCGGGGAACGCCTCGCACAACGCATTCATGGTCGCGTTGCGATTGTCGTCGGCCGCGAGCGCGCCGAGCGCCTCGGAGACAGGATCGTCGGGCGCGAGCTCTTGCACCGCTTGGAACCGGATCGCGCCTTCGGTCAACGTTCCGGTCTTGTCGAGCAGGATGACGTCGACGCGCGCCAAACCCTCGACCGCCGGCAGCTCCTGGATCAACACCTGGCGACGCGCGAGGGCCACGGCCGCAACCCCGAACGCGAGGCTCGTCAACAGCACGAGACCCTCGGGCACCATCGCCACGATCCCGGCGACCACTCCCGCGATCGCGGCCCGGTTCGACTCCTGCACGTGAAACTGACTGAACGCGAGGAGCACCGCGGTCGGCAGCAGCGCCCACTGCACGAATCGCAGGATGGAATCGATGCCGGCCATCAGCTCCGAGCGCGTGAGCGCGAAGCGCCGGGCCTCGGTCGCGAGACGGCGGGCGTACGCGTCCGCACCGATTGCCGTCGCCTGGAAGCGGCCGCGGCCTGCGACCGCGATGCTCCCCGACAACACCTCGGCGCCCTCGTCCTTGGTCACCGGGTCGGATTCTCCGGTCAGCATCGACTCGTCGAGCTCGAGGCCGTCGACCGACTGCACGATCCCGTCGGCCACGACCTGGTCGCCGGCCCGCAGATCGCACAGATCGCCGAGCACGACCTCCGTCACGTTTACCTCGCGCACCTCGCCGTCGCGCACGACGCGCGCCCGCGGCGCATTGAGCACCGCGAGCCGGTCGAGGGTCCGCTTGGCCCGGTACTCCTGGGTGACCCCGATCAGGACGTTGAACAACAAGACGATCCCGAAAAGGCCGTCCTGGCCCGCGCCGAACACGAGGATGAGCACGAACGCCGTACCCAGGATCGCGTTGAACCGGGTGAAGACGTTGGCCCGCAGGATCTCGGAGAATTTCCGGCTCGTGCGGTCGTCGGCGACGTTGACCTGCCCGGCCCGCACCCGCTGCGCAACCTCGTCCGCCCGGAGCCCGTCGGGTCCGGTGGTCGAGGCGGCACCCGCGATCCCGGTGTCGCTCATCGGCAAACGCTACCGATCCTCCGTCGCCCCGGCGCGCCGGTTGTACTGGGCACGAGCCGATACCGTGACACGGCTATGACGCAGGAACCGCCGGTCACGTGCTACCGGCATCCCGATCGGGAGACCGGACGCCGCTGCACCCGGTGCGGCCGCCCGGCGTGTCCCGAGTGCCTGCAAGAGGCATCCGTCGGCTCGCACTGCATCGAGTGCGTCAAAGCCGCCGCCCCCACAACGGGCCAACGCGTCGGCGTGCTCGTGCGCGGGCAGAACCTGATCGCGACGAAGGCGATCATCGGGATCAACGTCATCGCGTTCGCGGTGTTCGCGCTGAGCGACTCCCGCGTCGACGGCAACGGCAGCACGTCGGCCCGGTTCGTGCTCTTCGGACCGCTCGTGCACCGGGGCGAGTGGTGGCGGATCTTCACCTCTTCGTTCGTCCACTACGGATTCATCCACCTCTTCTTCAACATGCTCTTGTTGTGGATCATCGGCCAGATCCTCGAGCCCGGCGCCGGTCCGTTGCGATTCTCGCTGTTGTACGTCGTGTCGGTCGCCGCCGGTTCGGCCGCCGCGCTGATCGTGTCGCCGCTCGCGCTTACCGGCGGTGCATCGGGCGGCGTGTTCGGACTGGCCGCCGCGGCCACGCTCGTGATGTGGCGCCAGGGCATGCGCTTCTGGGACACCGGCTTCGGTCCGCTCCTCATCATCAATCTCGTGTTCGACTACTTCACGCCGGGGATCTCGATCGCCGCGCACATCGGCGGCGGGATCGGCGGTCTGCTGGCGGCCGAGGCGATGCTGCAATCGCGCAAGGCCGGCCACCCGGAGCTCGGAGTTGCCGGCGCCATCGTCATCGGCATGGCCGCCGTCGCGGTCTGCCTCGTCGTCGCGTAGCCCATACTCCACCAACAGTTGTCGGAGATACCGGCGCCATGCGCCGAAAAGTCCGACAACTGTTGGTGGCGTTGTCGGTGCTAGCGGACGGGCTCGTGCGCGGGTACCAGCTCGATCGATCCGGTGTCGTCGTCCTCGACGAGACGGAACCCGCACTGACCCGCGAGCACGGCGCGGCCTTCCCACGGGCCGGTAGCGAGAATCTCGTCACCGGCCGCGAGGGTGATCCGACGCGGCCGGTAGAAGTACCGCCCTTCGCGACGGATGGCGAGCACGTGGAATCCCGTGTCGTCGCCGATCTGCGTGCCCGCGACGATCGAGCCGTCGAGCGCGCTGCCGGGTGCGATCGGATACTGCACGAACACCTCGTCGGCTTCACCGAGTGCAACGGCCAGGACGGGATGCATCTCCTCTTCCTGCTCCACGAGCCACACGAGTTGCTGGGCGGCGTCGCCCACTTCCTCCGACGCCGCGCCGAGGTGCAGGAGCCCGCGCAGACCCGACGGGTCGACGGTCTCGGCGCCGGCGCGCAGCACCCACAGCTCGAGCTGTTCCCGCATCTCGTCGAGGCGATCCTCGAGCTGGGTCACCTGCGACGCGAGGCCCTGGTCGTTCAGGAGCAGCGCGCTGTAGGCGAGACCCACCGCGGCCTCCGACACGTTCTTCATCTCGACCAGCACGTCGACCGCGCGGTCGAGGTCGGAGATGGCCGGGTTCTCGTCGACACCAGCCGTACGCCACACCGGCGCACCCGCGAGCTCGCGGACCTCGCCGATGCCCTCACGCGCACCGCGCAGGATCAGCACGTCGTCGGGAAGCAGGTGCTCGTCGCCGTCGGGATCGATCAGCCACTCGCGGCCGCGCCGGATGGCGACCACGCGCATGCTCACCTCGAGCGGGAGCTCGACGTCGTCGAGCGACCGGTTCGCGAGCGCGGAGTCGGCCCGCACCCGCACACGGTGCGAAACCTCTTCTGCCTCCGCGAGATCCGCGACCAGCGACGCGGGGATGCCGAGGCGGTGCGTGACGACGCGTGCGATGTCGACGGCCGCGTTCCCCATGCGTTCGATCGCGGACACGACGTGCAACACACTCGACATCTGCTCGGCTTCGCGCTTGGAACGCGCGGCGAGCACGCACACCTCGCGCATCTCGTGCACGAGCTCGGTGAGACGCTCCTCGAGCTCGTGCACTTCGTCGGCCATGCGCGTGTCGCCGAAGAACAGCGACGCGTACCCGAGATCGACCATGAGCTCGGAGGTGTCCTTCGCCTCCGACAACATGGCCTTCAGATTTCGTGGTCGTTCTTCCATGGGAATGCGCGCTCCTGCGTGATCAGGTCAGGCCCAGGAGCACGATCGCCAGGATAAGCGACAGCGCCCCCAGGAAGTCGAGGCTCGAGGTGACGATGGGAATGCCGTGGTTGTCCGGATCGAGGCCGAAGCGATAGGTCGCGACCGCGGAGTAGAAACCGACGATCACGGCCGCGGTCGTCGCCAGGAACCCGGCGATCACGCTCACGCCCAGCATGTCGATGATGCCGGGGCTCGCCTTGTCCAGCACGTGGGCGACCACCGTCGACGTCAGGCCGAGGAACACGAACACCGGAATGGCGTAGACGTACACGAGCATGACGTCGTCGATGGCCGCGCGCCACGACGCCCCGTCCTCACCGAGCGTGCCCAGGTGGAGCTTGGTCGATACCCGCGCGGACAGGATCGAACCGAGCGACCCGGAGTCCTCCAGGAACGCGGGGACCATGACGAGCAACGCGGGGTACTTGAGGAGGGACTCGAAGCGGTTCTGGATGGTGATGCCGGCCAGGAGGTCGACGACCCCGGCGAGCGCGAGAATCGGCAGCGACTCGATCACGATGCGCCGCATGATCGGGAGCGCCTTGGACCCGATCCCCACTGCAGCCGCGCCGATGCCGATCGCCGCGCACGCGATTGCGATCACCGGCGTCACGTACTGGAACCCGAGCAGGTACGTCGCGAGGAAGAGGCTCGGCAGCGTGACCATGTCACCCGCGGCGGTGACGATCGGCGCGGCGACATTGTCGAGATCGAGATCGCGCCGGGCGCAGAACGCGGCGACCATCATGGTCAGCACCAGTACGACGATCGACGAGAGGATCGCGCCGATCACCGACACGACCATGAAGTCGACAATCGAGATCGAAGGGCCGTTGACCAGCATCTCGCAGAGCAACTTGGCCAGGATGGCGAGCAGCGCGGCCGTCGACAGCGACGACAGGATCGCGGCCGACATGTTCTGACCGACCTGGGTGTCGATACGGCGCGACACCCGAAAGGTACCGGTGTGGATCAGCGTGCCCATGCGGCTGCCCAAGGCGCCGAACACATTGCCCCGCATCCCGATCGCGGCCGGGACCAGCACGACGAGACCGGGGAGCAGGTTGAGGGTGTTACTGATCGTGGCGAAGGTGACGCCGGTGACGAGATCGCCGCCCGAGGAGATCAGGAGCGCGAAGAAACCCGCCCGGACTCCGGAGATGTCCGCGCGAACAAACGCGACGAAGCGCGCGCCGACACGACGCGAGGAGCGGGGCATGAGGAACTGGGCGGGTCAGCCATCTGAAGTCCTCCGGAACCCGTCAAGGCTACCCCCTGGGGGTGTGGGGTCGAACCGATGGTGCCGATGAGAACCACGTGACATCCCCGTTGCTCGAGGTCGGCCAGCCCGTGCTCGTCGCGGCCGGGCCCGACGACCCGCCCTGGCGGATGGTCGTCGATCTCGTCCAAGACGGGCATATCACGCTCGCGGCGAGCGACGACGAGCATCTCCCGAAGGAGTGGAGCGGTCTCGCCAAGGTCCACCTCACGTGCCTCGGGCGCTTCAGCGTCTACCTGATCCACGTTCCGGTGGTTCGCAGCGGCGAGACGCGGCTGGTGATCGGCGCACCCAACGACGACTCGGCGGTGCAACGGCGCGCGTACGCGCGGGTGTTGCACCACGTTCCGTTGAGCTGCACGGTGCTCGACGCCAAGTCGAACACGTGGACGGCGTTCGAAGCCGAGGTGCGCGATCTCGGCGGCGGCGGTTGTTCGATCCTCACCGATCTCACTCCCACCTCCGGTTCCACCGTCGCGATGTCGTTTGCGCTCGACGAGGACGCACCCTTCGTAGTGGTCGGTCGGGTCCTGCCGCGCGAGGCGTTGCCGACGATCGGGAAGCCGCTGACGCGCATCGAGTTCGTCCTGATCCGAGAGTCGGATCGCGACCGGATCATGGGCTTCGTGCTGCTCTCGCTCGCGCAATTCCGACGGGCCGAACTGCGGCCGGAGTAACGCCCGCCTGGCGCTACTCGACCCGGACCTTCGCGGCCCTGTAACCCGAGAAGCTCTTGACCTTCACGGCGAACACACCGGCCGCGGCCACGCACGCCAGCCCACCGGAGACGATCGCGAACGGGACGCTGACGAGCCCGCCGACGACGCCCGCCTCGATGTCGCCGAGCTGCGGCCCGCCGGCGTAGACCGCGATCTCGACGCCGCTGATGCGCCCGCGTAGATCGTCCGGGGTCACGTCGGCCGCGATCGACGATCGATAGACGCCGGAGATCATGTCGGCCGCACCCGCAATCGCGAGGAACACCAACGCGGTGGCGGGGTTCAGGGTCAGGCCGACGACCGCGATCGCCCCGCCCCACACCGCGACCGCCCAGAGAACCGCGCGGCCCTGCCGGCGCACGCGCCCCGTCCATCCGCTCGTGATCGACGCGATGAACGCGCCCGCGGCGACCGACGACAACAGCAGTCCGTAAAGGGTGGCGCCGCCGCCGAGCCGCTCGGCCAGCGCGGGGAACAGCGCGCGGGGCATGCCGAAGATCATCGCGAGCAGGTCGATACCGAACACACCCATGATCACGGGCTGGCCGCGCAGGAACCGCAATCCGTGAAGGATCGACGCGACCGACGCGCGGTTTCCGTCGCCGATCGGTGGCGACGACGCGATCCCCACGAACGCGATGAGCGCGAGCGCGTAGGTCGCGGCGTCGACGCAGTACGTGCTCGTCAGGCCGACCGTCGCGATCAGCACGCCGCCGACGGCCGGACCGGCCATCATCCCGAACGATCCGTACGTCGACTGCAGGGCGAACGCCGCGGGGCGCAGGGACTCCTCGAGCAGGAGCGGAAGCAGCGACCGCAACACGGGAAAGGTGACGGCAATGACTCCGCTCGAAGCCGCGCCCAACAGATAGAGCAGCCAGAGCTGCGGCTGATCGAGCGACGCGTTGACCGCGAGCCCGACCGAGCACGCCATCGCCGCGCACGTCACGCCGATGAGCAGCACCCGCTTGTCGATGCTGTCGGCGAGCGCGCCACCGACGATCGAGAACACGAGCAGCGGACCGAGTTGCGCGACCCCGAGCAAACCGACTGCGAGCGACGAGTTCGTCTGGTGGTAGACCTGAAACGGCAACGCGGCCGCCGTCATCGTGCTGCCGAGGAACGACACCGCCTGGCCGATCCAGAGGCGACGGAAGTCGCGCGACACCCGCAGGGGTGTGGTGTCGATCAGGACGCGCATACGCGTCTGATCCTAGGAACGGTTTTCAGACGGTGAGGCCGTATAACTCGGCGACGTTGTCGTGCAGGATGCGGCTGCGGGAACGCTCGTCGAGCTGCAGCGCGTGCTCGGCCAGCAGGGCCTGACTGTTCGGCCAGGTGGCGTCGCTGTGCGGGAAATCGTTGGCCCACATCAAGCGGTCGGTGTTCATGAGGTGCGCGGTACGGAACGCGACCCAGTCGTCCTGGAACGTGAGGTACACATTCTCGGAGAACCACTCGCTCGGGCGACGAGTGAGCTCGCCGGCGGTCAACCAGTTGCGATGCCGGTCGTAGCCGTGGTCGGCCCGGTACATCCAGTGCGGCGCCCAACCGGCGTCGGCCTCGACGCACACGACTTTCAGGTCGGGGTGGCGTTCGAAGACCGCACCGAAGATGAGCGTGCCGATGATGTCCTGGTTGCCGCGCACGATGCTCATGAAGCTGTTGAGCTTCGGGCCGCGCACGTGGTCGGCTCCGGGCGTGTCGCTCTTGCTGGTGAGGATGTGGAACGACGGCGGGAGACCCAGGTCGATGATCGCGTCCCACAGCTCGTCGTACATCGGATCGTCGTAGTCCTTCTCGGGCGGGATGCCGGGAAGCATCACGCCCGAGAGACCGAGGGCTTTGATCGACTCGAGGTCGCGGATGCCGTCTTCGGGAGTGACGAGCGCGGTCTGGCCGAGACCGATGAGCCGGTCCGGCGCGGTGGCGCAGAACTCGGCGATCCAGAGATTGTACGCGTTGAAGCACGCGCGCTGGTACTCGGCGTCGGGGTGGTTGCAGAGCAGCATGCCGACACTCGGGTAGATGACTTCCGCGACAACGCCGTCGGTGTCCTGGTCGACAAGACGCGCGACCGGATCCCAACCGCCGGGCCACAGCTCGTCGAACGTCTTGCCGCTGTCGAGGCGCACCTCGTCGGTTGGTCGCCCCGCCGCCGCGACCAACCAGAACGGCACGAGGCTCTTGCCGTTGTCGATCAACATCACATCGCCCAGCACGTCGTGGTGATGCAGGCGTGGGGCCCGATCACGATATGCAGGATCGATGCGATCGATGTATGTGCCCGGCGGTTCCGTGACGTGTGAGTCAGCGGAGATACACGGCCCGATCGTTGCGGTCATGCGAGGAGTCTCGCATGACCGCAACCGGTCAGGCGGAGTGTGTACGGCGGCGCCGCGAGAACCCGAGCAGCGCGCCGCCGGAGAGCAGCGTGCCGAAGCCGATCAGGGCGGCCGGACCACTACTGCTACCGGTACGCGGTAGCTCTGCCGGCGCAACCGTGGTGGTCGTGACCGCAGCTGCGGCGACCGTCGTCGGCGTCGTGGTCGAAGGCGTGGTGATCGGCGCGGCCAAGGTGCCCGCCTTGACACAACTCGTGTCGTAGGTGGCGGTCCAGACCAGCTTCACGGTGACGGACTTCGGCCGCGACCCCGCACCGGTGAGGGTGATGAGGAACTGCGGAAGGCCGTTCGCGGTGTTCAGCTTCAGCCCCGCGAGATCGACGGTGCCCGTCTTGTCGAGCGTCTTGTCAGGTATGCCCGGGATCGAGTTGGCCGAACTGTCCGCGAAGTGCACGTTCCCGGAGGTGTAGCTGCTGCGCGGCGGATCGGTCACTTGCATGCTCGTGTAGGTCGCGGGCTGGCAAAGCGGCGTGTCCACGACGACGCTCGACGCGAGGACTCGGATCGGTCCCTGCCCACAGGCCTGCGACGGGTTGAAGGCGTCGAAGTTCTGGATCTGGGTTCCGCTGTCGGCGTTCACCCACAGGCAGTCGCCGCGGTACGGGTCCGGGTTGACGGTGTAGAGCAGGTACAGGTTCGAGAACGTCTTCGGGAAGTTGGCGCAACCCGCCGACGCGCTGTAGTCGTAACAACCCACGACGTTGCCATTGCCACTGGGCACGTAGACCCGCGGACCGATCACGACCGCCGTTCCGTTCCAGTAGTAGCTCGAGGCGATCTCGGTGGTCATGTGGGGCGGGGTCGCGACCGCCGCGCCCGACAGGCTGAAGCATTCGTCGGCGCCGTCGGGCAGGCAGAAGCCGGTCGGGACACCCGCCTTGCTGAGCATCGGGAAAGGCGCTCCGCTGAAGATGGACGAAGACGGAGCGCTCCGGGGCCAGGTACCGCCGCAGTTCCCTCCGGCGACTGTCGGGTTGTAGCAAGCGAGGACCGGGCTGTTGCCGACCCCGACGGGCACGATGATCTCGTTGCCGATCGCGGCGATGGGCAGCGACGGTGTGCTCTGGCTCGTGACCGCGCCCGACCCGATCTTGATGGCGAAGGGCTGGCCGACACATGCCGCCCGCGTCGCCTGGTCGAAGCAGAGCAGGCGGTTCTTCGCGCCCGTCGCCGTCGAACCGGTGACGCTGTTGAACGCGTACGTCTTCGAGCCGACGGTCACCGGGTTTGTGATCCCGCTGTAGCTCTGCTGGTTCGTGGGCGTCGAGCCCGTGGGGGTCAGTGCGGTGAAGCCGCAGAACGCCCCCGACTTCGTGGTGTCCATGCAGACGACACCGCCGGTCTGATTCACGCCGCGGGTTGCGAAGACGAACAGGTGGCCGGTGGCTTGATCGAGCCACACGCCGGGCTGACCGGGCGTCCCGAAGTTGTTACCCGAGCCGTCGGTGATGGTCTTGTACGCGGGCGACCAACACGGCGACGCGTCCTTCTGCAGGTGGCAGGCGACGTTGAGCACCGAGTTGTGGTGGAAGACGTTGTAGACGGCCGTCGAGCTCAAGGCGACTGACCAGCCGTCACCACCTCCGGTACCCGCGTACGACGACGCGGGCGGGACCGGGATCGTGATCGTCGCGCTGTACGCGGTCACGGTCGTGGACGCTGCGGAAGCTGTCGCACCACCCTGAACCAGGGCGATTCCGCCGACCAACAGCGCGGACAACCCCGCGACCAATGACAAAGCCCTTCGCGACATCCTGTCCCACCCCATTCTGTGCCGTGACTGTGGCCCGGGAGTATTACCGACGACCACCGCGGGTGGCAAATAGTTGGGCGACAGGAGTTCGGCACTGGAGCAACAACCTCCACACTGGGCGAACTGCGTGTACAGGCTTCACAAATCCTTTAGCTGCCCTTGTAGTTCCGGCCTGCGTCAGGGGTGGTGCACGATCCGAACCAGGGCGGCTTCGCGCATCTCACGCTCCGTGTCCTCGAGGGCGACGCGCCGTCGCCGTGATCGGGTCCGGTGCCCGAGTCCGATCCCGTACGCCGCGCAGAACAACACCATCGCAACCGGCACGAGCCAACCGCCGGCATCGGCCCCGACGCGTTCTGACTGAAGAACGAGCGCGGCCGGCGTCTCGCTACGAAATGACCGGGCGGCGGGCGGCCCACGGCTTGGCCGTCTCGATCTGCGCGCTCAACGCGAGCAGGGTTGCTTCGTCGAAGGGACGTCCGACGAGCTGTATCGACGTCGGGAGACCGGTGCGGTCCAGACCCCATGGAACCACGGCGGCGGGTTGCCCGGTTGCGTTGAAGATCGCTTGGAACGGCGAGCGTCCCATCGTCGCGTTGACGGTGACGAACGCGCCCCGTTTCGCAAACGCGCCGACACGCGGTGGACCGGTCGCCGTACCCGGCGTGAGCACGACATCGGCATCGTCGAAGATCGCGTTGACCCGCGCAGCAAGAGCAGGCTCGCGCGCTCGCACCTTTGCGATTCGTGCGTCGGAGAGGCGGCGTCCGGCTCGCGCCATCGACCGGGTCCGCGCCTCGAGGTGCTCGGGGTGCGGCATCGTGGCGACGTCGTCGGAGATACCCCGGAGGTAGCGCGCCATGACATTCCAGCCGGCAGACAACGGCGCGTAGTCCGGAGCGCGCTCCACGACATCGTGTCCGAGCGAACGAAGCATCGTTGCGGCTTCTGTCACTGCGGACTGCTGCGCGTTGCCGACGCTTGCCACCGGACCGAGTGGACTCTTGGTGCTGAATGCGATGCGCAACCGAACCGGCGCTCTCGCCGCGGCCGCGACGAAACCACCGTTCGGCAAGGGTGTCGTCGTCGTCACGTCGAGGAACAGCGCGGCATCCTCAACGGTTCGCGTGATCGGACCATTCACGATCAGCCCCTGCCATCCGTCATCGTGCGGGGCGAGAGGCACGCGATCGCGCTGCGGCTTGATTCCATACAGGCCGCACCAGGTCGCCGGAGTACGAATCGACCCACCGCCATCCGAGCCAACGCCGAACGGCGCGAGGCCGGCAGCCACCGCGACCGCGGTCCCGCCGCTGCTCCCACCCGGAGACCGCGAGGGATCCCACGGATTGCGCGTCACGCCGAACGTCGCGGACTCCGTGAACGGCCAGATCGTCATCTCCGGCACATTCGTCTTCCCGATCACAATCGCGCCTGCGTCTCGCAACCGCTCTACGACGAGGGCGTCGCGCGCCTTCACCGGCCCGTGAGCTGCCGTACCCCACGCCGTCACTTCACCGGCGACGTCAACGTCATCCTTGATCGCGATCGGAACGCCCAGGAGCGGAAGGCGTTCCCCGGCGTCGATGCGGCGTTGGGCCTCTGCTGCCTCGCGACGCGCGCCGGCGCTTCGTACGACGCGATACGCATTCAGCTCACCGTCGAGCCGCGCGATTCGATCGAGATACAACTCGACGAGCTCCGGCGCAGTGATCTCGCCCGCCGCAAGCATGCGGCCCTGCTTCGCCGCTCCCGCGAAGACCGTCGTGGTCACATCCATTCGCTCGGAACGTAACCGGGTTCCCGCTCACAGCCGGCACTGCGTTCGGTGATGCGGCGGCCTTCGTGCCCGCACGTTGCGTGGATGCGAATCGCTACCGGGATGCGCGTTCTGGGCAGAAGGCGATGGCTTTCAGCCCGACCAGGGCTTCGGGGTACAGCAGCGGCGATCGAATGAACGACATCGCCGGCGGCACACCCCCGAAGACATGCTCTTGGAGCTCGTCCAACAAGTAGCCCGCGGGAACGTCGACCGCCGGGTGAACCCAGACAGTTACGTCGACAACGTGGCGCAGCTCGCATCCGAAGTGAGCCAAGCGTCGACGGAGATGGTCGCCCACGAGGCGCAGCTGTTCGTTGAAGGTCACCGCAAAGACCGGCTCGCCGTCGCGCATCCGGACGACGCCGGCAACGGTCGTGAACACGAAGTCGCCGGCCCTGACGCCGAGCGCCGCACCGTACGCACCTCCGAACGGATCATCGCGCTGGATGCCGTCGTCGTCCGGGTTCACGTTCACCCGCGCATGATGCCCGATCACGCTTCGGCGCGAAAGCGAAGTGACCGGGGCCGCAAGAACGCGGTACCCCGGTCACTTTCATCTGGCGCGGGCCGTGCGTCAGGTCTCGGACAAGATCACGTGATCGGCTTTCTTGGTGGCCGCGTGGACGAACCCGGCGATCGCCGCCAGGAACAGGACGAGGGCCAGCGCGAAGCAGACATCGGCTGCCTGCTGCGCGCGCTCGCCGAAGATGCTGAAGCCGTAGCTCGTCAGGAGGAGACCCCGCAGCGTCTCGCCCTGGAACAGCGACGTGGCCTTGCCGTGCATTGCCGCCGCCTGCGCGGCAAGCTGCTTGGCCTCGGCGCTCGTCTGGTCGGGCATCGCCGCGAGCTTGGTATCGAGCGCCCGAGCGTCACTACTGGTCTCGGCATACGTCTTGCCGTCGTTGATCGCCTTCACGTGCACGCCGATGTAGTGGTTGGCGTAACACTGCGCCTGGGCGCCGGTGACCAGTGGCTTCCCGGCGTTCTTCTTCAGGCACGGGTTCTTCTCTTCGGCGGTGAGGAACTGCGCGGGCGTGAACGAGATCTTCTGCTGCGAGAGTTGATTGTGCACGTAGTTCTTCGCGAAGTCGGCCTGGTTCTGGAGTACGAGCCCCAGGACGAGAATCAACAACGCAACGAGGAGTCCACCCACGGCGAAAATGATGTCGAGCGTTCGACGCTTCATAGTTGTGTGTCCCCCGTGTCGCGTTCGTGTGGGAACGCTCCCGATGATTGAGTCATGTCTACGGGAGGGACAAGAGAGTTCCGAGAGGCCATAGTCGTCGCCCGTCGGGACCAAAGGCCTGCTGAGGTCCGCTCAGGGGGCGGCAGACGCGCTGACGATCGGCGCCGCGAGATGTGCGCCGCCTTTGCTACCGAAGAAGAGTCCTACTCCGAAGTTGAAGACTCCCCCGTCGCTCGTGACCATCAGGTAGGCATCTGCTTGGCGGGCCATGGAAACGACGGGCTGCGTCAACGGGTAGCCGAGGGACGGCAACGACCCGAAGAATGGTGCATTGAAGCTGAATACGCCTCCGTCGGACGCGACCAGCCAATAGCCGGCGTTCCCCGATGTGGATACGAGGCCGATCACGGGACGGTTGAGGCGCGTGCTCCCCATCGATCCGCGGAAGTGGGCGTCGCCGAATGCGAAGACGCCGCCGTCGGTGCCGACCATGTAATAGCCGTGTCCCGTCGGGGTCGCGACCGATCCCACGATTCCTCCATTGAGGCGCGTATTGCGGAGATCGCCGAGGAAT
>Ga0075026_100000388_pt1 | contig 17396 bp, 14 predicted proteins | sample Str012_2_FD_71392 | JGI IMG/M metagenome (GOLD analysis project Ga0075026, IMG submission 71392) | Freshwater sediment microbial communities in response to fracking from Pennsylvania, USA - Straight Creek_MetaG_SC_2012 | ecosystem: Environmental > Aquatic > Freshwater > Creek > Sediment... | reverse complement strand
TTCACCGCGGCCACCTCGAACAGGTACGCCGTGCCGTTGGAGAGGCCGCTGACCGTCGCGAAGGTCGACGTGCCGGGCGGGTGGACCACGGTGGTCCACGACGCGCCACCGGTACTGGAGTAGCGGATCGAGTAGTCGGTGATGGCACTGCCGCCGTTGTCGATGGGTGCCGTCCACGTGAGGCTCACCGACGACGCACCCCGTACCCCGCCCACTGACGTGGGCGCGCCTGCCACGCCGTTCGTGGTGACCGATGCACTCACGACGCTGAAGGCGCCAGTGGCCACACCGTTGATCGCCGCGACTCTGAAGTAGTACGGAGTGGCGTTGGCCAGACCGGTGACCAACGCGCTCGTCGCCGTGCTCGCTGGATGCGAGAAGGCGGTCCACGGTCCGCTCGCCGAGATGCCGACCTGCACGACGTAGTCGCTGATGGCCGAGCCGTTCGATGCCGGCGCAACCCACGTGAGACTCACGGCGGCGTCTCCCGGAGTTCCGGCTACCGACGTCGGCGCGTCAGGCACAGCTGCCGGCGTCACCGCACCACTTGCCGTGCTGAACACCCCGACACCCACGCTGTTCTTCGCCGCCACGTGGAAGTAGTACGCGACCCCGTTCGTGAGGCTCGTGACGTTCACAGTGGTCGCCGTGCTCGCGGCGTGCGTGAACGTCGTCCACGGGCCCGTGTTGCTCGCGCTGTACTCCACCACGTAATCACTGATCGCGGCACCACCATCGCCGGCCGGGGCGGACCAGTTCAGCGTGACGGCCGAGTTGCCTCGAGTTCCCGCCACCGAGTTGGGTGGCCCTGGAGTGGACGCGACGGCATTGGTGGTGAACGTCGATCGCATCGACACGTTGGCCTCGGCGGTGTTGGTGCCGTTGGTGGCGCGCACCTGCCAGGCATACAGCGTGCTGGGGGTGAGCCCGCTGTAGGCCATGCTCGTGACATTGCCCACCGAGGTCCACGACGTGCACGGCGTCGTGAGGCCGGCGACGAGACACACCGAGTAGCCGGTGGCACCAGAACTGGCCGACCACTGCACTGTGCCAGAACGAGCCTGACCGATGGCTCCGGGCGCCGGCAACGTCTTCGAGAAGGCGCCGAGCACCCGAGGTCCATAGGCCGCCACACCGGCGGCGACGGCCGCCGCGGCGTTCAGCTCACCCGCGCCGCAGGTCGACGTGGTGCACGTGCTGCCCACGGGAAACGGAGTGACGGTGGACTGCAACAACGTCGTCATCGCCGCCGGACTGATCGACGGATCCACCGACTTCACCAACGCCGCCACACCGGCCACGTGTGGGGTGGCCATGCTGGTGCCCTGGTACGACGCATAGGTGTCGGTGGTGGGCACCGTGGTGCCGGCGTTCAGTGTGCTCAGCACGCCGCCCGGCGACACGGTGCTGTCGCCACCCGGTGCGGTGATCTCGACGCTGGTTCCATAGTTGCTGTAGAACGCTCGGTCGCCGGTGGCGCCGGTGGCCGCCACGGTGATCACCCCGTTGCAGTTCCCTGGGCTGAAGCCCGACGCGTCGGCGTTGCTGTTGCCGGCGGCGATCACGACGGTCGCCCCGACCGCGGTGACGTCGTTGACGGCCGACTGCTCGGCGGCGCTGCACGGCCCGGTGCCGCCGAGGCTGAAGTTGAGCACGCTCGCCGGGTTCGGGTTGGTGGGCACGCCCGTCACGGCCAGGCCCGCAGCCCAGCGCATGCCATCGACGATGTCGCTCTCGTAACCGCCACACTTGCCCAGCACTCGCACCGGCAGGATCTTCACGCCCGAGGCGATGCCCGCCACGCCGAGGTTGTTGTTGGTGAGCGCGGCGATGGTGCCCGAAACATGCGTGCCGTGCCATGAGCTGTTGGACACGGGGCAGCCGGAGTACGTGGCAGTGGCGGCATCCGCCGCGGTGATCCAGTCGCCCGGGTCACTCGGGTCCGCGTCACGTCCGTTGCCGTCGTTGGCCGTCGCCACATCACCGATGAAGTCGTACCCCGGCACGGTCTGGCCGACCAGGTCGATGTGGTTGGTGATGCCGGTGTCGATCACGGCCACCACCACATCGCTGGTGCCGTGCGTGACGTCCCACGCCCCGGGCAGGTTGGCACCGAAGGTCGACGGCGTCGGAGCGAACAGGTCCCACTGCGCCGACCAGTAGGGGTCGTTGGGCGTCGACATCGGGAACACCCGACGATCGGGTTCGGCCGATGCCACACCGGGCAGCGCGGCGATGCGGTTGGCCAGCGCCGTGACGTCGGCGAGTGAACGACGGCCGGTCAGCCGGGTGACCCACGAACCGTGCGCCAGCGATCGACCGAGTCGCACCGACTGCCCGGCCAACCGACTGAGCGCGGTGGTGTCGGGAGCGCTCCCGTTGCGCAGGCGCACGATGATCTGATCGGTGGCGTCACGATCGAGCCCGCTCGGCACGGTGCGCGGCGGCGGCACCGCGGCGGCGTGAGCCGGCACGAACGTCGACACCGCACACGCCGCCGACATCAGCACCGCCGCGCTGCAACCAGCGCCGAACATGCGTCGCAACGAAGAGCCGCCCATCACCGGGCCATTGCAACACGGCGACCGGACAACCGCAACCGCGGGGTGGTGCTGAGACCGCGCGATTTCGTCAAGACTTCGTCTCCATGTGCGTCGCTGCGCTGCCTCGACCGCCACGCCGACTGACCTCGGGTGTCATCGAGGCGATGTAGCGTTCCGCCCCATCGAACGGAGCCGGCTCGACCGGCGAGCCGTGGGGAGGCATCGATCGTGACCGACATCGACACCTGGGACACACCGTTCCTGCAGGGCCTGATGGCACCCGTGTTCGACGAACGCGACGACCACGACCTCACCGTGATCGGCGAGATCCCATCGGCGCTGCGCGGCATGTTCGTGCGCACCGGCCCCAACCCGCAGTTCGCGCCGATGGGTGCGTACCACCCCTTCGACGGCGACGGCATGCTGCACGCCGTGTATCTCGAGGACGGCACGGCGCGCTACCGGAACCGGTTCATCGAGTCGAAGGGGTTGCTGGCCGAACGGCGACGCGGGCACGCTTGCTTCGGTGGCATGAGCAACTTCCAGTTCCCCGACCGCGAGGTCGTCGCCGAAGCCGGCGTGCTGAAGAACACGGCCAACACCGCCACCGTTCGCCACGCCGGCCATTACTTCAGCATGCTCGAAGCAGGCCCGCCCACCGAGTTCGACCGCGACCTGCGCACCCTCGGCGAGTACACGTTCGGTGGCCGGCTGCAGGGGCCGATGACTGCGCATCCGAAGGTCGATCCCGTCACCGGCGACATGCTGTTCTTCGGCTACAGCCCTTCGTCGCCGTATCTGCGCTACTCCGAGGTCGATGCCGCTGGCGAGCTGGTGCACTGCGCCGAGATCGACATTCCGGCGCCGGTGATGATCCACGACTTCGTCATCACCGAACACTTCGCGATCTTCGTCGACGCGCCGGCGGTGTTCGATCTGCACCGCATGCTCCAGGGCGGCGACCCGATGAGCTGGCAGCCCGACAACGGCACGCGCATCGGCGTCGTGCCACGCGGCGGATCGAGCGCCGACGTGCGATGGTTCGGCATTGACAACAGCTACGTCGTGCACTTCTTCAACGCATGGGAGGACGGCAGCACCATCGAGATCCGCGCACCGCGCATGCCCGACATGCCGGGCGGGTTCCAGTTCGACAACCCCGGCGCAGCGCGCGCACCGTTGCCGTGGCGATGGACGATCGACCTGGCCACCGGCAGGGTCACCGAGGGGCCCACCGGCGACACAGCCAGCGAGTTCCCACGGGTCGACGAGCGACTCACCGGGCGTCGCACCCGCTTCGGCTACGCCTGTCCCCAGCGAACCTGGGAGTTCGAGTTCGACTTCGAGGGCGTGTTCAAGTACGACTTCGTCACCGAGGCCGTCGACGCCCACCACTACCTGCCCTCGGAGGTGTGCGGCGAACATGTCTTCGCCCCCGACCCGAACGGCACCGCCGAGGACGACGGTTGGTTGCTCAGCTTCGTCACCGACCGCACCACCGAGCGCTCGGAGTTGGTGATCCTCGACGCGCGCGACGTCGCCGCCGAACCGGTGGCACGGGTGCAGATGGCAACCCGTGTGCCGATCGGCTTCCACGCCAACTGGTTCGCCGACTGACGCGAGCCCGTCGACCGCGTGCTCGGCATGACGTACGCTCACGTCCATCGGGCACACCCGGAGAGGGGTCGACGATGCTGCAGCTCACCGACGAGCACGAGGCGTTCAGATCCGTCGTTCGCGATTTCGCGCGCCGCGGCCTGGCCCCACACGTCGATCGCTGGGAGGCGCACGGGGCACTCCCGCTCGACGCCGTCGAGGCCATGGCGGGGCTCGGTCTGTTCGGCCTGATCTTCCCCGAGGAGTGGGGCGGTGGCGGCGGCGACTTCACGTCACTGTGCATCGCGATCGAGGAGATCGGGCGGGTGAGCCAGAGCCTCGGCATCACGCTGTCGGCGGGTGTCGGGCTCGGCGCCAACCCGGTGCACTCGTTCGGCACCGACGAACAGCGGGCCCAGTGGCTGCCCGACCTCGTCGCCGGACGCCGCCTCGGCGCGTTCGGGCTGACCGAACCAGATGCCGGGAGCGACGCGGGCGGCACCCGTACGCGCGCGCGTCACGACAGCGCGACCGACGAATGGGTGATCGACGGCAGCAAGGCGTTCATCACCAACTCCGGCACACCGATCACCTCGTTGATCACGGTGACGGCCCTCACGGCACCGGGGGAGATCTCGTCGTTCCTGGTGCCGGCGGGCACGCCAGGACTCATCATCGAGCCCGCGTACCGCAAGCTCGGCTGGCACGCCAGCGACACGCATGGCATCACGCTGGCGGGCTGTCGAGTGCCGGCCGACAACATGCTCGGACCACGCGGTTCGGGCCTGCGCAACTTCCTGTCGATCCTCGACGACGGCCGCATCGCCATCAGCGCGCTCGCGCTCGGTTGCGCGCAGGAATGCCTCCATCTGGCCGTCGAACATGCCAAGGAGCGACATGCCTTCGGCGGGCCGATCGGCCGCTTCCAAGGACTCGCATTCCAACTCGCCGACCTGGCCGTCGCCGTGGAGAACAGTCGACAACTCACCTACACCGCTGCATGGTTGAAGGATCAGGGCAGACCATTCCGTCAGGCCGCATCGATGGCCAAGCTGTACAGCACGGAGACCGCAGTCGACGCGACACGCGTGGCCACACAGGTGTTCGGTGGCGCAGGGTTCATCGAAGACTCACCCGTTGCCCGGTTCTACCGCGACGCCAAGGTGCTCGAGATCGGCGAGGGCACCAGCGAGATCCAGCGCCTGGTCATCGCTCGGGGCCTCGGCCTACCGGTGGGATGATCGCATCGTGAACGAGCACGACGAACGACGCGAACGTGTGGACCGCGCGCAGCAGGGCAACCTGCATCGCGAGGCCGACAAGTTGGCGCGTCAGGGCAAGTTGTTCGTGCGCGACAGGTTGGCGCTGCTGTTCGATCCCGACACGTTCGTGGAGGACGGGTTGCTCGCCAACACGCTGGCCGACGACCTGCCGGCCGATGGCGTGGTCACCGGGCAGGGTCGTGTCGACGGACGTCCCGCGCTGGTCGTCGCCAACGATCCCACGGTGAAGGCGGGCTCGTGGGGCGCTCGCACCGTGGAGAAGATCGTGCGTGTCACCGAGTACGCGCTGCGCCACGAGTTGCCGATCTTCTGGTTCATCGACTCGGCAGGCGCACGCATCACCGACCAGGTCGACCTGTTTCCCGGTCGACGCGGGGCCGGCCGAATCTTCAGCAACCAGGTCAAGCTGAGCGGCAAAGTGCCGCAAGTCTGTTGCCTCTTCGGTCCCTCCGCAGCCGGCGGCGCCTACATTCCTGCATTCTGCGACGTGGTCATCATGGTGGAGGGCAACGCCTCGATGTATCTCGGCTCACCTCGAATGGCAGAGGAAGTCATCGGCGAGCGTGTCACGTTGGAAGAGATGGGCGGGGCTCGCATGCACGCCACGGTGAGCGGATGCGGCGACAACCTCGCTCACGACGACGCTGACGCGATCGAGCAGGCGAAGCATCTCTTCTCGTACCTCCCGACGACCTGGCGCGAGCGTTCGCCCACCACGGCGTCCGAGCCTCCCGGCCGCGCACTCACACGTGCCGCGCTCCCGTCCACCGAGGCGGCCGGTTACGACATGCACGGCGTGATCGACGGCATCGTCGACGACGAGTCGTTCTTCGAACTGAAACCGTTGTTCGCTCCGGAACTCACCACCGGACTCGCCCGTCTCGACGGACATGTGGTGGGCATCGTGGCCAACAATCCGATGCACAAGGGTGGCGTCCTCTTCGGCGACTCGTCCGACAAGGCGGCGCGGTTCGTCTACATGTGTGACGCGTACAACATTCCACTCGTGTTCCTCGCCGATGTCCCTGGCTTCATGATCGGCACCCAGGTGGAGCGCGCGGGAATCATCCGCCACGGAGCGAAGATGATCACGGCGGTCACCGAGGCGACCGTGCCGAAGATCTGCGTGGTCGTGCGCAAGGCCTACGGTGCCGGTCTCTACGCCATGTCGGGTCCAGCGTTCGACCCGCTGGCCACGATTGCGCTGCCAACGGCGAAGATCGCGGTGATGGGTCCGGAGGCGGCGGTGAACGCCGTCTTCGCCAACAAGATCGCTGCCATCGACGACCCGGCCGAGCGAGCGGCCTACGTCGCCGATCGACGCGCCGAGTACGAGGACGACGTCGACCTCTACCGCCTGGCGAGCGAGCTGGTCATCGACGCCGTCGTCGACTTCGGGGCACTCCGTGGCGAGCTGATCGCCCGCTTCGCCACGGCGGATCCCGTCGACCGTGAGCACATCGCCAAACGCCACACCATCTACATGGGTTGACGACACGGGTTGACGACACGGGTTGACGACACGAGTTGACGGCACGGGTTGAGGGCTCTTACCGAACTCCCACCGAGCCATTGCACGGCTCCGACCCGCACCACACGTTCGAGGAGTCGACTCAGCACTGTCGGGAATCACCTCCCGACTCGACATCAGGAGATTGCATGAGCAACACCACACGAACGCGGTTGTTGGCGGCGAGCATCGCTGCGGCAGCCGTGATCGGTACCGCCGGCATCGCCAGTGCCCTGTCGGGCACGTCGACGACCCCGCCGTCGACCCCGGCCACGTCCGCCACCCCCACCACCGCCAGCGATACCACCGTTGCCGGTACGGGGAAGGACACCAGCAACCACGATCCGGCGCACGAAGCCGCCGAATCACCTGCGGTTGCTGCGGCCGAAGCCGCCGGCAAGGGCCACGGACCTGGCGACGGCCAGTTCCACGGTGACCACGACGGCGACCGGGGCCACGGCCCCGGTGGCCGTCATCACTCCAACACCGACCCGGCACACGAGGCTGCAGAAAGCCCCGCCCGTGCCGCGCAGGAGAAGGCCGAAGACGCCGCAGCAGCCGCTGCGACGACGACGACCGTCAAGGGGTGACCAAGCGGTGCCCCGGCGAGCGGCTCCCACGCCGCCGGGGCATTGCAGTGCACGTCGGCAGTGCAGACTGACGGGATGCAGCGCACGCTCATCAACCCCGCCACCGGTCAATCGTTCGCCGTGGTGCCCGATGCCACCCGTGACGAGGTCGATCGCGTCGTGCTCGCTGCGATGGCGGCGGGTCGCGAGTGGGGCAGCGCCACACCATCGGCACGTTCGCTCGTGCTGCTCCGACTGGCCGATCTCGTCGAGCGGCACGCCGACGAGATCTCCCGCCTCGACGTGGAGGAGACGGGCAAACCGTGGACCGTGATGCGCGATGGCGAGTTGCCCTTCGCGGTCGACAATCTCCGCTTCTTCGCCGCTTCGGCACGCTCGTTGCACGGCACCGCGGCCGGCGAGTTCAGCACCGGCTACACCTCGATGCTCGTGCGCCGTCCGGCGGGCACCGTGGCCGCCATCACGCCCTGGAACTTCCCGTTCATCATGGCCGTGTGGAAGGTGGGCGCTGCACTCGCTGCGGGATGCACCGTGGTGCTCAAACCCGCGCCCACCACACCGCGCTCGTCGATCCGACTCGCGGAGTTGGCCCTGCAGGCGGGGCTGCCCGCCGGTGCCATGGCAGTGGTCACCGGCGACGCCGAGATCGGCGAGGCACTGATCACTCACCCCGGCATCGACATGATCACCGTCACCGGCTCGTCGGGCACGGGTCGGCGCATCATGCAACTGGCCTCCGAGCGTCCCAAGCGCGTGCACCTCGAACTGGGCGGCAAGGCGCCGTTCGTGGTGTTCGCCGACGCCGACCTCCAGGCCGCCGCGGGCGCAGCCGCACTGGCCGCCACCTACAACTCCGGTCAGGACTGCACCGCCGCCACCCGGGTGTACGTCGAACGGTCGATGCACGACGAACTCGTCGATGCCATCGCCGAGTCGATGCGAGCGATCCGGCTGGGCGACCCGTTCGACACCACCTCCGACATCGGCCCGCTCATCACAGCGGCACATCGCGATCGTGTGGGCGGCTTCGTCGAGCGGGCGCGCACCGCGGGCGCACGGGTGGTGTGCGGCGGCACGGCGCTCGATCGCCCGGGCTACTTCTTCGAGCCGGCACTCGTCACCGGCGCCGAGCAGCGCAGCGAGTTGGTGCAGGACGAGATCTTCGGCCCCGTGTTGGCGGTGGTGCCCTTCGACGGCGAGGCCGACGCCATCGCCCGGGCCAACGACACCACATATGGTCTCGCATCGTCGGTGTGGACCGGTGCGGTCGATCGCGGCCTGCGCGTCGCTCACCAGATCAGGGCCGGGGTCACCTGGGTGAACGACCACCTGCCCATCGCCAGCGAGATGCCCCACGGCGGACGCGGTGCGTCGGGATTCGGCAAGGACATGGGGCACGACGCGGTGCTCGACTTCACCATGGGCCACCACGTGATGGTGAAGCACGCCGAACCGGTGGAACGCACCGGCTTCCGCCCCGCCTGAACGGGCCGGCCGCACCAATTCGCGGTGGGAACTCGCGCCTCGTCACGCCGAGTATCGTCGGGTCATGAGCGATCCGTCGCCTTCCCGCACGATGTGGGAGTCTCGCTACGCCGTCGATCACTACATCTTCGGGGTGGAGCCGAACGACTTCCTTCGCGACCACGTCGACACGATCCCGTCCGGCAACGTGCTGTGCGTGGCCGAGGGCGAGGGGCGCAACGCCACGTTCCTCGCAACACGTGGGTTGGAGGTGCACAGCGTCGACATCTCCGATGCGGGTGTCGCCAAGACCCTGCGTCTGGCCGCGGAGCGGGGTGTCACCGTGCACGCGCAGGTGGCCGACCTCGCCACTCACGACATCGGCATCGCGCAGTGGGACGCCATCGTCTCGATCTTCGCCCACATGCCGCCCGACGTTCGTCGCTCGCTGCATCGGCGAGTCGTCGATGCGCTGAAGCCCGGTGGCGTCCTGCTGCTCGAGGCGTACACCCCCGACCAGATCGGCCGCGGCACGGGCGGACCGAAGGTGCCCGAGATGACGATGTCGCTGGCGACGCTCACCGACGAACTCGCGGGGCTCGAGGTCGTGCACGCGGCCGAGCTGGTTCGGTGGGTCGTCGAAGGACCGGATCACAGTGGCGATGGCGCGGTCGTGCAGTACATCGCGCGAAAGCCCTGCTGATCGTCGCCCGCCGACGGCAGCCACCCCCGAGCGGTTCGCGCCGAACCACCGGTCTCGGTCCTACCGCTGACCGCAATTTCGCCGGTGAGGCCAGGACCGAAACGGTCGTTGGGGCGCCGAATGGGGCGCGAACGGGTCGGTCGACGGCGACTCGCCCGACGGCGCGACGTCACCCTGGGTTGACGGCCGCGCCTTCGGTGAACCACGCCCATGGTTTCGGACCGGCGGCGTAGCGCGAGGCCACCCGCTCGAGCCGGAACCCAGCGGCCTCCAACAACTCGACCGGATCGCGCGTGAGGTGGCATCCGTCGAACAGTCGCTTCTGCAACGGCTCGAGTCGGCGTTGCCAGGTGACGACCTTCTCGTCGGGCGATCGGCCGTGCTCGAGGAAGTGGAACCGCCCGCCGGGCTTGAGCACCCGTCGCACTTCGCGGAGCGCCTGCTCGACGTCGGGGATGGTGCACAGCGTGAACGTGCACAACGCACCGTCGCAACTGTCGTCGTCGAGCGGGATCGATTCACCGCGCAGGCCGATGTGCTCCACCCGGATGGGCGACGCGGCCACGCGATCGGCGGCGAGCGTGCGAGCCACCTCGGCCGGTTCGACCGCATACACGGTGGACACCGACGTCGGATAGGCAGCCATGTTGAGTCCGGAACCGAAGCCGATCTCGACGACGGTGCCCGACAGACCGGCGGCCACCGCGGTGCGCCATTCGAGCAACTCGGCGGTGCCGCACGCCTTGTCGATCATCCTCGGCACCAGTTGTTCGCGATACACGCCCATGGCGTCTCCTCCTGGTGTGTCTCAGTGCGCGGGCAGCACGGCATCGACGAGCGATGCCTCGAGCTCGGACAGTTGACGATCGATGCGCGACTGCGCCTTGCGCCGCTTCGTGAGTGGCAGCGGTGCGGCCACCTGCAAGGCGACATCCAGCGACTCGACCGCCTGCAACACATCGACGCGCGCACGATCGTTCGGGTCGGGGAACACCCGGCTCACCACCGTGCCCAGTGAGTCGACCCGATGCTGCAAGCCCTTCTGACCGAATCGTTCGGTGAGTTTCGGTCCGCGCCGTCGCATCTCGGCGCGCCTCGACGACGCCCAGTCGACCGCCACCTTCGGCGCCTCGGCCAGACGCCGGCGCACCTCGTCGTTGGCGAGGATGCGTTGCGCCACGATGACGGCACCCGCGACCAGCTTGGTGGTCGACGTGGGAATCGGGATGGATTGCTTCCTCGCCATGACGCTCCTCGTCCGAATCGACGACCACACCGTAGAGGGCGCCGACCCTCGAAGGTCTATGGTCGCGCGTGATCGCAGCGGGGGGAGAGCGATGAACATCTTCAATCGGTCGAAAGGTGTCGGCGGCTCCACGGCGGCGCGCCCGGCAGAACTGCAGCTGGCACCCTTGCCGCTGGGCATCACGGTGGGTTCCGAGCGCACTCCGGCGCTGGTGGTGTACATCATCGACTCCTCGCTCCCGCACAGCCACGACGGCACCCACGCCCATGCACTGCTCGAGGTGATCGAGCACGATTCGCCCGATCCGAACGCACCGCCCACCCGCCAGCTCGGTGAGTTCATGCGGGCCGAGATCGGTCAGTGCGCGCCGCTACGGGCCTTCAAGGACGTGCTCACCGCCGACTTCGTCGACCAATGGACCGACTTCGGCGAGAAGGCCGCACTGGCCGAGCGGCAGTACGGCATCCAACCCCGGCAGGGCACCATCAACACGGTCACCAGCGCCGCACTCATCGGCGCCACCACCTCGCTCGACGATCCTGTCGAGGCGTTCTTGGCCCAGCACCTCGTGCGTCGCGCCTACGCGCTGTGCCGGGCACAGGACGATGGCTCATCGAGTGCTGTCGTGGCACCTCGCGGCCTCGAGGGCGACGAGCGGCTGCACCTGCTCTCGCTCACCGCCAAGTCGTCCGACGCGCTGGGCCGCTGGCTCGAGCAATCGCCGCTCGAACTCGACGAGCGCGCCGAGTTGGAGGAGTTGCTGTTGGGCACTTCCGATCACATCGAGTTCGTGGCCATCGCACACACGGCCAACCGGATGATCTGGGAGGCGAGCGCGCGGCATCACGCCTGAGCCGACGTCGCTACCCGAGGTGGCGGTCGAACCAGTCGAGCATGCGGGCACGAGCGTCGGCGGCGATGTCGGCGTGGTACACCGTCGGTCGGTCGTCGCAGTGGAAGCCGTGCAGACCGTCGGCGTAGCGCACCACCTCGGTGGGCACCGGCGCATGGGCGGCAATGGTGCGGAGTTGCTCGACGTCGTCGACCGGGATGCTCTGGTCGAGGTCGCCGTAGAGGCCCAGCCACGGCACCTGGATGCGCCCACCCAGTTCGAGCCCGCTCGGAAACCCGAACCGGCCCTGCGCCAGACCACCGCCGTAGAACGTGACCGCCGCGCCCAGCGAACGCGTGGCAGCCGCGTAGAGCGTGACGCTGCCACCCATGCAGAATCCCACGATGCCGGTGTGCGCCGCTTCGATGCCGCGACCGGCGATGTGGTCGATGGCAGCGTCGAGGTCGGCGTCGATGGCCTCCTTGGTGAGCGTCACCATGATGGGCATCACCGACTGCAGATCGTCGTAGGCGAACACCTGGGTGTCGACACGATGGAACAACGCGGGTGCCACCGTGAGCCAGCCGCGCTCGGCGATCACATCGCACACGTGTTGGATGTGCGTGGTGACACCGAAGGCTTCCTGCACCACCACCACGGCGCCGCGCGTCGCGCCCACCGGTTCGGCGACGTAGAGGTCCATCGGGCCGTCGCTGGTGGGGATGCGGATGGTCGTGCCGGTGCTCATCCCGACGACCCTAGAACGGTGACCGACGCCGTGCGAGCACGAGCTCGTCACTGTTGGGCGAGTGCCGCCCGCTGTTCGCCCGCCGGGTCGCGGAACGGCTCACCGAGTGCGTCGACCGCCACGTGGTGCAGCACCGAATCGGGCATGCGCGCGATGTGCTCGAGCTGTGGTGCGACCGGCGTCATGCGCTGCTGACTCACGAAGAACGGGTCGACGCCGTAGGTGATGGGCGTGGTGCGAGGGATCGAGCCACGGCCCATCGGCACATCGCCGTAGAACAGCTCGACATCGCCTTGGAAGCGTCCGGTGGGCGTGAACGTGACCCGCACCAGTACCGGACCGACCGGCAGTTCCTCTGCCGCCGACACCGTGGTGATCTGCGCGCCGAGCAGATTGTTGACGTAGTGCAGCCGGCGACCCTGCACGTACAGCGCATAGCCACCCGAATGACCGCCGTGGCCCACGATGACACCGTCACACTCGCGCTCGCCCGCCGCCGGCACCTGCAGCGCGGCGCTGATCTGGAATGGACGGTTGCGCAGGTTCGGCGCGAGCAGTTCGGGGATCGACGAGATGCCGGGGTGGAAGACGTAGTGGTCGCGACGCATCCGACGGTCGTTGTAGCGACCGGGCTGGTTGTTGAGCGGCAGCACCTGGTTGCGCTCGGCCTCGCTCCACCACAGCGCCTGCAGTTCGGCCAATTTCTCGGGATACTGCGCGGCGACGTCGTGCACCTCCGAGAAGTCGTCGGCCACGTGGTAGAGCTCCCAGATGTCGTCGTCGAACGAGCGCCGACCGGCATCGGTGCCGTCGTAGGCCATCATCGCCGGCGGGTGGAACACCACGGCCTTCCATCCGTCGTGATAGAGCGCACGCGAGCCGAGCATCTCGTAGTACTGCGTGAGGTGCACCGTGGGTGCATCGCCCGACGCCAACGCGCCGTCGAAGCTCACACCGTCGAACGGCGCCTGCGCCACGCCGTTGATCTCGGTGGGTGGTGCGATGCCGATGACCGACAGCAGCGTGGGAGCGATGTCGATCGCGTGCACGTACTGCTGACGCGTGTCGCCGGGCTGCCCCAGCCGTGCCGGCCACCGCACGATGAGCGGATCGGTGACACCACCTTCGTGCGTGTCGCGCTTGAACCGCTTGAGCGGCGTGTTGCCGGCCCACGCCCATCCCCACGGGTAGTGGTTGTTGGCCGTGGGCCCGCCGAGTTCGTCGATGCGACGAAGGTTCTCCTCGAGGCTCTCGGGCACGAAGTTGAAGAAGTACTGCTCGTTCACCGAACCCTGTGGGCCACCCTCGGCCGAGGCACCGTTGTCGCTCATGATGAGCACGACGGTGTTGTCGAGTTCGCCCAGCTGTTCGATGAAGTCGAGCACTCGGCCCACCTGCGCGTCGGTGTGGGTGAGAAAGCCGGCGTACACCTCCATCATGCGGGCGTAGAGGCGACGCTGATCGTCGGACAGCGAGTCCCAGGCCGGCACCCACGACGGCCGTTCCGACAACTCGGTGCCGGCGGGCAGCAACCCGCTCGCGGTCTGACGGGCGAACACTTCCTCGCGCCACGCGTCCCACCCGTGGTCGAACGTGCCCCGGTAGGGCTCGATGTACGACGCGGGCGCCTGGTGCGGTGCGTGGCACGCACCAGGCGCCATGTAGAGGAAGAACGGTTTGTCGGGCGAGTAGGCCCGCAGATCCTTCACGTAGTCGATGGCGTGGTCGGCCAGATCCTCGGTGAGGTGGTAGCCCTCCTCGGGCGTGCGCGGTACAGGCACCTGATGGTTGTCGTCGATGAGATCGGGGTGGTACTGATCGGTCTCGCCGGCGAGAAACCCGTAGAACCGCTCGAACCCCTTGCCCAGCGGCCAGTGGTGGCGCGGCCCACCCAGGTGCATCTCGGAGGCCGGCGCGAGGTGCCACTTGCCCACGGCGAACGTGGCGTAGCCGTTGCGCACCAGGGTCTCCGACAGGAAGCCGTTGTGGGGCGGGATGGTGGCGTCGTAGCCGGGGAAGCCCGAGGCGAACTCGACGATGCGCGCCATGCCATTGGCATGGTGGTTGCGCCCGGTCATCAGACAGGCGCGAGTGGGCGAACACAGTGCGGTGGTGTGGAAGTTGCTGAAGCGCAGACCCTCGCCGGCCATCCGGTCGAAGTGGGGCGTGGCGATGTCGCTGCCGTAACAGCCGAACTGCGCGTAGCCCACGTCGTCGAGCAGCACCATCACGACGTTGGGGGCCCCTTCGGGCGCCCGCTCGAGTGGCGGCCACCACGGTGTCGACTCGGCGAAGGTGCGTCCGACGACGCCCTCGAAGTGCTTGCGCGTTGCATCCGTCACGATCGTCCCCTTCGTCCCCGTGGTGCTGCACCTACCCGTTGGGGCGCACACTAGGCAACCGTAGGCTGAGCGAACACAGCCGATGTCGAATCAGGAGACAGATCATGGCCAACGAATGGGGTCCCCTCGCAGCGCTCGCCGGTGAATGGGAAGGAACGGGCGGTCTCGACACCGCGTTCTCGCACGCACGCGGCGAAGTGGCCGGCACGCCGTACTTCGAGAAGCTCACGCTGAAGCCCTTCGGCCCGGTCGACAACGGCAGCCAGCACCTCTACGGGCTCGACTACAAGACCGCCATGTGGCGCGAGAGCGAAGAGAACCCGTTCCACACCGAGGTCGGCTACTGGCTGTGGGACGCGGCCACCGATGAGGTGCTCCGCGGCTTCGTGGTGCCCCGCGGCATCACCGTGCTCGCCGGTGGCATCGCCGCCGCCGACGCCACCTCGTTCACGCTGAAGGCCGCCAAGAACGGCGGCAACTACACCATCGGCGAGAACCAGTACCTCGACCAGAAGGCCAGCAGCGTCAGCTACGAGGTCAGCATCACCATCGATGGCGACACCTGGAGCTACGAGGAGACCACCATGCTGCGCATGGCCGAGTTCCCCGAGCTGTTCGCCCACACCGACCGCAACACGCTGCGCCGCGTCGGCTGATCGCGGGCGGTTCGGCCCGTCTCGCTGCCTGTGTCGTTCGGCACATCGTTGACTCAGGGAATATTTGCACCCGCAACTGTCGTTACCGTGGTGGTACCGACATGCACGGAGGCAACCCCCATGAGCACTGCGCTCGACACCCCGATCATCGCACTCGACGCCGAGGCCCAGGACTTGCTGTTCCGCGAGGCCCACACGGCCTACGGCTTCACCGACGAACCCGTCGCCGACGAGCAGATCCACCAGCTCTACGACCTGGTGAAGTGGGCGCCCACGCTCATGAACACCAACCCTCTGCGCATCGTGCTGGTGCGCAGCGACGACGCCCGCAGTCGCCTCCTCGGTCATCTGGCCGAGGGCAACCGGGCCAAGTCGGAGGTCGCACCGCTGGTGGCCGTGCTCGCCACCGACGTCGACTTCCACGACACGCTCCCCCGCCTGGTGCCCCACTTCGCCGGCGCACGCGACGTGTTCGCCGACGATGCGGCCAAGCGTGAGGCCGTCGCCCGCCACCAGGCGTGGCTGCAGGCCGGCTACTTCATCCTCGGCGTGCGAGCCCTCGGGCTCGCGGCCGGGCCGATGGCCGGGTTCGACCAGGACGGCGTCGACGCCGATCTGCTGGCCGGCACGTCGCTACGTTCCTTCCTCGTGGTGAACATCGGACATCCCAGCGACGACGGCCTGCGCCCCCGCAGCCCTCGCCTCGACGCCACCGAAGCCGTCATCACCCTGTAGACCCTCGAGATCGCCCTGCAGGGGTGAGGCGGCGCGATGTGCCGCTCGGGCAAGATGTGCGGATGCCCGCGATCACCGCCACCGACCTGACGCGCATGCGCGCCAACCTGTTCTTCGATGGGCCGCTCGGCCGGTCGAAGCAGAGCAAGTTCTGGGTGCTGCTGGTGCTCGCGTCAGCGATCGCGGCCGCCGGTGTGGTGGGCGACTCCACCGCCACGGTGATCGGCGCCATGATCGTCGCTCCGCTCATGACGCCCATCATGGGCACGGTGCTGTCGATCACCACCTCGGATCGCGACAACCTTCTCCGGTCGTTGTTGATGGTGGTGGGCGGCGCGATGGCGGGCATCGCGGTCGGCTATCTGTTCGGCCTCATCGCGCCCATCGACGTGGTGGCCGCCACCAGCTCGCAGGTCGCCGCCCGCATCAACCCGCGACTCATCGACCTGGCCGCAGCGACGGCCACGGGCGCGGTGGGGGCGTTCGCACAGTGCCGCGAAGACGTCAGCGACACCTTGCCCGGCGTCGCCATCGCGATCTCGTTGGTGCCACCGCTCACGGTGGTGGGGCTCACGCTCGAAGCCGGCGAGCTCCACCAGGCATGGGGTGCGCTCCTGCTGTTCCTCACCAACGTCGCCGCCATTCTGCTCACGGGCGTCGTGGTGATGTCGCTGTTCCGGGTGCCCCAACAGGCCGTCGCCAGCGCCAACCGCGAGTTCCACCGCAAGCGTGCCATCGGCATCGTCATCTCCCTCGTGCTGCTCGTCGCCGTGCCGCTCACCGGCGCCACGTTCCGGCTCAGCCGCACCAGCCAACAGCAGGCCCGTATCGGCCGCATCGCCGAGCAGTGGGCTGCACCGGCAGGCTGGCTGGTGTCGTCGGTGGTCACCGGTTCCGACCACACGACGATCCTCGCCAGCGGCCCCGATCCGGCCCCCGACACCAAGGAGTTGCGCACGATGCTCGACTCGGCCGGGCTCCACAGCGTGACCGTGGTCGTGCGACTGATCCCCGAAACACGCATCGAAGTCACGGGCGACTGAGCGAATGACGAGTCACTGGTTCCGCAACGGCAGCGTCTACACCCTCGACCCTGCGCACCCGTGGGCGACGTCGCTCGTGGTGCACGACGGGGTCATCGCCTACGT
>Ga0075026_100000387_pt1 | contig 17420 bp, 13 predicted proteins | sample Str012_2_FD_71392 | JGI IMG/M metagenome (GOLD analysis project Ga0075026, IMG submission 71392) | Freshwater sediment microbial communities in response to fracking from Pennsylvania, USA - Straight Creek_MetaG_SC_2012 | ecosystem: Environmental > Aquatic > Freshwater > Creek > Sediment... | reverse complement strand
GGTCGGGCGCGATCACGGTGAACCGCTCGGCGAGCGTCGGCAGCACGGATCGCCAGGTCGAGGAGCTCCCGGCCATCCCGTGGATCAGGACGATCACCGGTCCGGACCCGGCGCTGCGAAACCCGACCCGATGTCCGTGGATCTCGATGTGGCGCAGTTCGAGCGGTGTCGTCACGCCCGCAGCGTACGGCCGCCGACCGGGGCCGGCGTTAGAGCAATTGGGCTCAAAGCCGATGGACCGCGGCCCCTGTTCGCAAATGGCACGCGCGACCGAGACTGCGACGGACGTTGGAGGTCCGTACATGCATCGGCTCTCGGGTACGGATGCACTCTTCTTGGCGGGCGAGACGCCGGCGTGGCATCAACACATTGCCGGGCTCAGCATCATCGACCCGACCGGTGTCGCCGACTTCTCGTACGACGCGGTCGTGCGCAGCATCGGCGAGCGACTGCCGTTGATCCCCAAGCTCACGTGGAAGCTCCGGGAGGTACCGCTCGGGCTGCACCGGGCCGTGTGGATCGCGGATCCCAGTTTCGATGTGCGCCGCCATGTCCGGCGCATCGGCGTTCCGGCGCCGGGCGGCCCGCGCGAAGCGGCGGAGACCGTCGGGCAGATTCTCAGCACGCAGCTGGACCGGCGCTACCCGCTCTGGGAGATCTGGTACCTCGATGGCCTGGTGAACGGCCGGGTCGGGTTCTTGATGAAGTACCACCACTGTCTTCTCGACGGCGTGGCCGGGAGCGGGATGGCTGCGCTGCTTTTCGACTTCGAGCAGTCGCCGCCGAAGGCCGCGATTCCGGCGCTCCTCGCGCCCGAGACCGAGCCGAGCGACGCATGGTTCCTCATGCAGAGTCTGGCCGCGAGCGCGACGGCGCCGTGCCGGCTCGCGCAATACGGCGTTCGCCTCGCGCGGCGGGGCATCGACGCGATCGGCTACGCCGTGTCGCCGCGCCCGAAGCCCGACGTGAGCGCGATGGTGCAGGCGCCGCGCACGTCGTTCAACCGCGCGATCGGCGCGCGGCGCTCGATGGCATTCACGAGCGTGGCGCTCCGCGACGTGAAGGCACTGCGTGAGTACTACGACGTGAAGGTCAACGACATCGTGCTCGCACTGTGCTCCGGCGCGCTGCGGATCTACCTCGACGATCGCGGGGAGTTGCCGACGCGGACCCTCACCGCGGGCGTACCGGTGTCGACACGCGTCGACGGAGACTCCTCCCTCGACAATCAGATCTCCTACATGGTGGTGCCGCTCGCGACCGATGTCGCCGATCCGACCGAGCGGCTCCGCGCCATTCATCGACACACCCGTGCGGCCAAGGAGATGAGCGCGGCGCTGCGCGTGCATCCCATTGGCTCGATCGGCGAAACCGCGCCGCCCTGGGTACTCGCGGCGACGATGCGCCTCGCGTACGAGTCGCATCTCCTCTCGTACGTTCCCGGCATGATGAACACCATCGTGTCGAACGTGCCGGGGCCGACGACGCCGATGTACCTTGCCGGCGCGCGCCTCACAGGCATCTTCTCCGCCAGCGTCATCCTCGAAGGAATGGGCGTGAACATGACGGTCTTCTCGATGAATGATCGCGTCGACTTCGGCATTCACGTCGATCCCGATCTCGTCGCCGCGCCGTGGGACCTCGCGGCGGGAGTCTCCGATGCCCTGACGGAACTGCTGGCCGCGGCCGACCTCGACGCTCCGACGTCGGTCGAAGACGCCTTCGGGATCCCGACCGGATGAGCGGGCGACCGTGATCTCCGGCTTCGTGCATCCCGACTTCGGCGGCGTCACGCAGAGCCTGCGGCGCGTCGCCGCGCACCGGCGCGGTGGCGGCGCGGCCGTGGCCGTCTTCCACCGGGGCGAACTCGTGGTCGACGCGTGGGTGGGTGCCCGCGACACCCGCGGCACTCCGTGGGCTTCCGACACGATGGCCATGAGCTTCTCGACGACGAAAGGCGTCATCGCCACCACGGTGCACCGGCTCGTCGACCGCGGCGCGCTCGACTATGACGATCCGGTTGCGAAGTACTGGCCCGAGTTCGCGGCGGCGGGCAAAGAAGAGGTCACCGTTCGTCACCTCCTCGGCCACTCCGCCGGACTGCACCAACTGCGCGGCGTGATCAGCGACGCGTACGAGATGCTCGACTGGGATCTCGTGTGTTCGCGCCTGGCCGCGGAGGCGCCTCGCTACGAGCCCGGCACCAAGCACGGTTACCACGGCATCACGTTCGGCTTCCTCGTCGGTGAGCTGATCCGGCGCGTTACGGGCATGACGGTGAACGAGGCGGTGAACGCCGAGATCGTGACGCCGCTCGGACTCGACGGCATGTCGATCGGAGCGCCGCTCGATCAGCGCGGCCGCCTGGCCGAGCTCATCGTGCGTTTCGGTGACGCGGAACGCGCGGAGCGCTTTGCGCGTCGCGCCTCGCGGTTCGCGAGTCTCGAGCCCGCGATCGATACGTTCATGGTGCCGGGGTCGGATCGGTTGTTCGCGTCGAGCGAGATCCTGAATGCCGCGGTGCCCGCGGTCAACGGTTGTTTCACCGCGCGTTCGCTCGCGCGCATGTACGCGGCGCTCGCGGGCGGTGGGGCGCTCGACGGCGTGCAGTTCCTCTCCGCGGAGACCCTGCGCCGCGCGACCGAGATCCAGTCGACCGGACGTGATCTCGTGGTCGGGTTCCCCATGCGCTGGCGACTGGGCTACCACCTCGCCGCGACGACCCGCGGTGTGATCCCGAACGGCTTCGGGCACTTCGGCTTCGGTGGATCGGGCGCGTGGGCCGACCCCGACCGGAATCTCGCCGTCGCCTTCGTGTGCAATCGGGTCGCGGGAACGCCGTTCGGGGACACCCGACTGCTGCGGATCGGCGCCCGGGCGCAGGCGGCTGCCGCCGCCCGCTGACCCGCGCGCCGGTCGATTTGTGGGATTCTCTGGTCGTGAAGAACTCCCGGTCCCTCGTCGTCGCTGCCGTCGCCGGCGCGGCGTCGTGGACCGCAACCGAGTACGGCCTCCACCGGTTCGCGACGCACGAGATGCGGGGCCGGGGGCCGGCGTCGGTCGAGCACCTCGAGCATCACGCCGATGTCACTTACTACGCGCCCGCGTCCAAGAAGATCGCGTCGGCCGCGGTGACCTCGGCGGTTGCGTACCCCATCGCCGCGGCCGTATCGGGCCGGCGCCGTGCGACTGCGTTCACCGCGGGGTTGATCGCCACGTACTTCGGATACGAGGTCGCGCACCGGCGCACGCACACACACCCGCCGCGCAATCGTTACGGGCGCTGGGCCCGCCGCAATCACATGCACCACCATTTCGGCACGCCGACGCGGAACTTCGGGGTCACCAGCCTTGTCTGGGACCGGATCTGGGCTACCTACGAAGAACCGGGTGTGGTGACAGTTCCCCGCCGCATGGCGCCGGTGTGGCTGCTCGACGAGACCGGCGAGGTCCGAGCCGAGTTCGCCGGCGACTACGTCGTCACGGGCGACCCCGGCTCGAAGGCGTGCCCGGGCGAGCGCGACCGGGCCGATGCGTTCGCCAACGTCGCCCCCGCGCAGTAACGCCCCCGCGCAGTAACGCGCGCTCAGGCCACCGACGTCTCGATGTGGGCGTGCGTGTCATCGCGGCCAGCAACAAGCAGTAGCACGCCCGGGTTACGGGCGAGATGCTGCGCGACGCTGCCGAGCACGGCTTCGGACAATCCGCTTCCCCGCGAGCCGATGGCGATCAGATCGATGTCGTGGCGGTGGGCGTAGCCGGCGAGGGCCTGGTCCGGCCGACCGCCCAGGATGACCGTCGCCGGCCGTGCTTCGGGGATCTGGGCGACGGCCGCATCGAGGAGTGTCTGCGCGTCGCGTTCGAACACGCTCTGCTCGGGGTGTTCCGCGGTGATGGCGTCGACGGCATCGAGGTCGACGACGGTTGCGAGCGTGAGTGATCCCAGCCGATCGGCAAGGAGATCGACGACCGCTCGGGTCGCCGTCATCGCCTCCGCCGATCCGTCGACACCGACGAGGACCGCGACGTTGCCCGTGGCGGCGCCCCCGGATCGCAACGGAATTTCGGCCGGACCCTCGTCGCGCCGGTAGCCGACCACTGCCAGCGGGACGACGAGCGGCCCGAAGAGCGCGCCGAGGACGCCCCACATCCAGGGATCGTGGCCGTTGCGGCCCATCACGAACGCGGTGACGAGACCGATCAGCACGAAGACTGCGACCACTATGAGCATGACCTCGCCCACCGTCATCGTTTCCGTCCTTTCGTGCCCGTCCGAGGTGGGTGCCATTGGTTCTTCCCGACTCCCTCAATCGTGACGTCTCCGCCCCTCGCGGGGCAGTGCCGCAGGACAGGTCACGCATGTGACCAACGACCCGGGGTCGGGGTGCCCGTCCGCGCGCGGACGTTCGACCCTTTACGACCCGAGCGACGACCGGCAGGGTTGCAGAGGAGGTGCCGTCGTGTCGGTTCGCGGAGCGCGCATCGAGAAGTTGCGGACGGGGTCGGTGACGCCGAATCTCGGCGACTACGAGGTAACGGTGCGCGCCTTCGACTGGGGCGGGGCCGGCCGCGCCCTCGACGGTCTCCCCGGCGGCGGCGGGTTGAACATCGCGCACGAGTCTGTCGTTCGTCACGCGCGCGGGCCGCATGGTGGCCACGTCGCCATTCGTTGGCGCGGGAAGGACGGGGGAGCCCGGGATCTCACGTACCGCGATCTCGAGGTTCTGACGAACCGCTTTGCCAACGCGCTGAGAACACTCGGTGTCGGGACCGGCGACCGGGTCTACACGCTGCTCGGCCGCGTCCCGGAGTTGCACGTCGCGGTGCTCGGCGCGTTGAAGCTGGGTGCGGTCGTGTCGCCGCTGTTCTCCGCGTTCGGTCCCGAACCGATCAAACAGCGGCTCCTCCTCGGAGACGCACGAGTACTGGTCACGACCCCGGCGCTTTATCGTCGCAAGGTCGAGTCAATCCGCGCCGACGTGCCCGGACTCACCCACGTGTTGCTGGTGGGCAGCGACGACTTCGACGCTCGGTTGCGCGCCGAGTCCGACGAGTTCACCATTGGCCCGACGGATCCCGAGCAGCTCGCGTTGTTGCATTTCACGAGCGGCACGACCGGTACTCCCAAGGGCGCGATGCACGTTCACCAAGCCGTCGTTGCGCACCATGCGACCGCGAGATTCGCACTCGACCTGCATCCCGACGACGTCTTCTGGTGCACCGCCGATCCCGGGTGGGTGACCGGAACCTCGTACGGCATCATCGCGCCGCTGACGGTCGGCGCCACCCTCGTGCTCGACGAGGCCGAGTTCGACGCACAGCGGTGGTACGAGACGCTCGCGCGGGAGCGGGTGACGGTGTGGTACACCGCGCCTACCGCGATCCGCATGATGATGCGGGCGTCGAAGATCGAAGCGCGTCATCGCGATCTATCGGCCCTGCGATTCGTCGCCAGCGTCGGCGAACCGCTGAACCCGGAAGCCGTGGAATGGGGAGTCGAGGCGTTCGGTCTCCCGATCCACGACAACTGGTGGCAGACCGAGACCGGCGGGATCATGATCGCGAACTTCTTGTCGGCCGACATCAAGCCCGGTTCGATGGGCCGACCGTTGCCCGGCATCGAGGCCGCCGTCCTGCGCCGCGACGAACACGGTGCCGTCGTGCTACGTGACGGCGCGGTGGACGAAGCCGGAGTAGACGAGGAGGGTGAGCTCGCGTTGCGCTCCGGTTGGCCGTCGATGTTTCGCGGCTACCTCGGTGAGGAGGAGCGCTATCGGAAGTGCTTCCTCGGAGGCTGGTACCTGAGCGGCGATCTCGCGCGCCGCGACGCCGACGGGTACTTCTGGTTCGTCGGCCGGGGCGACGACGTGATCAAGTCGGCGGGCCATCTCATCGGTCCGTTCGAAGTCGAGAGCGCCCTGATGGAGCATCCCGCGGTCGCCGAAGCGGGCGTGATCGGCAAGCCCGACCCGATTGTCGGTGCGGTCGTGAAGGCCTTCGTGGTTCTGAACGCGGGCTACGAGGCGAGCGACGCGTTGCGCCTCGAGCTGATCGGGTTCGGCCGCACGCGGCTCGGGGCGGCGGTGGCGCCGAAGGCGATCGATTTTCGCAGCGACCTCCCGAAGACGCGCAGCGGCAAGATCATGCGCCGGCTCCTGCGGGCGCGCGAGCTCGGACTCCCCGAAGGCGATCTCTCCATGCTGGAAGGTGGGTCATGAGCAAGGTCGTGAGCCGGGAGGATGCCCTCGACCTGTTGCGTCAGATGGTGCGCATCCGGCGCTTCGAGGAACGATGCGTGGACCTCTACAGCGCGGCGCGGATCCGCGGGTTCGTGCATCTCTACATCGGTGAGGAGGCCGTTGCGGTCGGCGTACTCGACGCGCTCACCGCCGATGACGACATCGTCGCCACGTACCGCGACCACGGTCACGCGCTGGTACGCGGCGTCCCGGCCACTGCGATCATGGCCGAAATGTACGGCGTGCAGGAAGGGTGCAGCCGCGGGCGCGGAGGATCGATGCATCTGTTCGATGTCAACCATCGCTTCTACGGCGGCAACGCGATCGTGGCGGGCGGCCTTCCCGTTGCCGTCGGGCTCGCGCTGGCGCGCCAGATGCAGGACCGCGGCGGTGTGGTCGCGTGCTTCTTCGGCGAGGGTGCGATGGCGGAGGGGGAGTTCCACGAGTGCATGAACCTGGCTGCGCTGTGGTCGCTGCCCGTGCTCTTCTGCTGCGAGAACAATCTCTACGCGATGGGAACGTCACTGGCGCGCTCCGAATCGGAAACGGACCTGGTCCTCAAGGCGACGAGTTACGAGATTCCGGCGTGGCCGGTCGACGGCATGGATGTCGTCGCGGTGCGGAATGCCACGCGGCGCGCGGTGGAGACGATCCGCGCCGGCGGTGGCCCGCACTTCCTCGAGCTGCGGACGTTCAGATTCCGCGCGCACTCGATGTACGACCCCGAGCGGTATCGGGAAAAGGCCGAAGTGGAAGAGTGGAAACTGCGGGACCCGATCGCACTCTTCGTGGAGCAGCAGGCGATCGCGGCGGATGACCTCGACGCGATCGAGCGCGCGGTCGCAGAAGAGGTCGAGGGCGCGGTCACGTTCGCCGAGGCGGGAACGCCGGAGCCGGTGGAAGACCTCACGCGGTTCGTGACGAGCGAGTTGGGCCGGACATGAGCGCGGAGATGGTCGAGCTCACATATCGGGATGCGATGCGCGAAGCGATCCGTGACGCGCTGCGTGACGATGAGCGCGTGTTCCTGATGGGCGAGGACGTCGGCTGCTACGGCGGGTGCTTCGCGGTGAGCCTCGGTCTACTCGAGGAGTTCGGGCCCGAGCGTATCCGCGATACGCCACTGTCGGAGTCGGCGTTCGTAGGCGCAGGAATTGGCGCCGCGCTCGCCGGAATGCGCCCGATCGTCGAGATCATGACGGTCAACTTCAGCCTGCTCGCGCTCGATCAGATCATGAACAACGCGGCCACGCTGTTGCACATGTCCGGTGGGCAGTGCAACGTTCCGCTCGTCATTCGCATGACGACGGGCGCGGGTCGTCAGGTTGCGGCGCAGCATTCGCACAGTCTCGAAGGTTGGTACGCGCACATTCCGGGGCTGCGCATCCTCGTGCCCGCCACCGTCGAGGACGCTCGTGGAATGCTGGCGCCGGCGTTGGAGGATCCGGATCCGGTTCTGATCTTCGAGCACGCGGGGCTCTACAACACGTCGGACCGAGTCGCGAAAGGCGGCGGACCATTCGACATCACCCGCGCCGCGGTACGCCGAACCGGAACGGATGTGACGTTGCTCACCTACGGGGGAATGCTGCCCGTCACCCTTGCGGCCGCCGAGCGACTCGCGGCGGACGGTACCGACGCCGAGGTCGTCGACCTCCGCACGCTGCGCCCGCTCGACGACGAGACGATTGTCAGCTCGGTGCGGCACACGCATCGCGCGGTGGTGGTTGACGAGGGTTGGCGGAGTGGGTCGATCTCGGCCGAGATCAGCGCCCGGATCATGGAGCAGGCCTTCTACGATCTCGACGCACCGGTCGAGCGTGTGTGCGGCGCGGAGGTCCCCATGCCGTACGCGAAACACCTCGAGGAAGCGGCGCTACCGAGCGTCGAAGCGGTCGTCGCCGCGGTGAACCGGACGCGATCGCGTGCCTGAGTCGAGCGGAGTATTCCGGATGCCGTCGCTCGGCGCGGACATGGACTCGGGCACCGTGCTCGAGTGGCTCGTTCACCCGGGCGACGCGGTGCACCGCGGCGATCTCGTCGCAGTCGTGAAGACCGACAAGGCCGATATCGAGGTCGAGATCTTCGCGGACGGTGTCATCGGCGAGCTCCTGGTTGCCGAAGGCACCGAAGTCGACGTCGGTACCCCGTTGGCGACACTGGTGGGCGCGGCCGGCCCGGCGGCGAAGCCCGCGGTCGCGCCGCCGCCCCCGCCGGAAGCAGTGCCGGCTCGGCCGCTTCCGCCGGCGCCGATCGTCGAAACCCGCCCCGCGTCGACAACGCGCGTCGCCGTTTCGCCCTACGCCCGTCGCCGTGCCGTCGAGCTGGGCGTCGACGTCGACGCAATCGTTCCGTCACAACCGGGGCATCCGATCTCGGCGACGGATGTGGAACGGGCCGCCGCAAACGGTAGCGCGCCCGTGGCGCGCGCCGCGCCGGTCGAGCCGGTCGATCAGGCCGCGGCGATGCGGCGCGCGATCGGCAATCTCATGGCGCGGTCCAAGCGGGAGATTCCGCACTACTACCTGGAGCACGACATCTCATTGACGCACACCCTCGCCTGGCTGAAACGCCACAACGAGGGCGTGCCGATGGAAGCGCGGGTGCTGCCGGCCGCGTTGTTGTGCAAAGCGGTCGCGCGCGCGGTGCAGGAAGTCTCGGCGCTCAACGGTTATTGGGAGAACGAGACCTTCGTGCCGGGTGCCGGAGTGCACCTCGGCGTTGCGATCTCCCTACGCGAGGGCGGACTGGTGGCGCCGGCGATTCGCGATGCCGACGGACTCGCCCTGGCCGAAATGATGACCCGCCTGCGCGACCTCACCGCGCGGGCGCGCGGCGGGCGACTCCGAGCGTCGGAGATGACGGACGCGACGATCACCGTCACGAATCTCGGCGATCAAGGAGTGCGCGCGGTGTTCGGCGTGATCTACCCGCCGCAGGTCGCGCTCGTCGGCTTCGGGAAGATCACCGAACGCGTCTGCGCCGACGACGGTTCCATTGCCGTACGGCCGGTCGTGTCCGTCACCCTCTCCGCCGACCACCGCGCTACGGACGGGCACACCGGTGCGCGCTTCCTGGCCCTGGTCGAACGGCTGCTGCACCAACCGGAGGAACTATGAGGATGGATGCCACGGCGGCCACCCGGAACGCGCTCGCAGGTATCGCTCCGGAGGCCGACCTCGATGAACTTGCGGCCGACGCCGATCTGCAGGAGGAGCTCGATCTCGACTCGATGGACTTCCTCAACTTCCTCATCGCCCTGGGTGCGGCCACCGGTGTGCACGTGCCCGAGTCCGACTACGTGCAGGTCCGCACGTTTGGTGGTTGCGTCGCGTATGTGACCGCGCACGCGACGGCTTGACTTCAGGGCCCGGCGCTCGGTTCGGGCGCGGCGGTCAGGGGAGTCATGCATCCGTCCGCGAGCCGAACGACACGGTCGGCCGCCGCGGTCAGCCTCTGGTCGTGGCTCACCGCGAGCACGGCGCCGCCAGTGGAACAACACGCGCGGAGAAGTGCGATGACCGCGCCGCCGCTTTCGTCGTCGAGGCTGCCCGTGGGCTCGTCGGCGAGGACGAGCGAGGGGTGGTTGGCGAACGCCCTCGCGACGGCGATGCGCTGACGCTCGCCGCCGGAAAGTTCCGGCGGTCGAACGTGCGCCTGGGCACCCAGCCCGACTTGGTCGAGCAACTCGATCGCGCGCATCCGACGGGCGCGCCGGCGCACGCCGGTTCCGAGCATCACGATCTCGACGTTCTGTTGGGCATCGAGGTGAGGGAGGAGATTGTGGAGCTGGAAGATCAGCCCGATCTCCTGCCGGCGATACCGATCGATGCGATGGGCGTGCGCGAGATCGCGGCCGTGCACCCGGATCGTCCCACCGGTCGGGTGATCGATCGCGGCGACGAGATTCAGGGTGGTCGACTTGCCGCTGCCGGAGGGTCCGACGAGCACGACGAATTCTCCGGGCCGGACGGCCAGCGACGCGTGGTCGAGCACGATGCCGCGCCCGCCCGCGTAAGTCTTGACGACGTCGACCAACTCGAGCGCGAGATCACTCATGTTGCAATGCCGAGAGCGGGGTGAGCCGCGCCGCGCGCACCGCCGGATACAGGGCGCCGAGCGTTGCCATCGCGAAGGCGAAGAGCAGCGCGCGGCCGAAGATCCATGCTTCGTAGCGGGGTTGAAACACGCCGACGAGCGCGTCCACTCGGGTCAGCGCCTGCACCGCGGCGATCCCGACCACGATACCCAGCGCGGCGCCCATGAAGCTGACCACGAGCGCTTCGCCGAGTACGAGACGGAACAATCGGCGTCGGGACCAGCCGACCGCCCGCAGGAGGCCGAACTCCCGGAGGCGCTCGTAGAACGACAGCAGCGACGTGTTCATGACGCCGGTGGCGCCGATGAACAGCGCGAGTATCGATCCGCCGACGTTCGCGGCCGTGATCAAGACCAGGTTGCGGTCGACCCGGCCGTAGTCACTTTCGCTCCGCGCGGTGGCGAGCCGCGGGTTCGCGCGTTCGACGGCAGTCCGGACGGCGGCGATCGACGTGTTCGGCCGCACGCGTACGAACGCAAGCGTGAACACGCCGGGCTCGGTGTGCCACGCCTGGAGATCGGTGAGTGGGAACATTCCCGCGGCATCGCCGATCACGTTCTTGGTCGAGAAGATGCCGACGATGCGGAACCGGCGTTCCTCGACGTTGAGGGTGTCCCCGACGTGGACGCCGAAGTCGCGGGCCGCGCGCCAACCGAGCATCATCTCGCCCGGTCCGGGCGCGCTCGACGCGTCGGCGCGGTAGGACCGGCCGGCATCAACGGTGACTCCGAACTCCGGTTGGTCGGACGGTCGTATGCCGATCTCGATGAAGAAGGGATGTTTGGCGCTGATCTTTCCGGTCGAAACGAACACTCCGGTTGCCGACTCCACGCCCCGCGTCGCACGTACGGCGTTGACGTCATCCTGCGACAGCGTGCTGTACAGGACGTCCGAGGCGCCGTTCTGGGAGACGCTGAAGTCGGCGTTCCCCGTCCGGAGAATGGCCACCGCCGTCGCGCGCAGCGAGGTTGTCAGCACCCCCAACGCGAGAACCGCCGTGACACCGATTGCCACGGCCACGGCGGTCACCACGGCGCGCAGCCGGCGGCTCGCCACGTTCTGCAGGATCAGACCGGCGAACGTCAACGCCTGGCCCCCTTTCGTGCCCTCGGTGTGCACTCGGCGTTTCGTGTGCACTCAGCGTCGGTGCCGGCGGCGGCGACGGCCAGTGCCGGGGGCCCTGCGCATCGCGGACGTTCGTCCCTGGCTCGAGCGCGAGGCCCGCGCTTGTCGGACGGCTTCCGACTTTGGGACCTCTGCCCCTGTAACCGCGATCGGTCGGAGCGCAGAGTCGGCGCATGCCCGTGTCGCAGACTGCCCAGGTCGTCCCGCTGGAGGCGCTCGGTATCACCGATGTCGCGGTCGCGGGAGGCAAGGGCGCAAATCTCGGGGAGCTGTGCGGGGCCGGCTTTCGGGTCCCGCCGGGATTCGTCATCGGTGCCCCCGCCTATCTCGAAGCCATGGAGTCCGGCGGAGTTCGCGCCGAACTGGTGCAGCTCGAGCACCGCCTCGATGTCGGCAACGACGAGCAAGTCGCGGAGGTAGCGACTCGCCTGCAGGACCTCGTGCACGCCGCGGGTCTGCCGCAAAGCCTGCGCACGGAATTGCTCGACGCGTATCACCGACTGGGCTCCGGTGTCGGCGTCGCGGTGCGTTCGTCGGCGACGGCCGAAGACGCGGCGGATACCTCGTTCGCAGGGATGAATCAGACTTTTACGAACGTGCGGGGTGACGACGAGCTGTGTACCCGCGTCGTCGACTGCTGGGCGTCGCTGTTCGGCGAACGTGTCGTCACCTATCGGCGCGCGCGTGGAATCGGTGCGGAGCCCGCGATCGCCGTGATCGTGCAGCAGATGGTCCAATCGGATCGCAGCGGTGTCATGTTCACTGCCGATCCTTCGACCGGCGATCCGTCGGTCATTGTCATCGAGGGCGCGTTCGGGCTCGGCGAAGTGGTCGTCGGCGGCCAGGTGGAACCGGACACGTATCGCGTCGCCAAGGAGGGTCCGAGGCTCGCCGATCTGCGGGTCGGCATGCAGTCGTTCATGATCGTTGCCGACCTGAAGAACGGCGACCGGAAGTTGATGTTGTCGCCGACCGAAGGCGGCCGTCGGGTCCTTGCCGACGAGGAGGTCCTCGAGCTCGCCGAGATCGGGCTCCGCGTCGAACGTCACTACGGCAAGCCGCAGGACATCGAGTGGGCAATCGACGGATCCGGAATCGTTTTGGTCCAGTCGCGTCCGATCACGACCATGGGGCTCTCGCCGGCCGCGGCGCCGATCTCGTCGCCGACGGCCGGAAAGGTGTTGGTCCGGGGACTCGGCGCGTCGCCTGGTCGCGCAACTGGGCGTGCCCGCGTCATCGGATCGCCCGCCGAGGGTGCGGCGTTACAGGAGGGTGAGGTTCTGGTCGCGACGATGACGAGCCCGGATTGGGTTCCGCTGTTGCAGCGCGCCGCGGCCCTCGTGACCGACGGCGGCGGCATGACGTGTCACGGTGCGATCGTCAGTCGTGAGCTCGGCGTGCCCTGCGTCGTGGGAACACGGCGCGCGACCGAGTTGCTGCGCGACGGCGAACTCGTCACCGTCGACGGAACGCGAGGTGTCGTGTGCGAAGGTGACACCGACGCCGGTGCTCGGGCGGCCTCCCCGGTGACGGCGTCGACCCGGACGGTCACGCCGGCGGCGTCCGTAGACCCGCTCGCGACGAAGCTCTACGTCAATCTGGCGTTGGCCGATCAGGCCGAGCGAGTCGCGGCGCTCCCGGTCGACGGGGTAGGCCTGTTGCGCGCCGAGTTCCTCCTGACCGATGCGCTGGGTGGCCGTCATCCCCGGGCGGTCGTCGCCGACGATCGCAACGAGTTCGTTGATCGTATGGCGATCGCTCTTCTGCGCATCACGACGCCGTTCATGCCTCGGCCGGTCGTCTACCGCACGATCGACTTTCGCAGCAACGAGTTCGCCAACCTGGCCGGCGGAGCCGAATATGAGCCCGTCGAGAGCAATCCCATGATCGGCTACCGCGGCTGCTACCGCTACGTCCGAGAACCCGAACTCTTCGAGTTGGAGCTCGAGGTGCTGGCGCGGGTGCGGGAGCAAACGCCGAATCTTCACGTGATGATCCCGTTCGTACGGACGCGATGGGAACTCGAGGCGTGTCTTGACATCATCGACCGGAGCGCACTCAGCCGCCAGCGCGGACTGCACAAGTGGGTGATGGCGGAGGTGCCGTCGGTCGTATTCCGGATTCCGGAGTACGCCGCGCTGGGCATCGACGGAGTGTCGATCGGATCCAACGACCTCACGCAACTCATGCTCGGTGTCGATCGCGACTCGGAGGTGTGCGCAGAACTGTTCAACGAGTCGGACGCGGCGGTCCTCGACGCAATCGACCGCATCATCGTCGCGGCGCGCGACGCGGGGATCACGTCATCGCTATGCGGCCAGGCGCCGTCGAATCGTCCGGAGTTCGCGGAACGCCTGGTTCGGCAGGGGATTACGTCCATCTCGGTCAACCCCGATGCGGTCGGTCGGGCGCGCGCCGCGATCGGATCCGCCGAACGCCGCATCATCCTCGACGCGGCGCGTGGCCGACTCGAATCACACCACTAGGGAGGAGTCGAGGTCGCGTTGGGAATCGACGGTGCGGTTGACGCGGTGGAGGTCGTGGTGGCGCCGGGTAACGATGTCGCCGATCTCGATGTGGGCGACGACGACGGCGTCGGCGGATGCGTCGACACCGAGGTCTTCGGTGCCGAGGGCGTCGACGTGGAGGCGACGCGCGACGTGGTGGTCGTCGCCGGCGCAAGAGTTGTGGACGGGACCGACTTCTCGGTCGTGGGAGACGGATTCGCAATCGGTGCCGTTGGGCCCGGTACCGGCGCGGGTCGAACGAGCACATAGAGCGCGAGCGTCGCGACGAACACGATCGCCAGGACGACGGTCGAACGACGAACGCGGCCGTGCATCACGGTGAGGGAGCGACGCCGTCGGCGTCGATCTCGGCCGGAAGCGTGATGCCTTCAGCCTGCAGTGCGGTCGCGAAACGGGCCCGCAACGCGCGACTGACAACGAACTGCTTGCCGGGAAGTGTCCGTGCGACGACGCGGATGCTGAAGCTGTCGACCTCGATGCGATCGACGCCCATGACCGTGGGCGCATCGAGCATCAGCGGGCGAAACGCATCGTCGTCGTAGACGCTCTCGCCGACGCCCTCGAGGATCTCGTTGACGCGCCTGATGTCCGCGGTTGCCGGGAGCGGTACGTCGACGACGGCGCGCGCCCAGTCGCGCGACAGGTTCGTCACTTGATTGATCTGCCCGTTCGGGATGATGACCATCTCGCCGTCGACCGTGCGGATCTTGGTCACGCGGAGCGTGACCTCTTCGACGGTGCCGGTGACCCCCATCGTGGAGCCGATGTTGGAGATCCGTATGAGGTCGCCGAAGCCGTACTGGCGTTCGGTGATGATGAAGAAGCCGGCGAGAATGTCCTGTACCACCCGCTGCGCCCCGAAGCCCAGCGCGACGCCGGCGATCGCGGCGGGGGCGACGAGGCTCGTGATCGGGACGCCGAGTCGGGACAGCACTTGAATCCCGGTGACGAAGTAGATCAGCGCGAGCGTGCACCACGTGACGGCCTGCGCGACCGAGTGCCGGTGTTTCGCGGCCTCGGAGCGAACCAGGGAGTCGCGGTCGCGGTCGCGGGCGTCGATCCGAGCGGTGATCTTCGCGCCGGACCACGTGACGAACCGCGCCAGAAGGACCGCGCCCGTCACGAGCAGGATGATCTCGAGTCCGTCGCGGCGCGCCCACGTGCCGAAGTCGCTGAGCGACGTGACGGCGAATACCGCGGCGGCCGTCATGCGGTTGGGATGCTACGTGGAGCCGCAGGACCGTTGCGCACGGACTCGCTCGGGTCGTGACGGCGGATGAACCTGCTCGACTTCCCGGCGTGGATCGACGTCGGATTCGGTCTCGGGCGCGAGCGCGGTCGTTGGGCGACCAAGTGATTGACCACTCCTGATGCTCGACACGATCGGGCGCAGCGCCACCAGGGTCCGGAGCAGCGATTCGTTGCCACGGTACACCGGGCGGCGGGCCGTCCGGCCGGGCGTCGATCCCGGTTCGGATGGGTACGGTCACCGCAGTGACAACGCACGACGTCGAGCTCCCGGTCTCGCTCGCCCGTCGCTTCGAGGCCGTGATGTTCGACTGGGACGGCACGGCGGTCACCGACCGCGACGCCGACGCGAGCGAAGTTCGCAACGTCGTCGAGTCGCTCTGCGCGAGCGGTGTCGATGTCGCGATCGTCAGCGGTACGCATCTCGCGAATGTCGACGGCCAGCTCGGTGCGCGGCCCTCGGGACCGGGTCGTCTCCTGCTGGCGCTCAACCGGGGCTCGGAGCTCTTCGAGGTGGGGAGCGACGGTCCGCGACTTCTCGCGCGCCGGCAGGCCACCGAGGAGGAGGACGCCGCGCTGACCCGCGCGGCCGAACGGACCGTCGCCGAACTCGCGGCGCACGGGCTGTCCACTCGCATCGTGTCGCAACGCTTGAATCGTCGGAAGATCGACCTGATCCCGGTGCCGGAGTGGACGGATCCGCCCAAGTCCGAGATCGACCGGCTGCTGGTCGCGGTGGAGCTTCGGCTCCACGGCGCCGGCATCGCGGATCTCACCGCAGTGGCCGAACTCGCGAGCGACATGGCGCGCGAGGCGGGCATCGCCGATCCGAGGGTCACGAGTGACGCCAAGCACGTCGAGATCGGACTGACCGACAAGACCGACTCGGCGCGTGCGGTCTTCGCCGAATTCTGGGCCGATGGCATTTGGCCGGAGCAGGTGGTGATCGGCGGCGACGAGTTCGGTGCGATTGGTGGGATGCCCGGCAGCGACTCCTTCATGATGGTCGCCGAAGCCGCGCGCGCGGTGGTGTGCTCGGTCGGGATCGAACCCAACGGCGTCCCCGAGGGAGTCGTGCATCTCGCCGGTGGACCCGCCGGTTTCCTCGAAATGTTGCGCGACCAGTTGGAGCGCCGCGCCGGGCTCCCGGAGGTCGTTGCCCGCGACGGTTGGGCACTGGTCGTCGACGCGTTCGATCCCGAGGCCGGACGGGCGAAGGAGGCGCTGCTCACGATCGCCGACGGTGTGATCGGAACGAACGGCGCGCCCCTGTTCATGCATCCGGCGGCACGTCCGGAACTGGTCGCGGCCGGCGTCTACGACGGTGAAGGGCCGCGCACGGATCTTCTCGCCGGGCCGCGGTGGGCCGCGCTGGCGCGCGCGCTCGCACCCGACGATCGTGTGCGCCGGGTGCTCGATCTGCGATCGGGACTCCTCGGCGAGCACGTGATCGGACAGGGCCGCGCTCGATCGGTGCGCTTCTCGTCGCTCGCGCGGCCGGGTGTCGCGGTATTGCGCGCGGACGTCGACCCGCCCGAGGGTTCGCCCGCCCTCGCGCCTCCGGCGCGGGATGTCGTGCGCGGCGCCATAGATGGATACGAGTGGATGACCGCGCACGGAACCGATGGTTCGATCACTGCCGCGGGCTGGCAGCAACGTGATGCGGATCGGCTCGATCGGATGGCGGCGTACGTCGTGAGCGAGAGCGGGGGCGAGGCGGAACGGGCCGTCGCGCACCTCGCGCCCGCGCGGACGAGCGGCTTCGACGCGTTGTTGGCCGAGCATCGCCGCGCGTGGTCGAGGCGTTGGGAACGTGCCGACATCACGATCGACGGTGACGAGCAACTGCAACTCGAGGTGCGCCTCGCGCTTTTCCATCTGATGGCATCGGTCGCCGACCGCGGCGAGGCGGCGGTGGGGGCGCGCGGACTCACGGGCCACGCCTATCGCGGCCACGTCTTCTGGGACGCCGATCTGTTCGTCCTGCCCTTTCTCGCGGCAACGCATCCTGCCGCGGCGCGAGCGATGCTCGAGTACCGGCGCCGGCGCATTCCGGCCGCACTCGCGATCGCGGAAGCCGAAGGCCATCGGGGAGCGCGGTTCCCGTGGGAGTCGGCCGCCACCGGATTCGACGTCACCCCGCGCTCCGGACGCGATCAGAGTGGCAAGGTCACCCAGATC
>Ga0075026_100000386_pt1 | contig 17439 bp, 12 predicted proteins | sample Str012_2_FD_71392 | JGI IMG/M metagenome (GOLD analysis project Ga0075026, IMG submission 71392) | Freshwater sediment microbial communities in response to fracking from Pennsylvania, USA - Straight Creek_MetaG_SC_2012 | ecosystem: Environmental > Aquatic > Freshwater > Creek > Sediment... | reverse complement strand
GGCGCCCTTGCCACCGGAGAACATGAAGAACTCTCCGCCGATGATTGTTTCACCGGGTCGGGGAAAGGCAGAGGTCTTGACGACCATGTCGGTGTTGGAACTGCCGAGAACTGTGATCATGGAGGAGGTTGTAGGTTGTATGTTTTTAGGTTCTAGGTTGTTCGATCCGGGATCCTCGATCCTCGATCCTCGATCAACGCGCGTAAATGATCAGGGCGATACCGATCACATACAGCAACAACATCAGGTTCAGCAAACGCGAAGTACCTGCCGGTGCATCCTTGAATTCCTTCCAGATGTATATGCCCCAGATCGCGGCGACCACGGTGGCGCCTTGACCTAGCCCGTAGGAAATGGCCGGACCGGCCTTGTCAGACGCGATGATGCTGAACGACATGCCCAGGCACCAGATGGCACCACCCAGGATGCCGGTGAGGTGGTCCTTGAAACTGCCTTTAAAATAGGCGAAAAAGGACACAGGGGCACCGGTGAAAGGGCGTTTCATGAGGAACGTGTTGAACAGCAGGTTGCTCCCCAGCACGCCCAGGGCGAAGAAAACGAGTGCCGTGTAAGGACTCAATTTGCCCGGCTCGGGATGGGAGAAGTCAGGGAACATGGAGCGGGCCACGAAGCGATAGAAGAATCCCATCAGCAGGCCGGCCACAATGGACAGGACAAGTCCTTTCGTGGACGGGGTACTTTTCCCCGACGCCATGGCGCGGTAGGCTCGTGCGTTGAGCAGGATGGCCACGGCGATCAGCGCCACGCCGGTGAAGAGCAGAGGAGCGTTGCCCTTGGGGTCGTCCGCATAGTTGACCACCACGCCCAACACCAGCGCGATGCCGATGCCCACGGGGAAGGCCACGGACATGCCCGCAATCGCAATGGCAGCGACCAGGAGGATGTTCGCTGCGTTGAAGATCACGCCACCGATCATGGCATTGTGCAGATTGGCATGGTCCGCCTGGGCCAGGTCATCCAGGAAGGATCGGCCGGCCATTCCGGAACTGCCGAGCGTGAAAGCGAGGATCAGGGTGAACAGGAACATGCCGATCACGTAGTCCCAGTAGAACAATTCAAATCGCCAGGAAGCGGCTGCGAGTTTCTGGGTGTTGGCCCATGATCCCCAGCAGAGCATGGTGATCACGCAGAAGAAGACCGCCGTGGGGTAGCTGTCAAGGATGAACATAAGCAGTATTTAGCCGGTCAGGTAAAATGGGGTCGTCAAGGAAGATACGAATTCCGATCGTTTGGCGGGTGCTCATGAAAATGAAAGACCCCCGGATCACCCAGGGGTCTTTTCGCTAGTAAAGGTCATACCAAAGGAATAGGGCCATGACCGTCGGAGGGGGGCACCGTTCATGGAGAAACCAGTCCCCGGGATGGTGCAGATCGAACAGATGCGCTTCGGATTGGCTATCTTCCTCCCATAATTCTTCCTCTTATGCTTAGAACCTTCCTTCGCAAGGGTGCCCGGTTATTACTCCTGGCCATCCCCGTGATCGCCATGGCCTCGGCCACAGAATACTCCGGTCCTGTACTTTTGGGTCCCGATCATCCCCTCAAGGACAGCACCAAGAAGGATACGGCCCGCTTCGCCTCCTTCAAGTCCCTGCCGCTCAAGCCGGCCCGCAAGATCAGTTACAATGCCCGGCAGGGAACCTGGATGAGCGTGGACATCAGCCCTGATGGGCAGACGCTACTTTTCGACCTGCTCGGTGACCTCTACACCATGCCGGTCGGCGGCGGGAAAGCTACCCGCCTTACCCGTGGCCTGGCATGGGACACGCATCCCCGCTACAGTCCCGATGGCAAGCGCATCCTGTTCACTTCCGACCGGAGCGGGGCGGAGAACCTTTGGTACATCGAACCGGATAAAAAGGACACCGTGCAGTTGACCAAAGACCGTGACCAGAATTTCCCCTCGGCGGCCTGGACGCCGGATGGACAGTACATCGTCTATTCGAAAGGTCGACTCAATGTCCAGCTCTATATGATGCACAAGGATGGTGGTTCGGGCACCCAACTCATCAGCACGCCCACCGGGCTCAAGACGATCGATCCAGCCGTGAGTGCGGATGGTCGATATGTATATTATTCCCGTCGCTTCGGCCCCTGGAATTATAATGCATCCATGCCGCAATACCAATTGGGCACCTATGATCGTGAGTCAGGTAAGTCCAACGTCGTCACCTCCCGCTATGGATCGGCCTTCACACCGGTCCTCAGCCGCGATGGGAAATGGTTGGTCTATGGTTCACGCTTTGAGGAAAAGACCGGACTGGTTCTGCGAGACCTGCAGAGCGGCGACGAAAAATGGCTGGCCTATCCCGTGCAACGGGATGACCAGGAAAGTATCGCCGTCATGGGCGTACTTCCGGCCATGACCTTCACGCCCGACAGCAAGGCCGTCATCGCCAGCTACGGCGGTGTGTTCCACCGCATTCCGATCGATGGCAGTGCGATCACCGATATCGCCATCGATGTCGATGTGGACCTCGAGCTGGGGCCGCGCCTGGAATTCAAATACAAGGTGTCGGATTCCAGCCATGCCCTCGCTACGCAGATCCGCGATGCCAGTCCATCGCCGGACGGAAAGAAACTTGCCTTCACGGTGTTGAACCGTCTTTATGTAATGGATTATCCCAGCGGCACCCCGCGTCGCATCACCACCAGTGAGTACACCGAGGCGGAACCGATCTGGTATCCCGATGGCAGCGCCATCCTCTATACGACCTGGTCCGCCGATGGCGGGGCACTTTATAAGGTCCCCCTGACCGGCAAGGCCACGACCCCGGTGAAGCTCACCAATGAGCCGGCACTCTACCAGCAGATGACCTTCAACAACGATGGCACAAAGATCGTTCTCATCCACAGCCACAAGCAGGCTTTCAAGAACGCCATCGGTCCTGATGTTGATGGCAATGAAGATGAGCTGGCTTGGATCCCTGCCAACGGCGGCAGTGTCACCGTGATCGACCGGGCCATGGGTCGCTACAATCCTCACTTCGTAAAGGGCGACGACAAGCGCATCTACCTCAACACCGGCAACGGCTCCCTTGTATCGGTCAACTGGGAAGGCGCCGATGAGAAAGTGCATGCTACAGTCACCGGCATCACGACCTTCGGCATGATGAACTACAAGAACGGTCGTCCCGATCCGAAGTCGATGGAGTGCATCATGACTCCGGAAGATGCCGCCGCGCAAGAGATGAATCGGGCTTCGCAAGCATCGGTCGTCACATATTCGCCGAAGGGGAACCGTGCCCTGGCGCAGATCAATAACGAGATCTATCTTGTCAGCGTCCCGCGTACCGGCAAGCCGAATGATATCAATGTCGCCGACCCGACCTCCGCTTCTTATCCCGCACGCAAGCTGACGGAATTGGGCGGTGAGTTCCCCGTTTGGGAGGCCGATGGCAAGACCATCCACTGGAGCCTCGGTGCCTCGCATTTCACCTATGATGTGGACAAGGCCCAAGCCTTCGACGACAGCGTCAAGCAGGCCAAGAAGGACGAAGCCCAGCGCATTTCAGATTCCACAGACAGGATCAACGCAGATACCTCACTGAGGAAAGCCGCCGAGATCGCGAAGAAGGCAGCGGATTCTGTCAAGAAAGTGACCGACTCCATCGCCTTTGCGAAAGACCCGTCGAAGAAGAACGCCAAGAAAGAGGAGCCTGCCTATAAGGCCACCGAGACAGAGGTCAAGGTATACTACAAGCAGGATATCCCCGAAGGATACGTACTCTTCAAGGGTGGCCGTGTGGTCACCATGAAGGGTGAGGAGGTGATCGAGAACGGCGATGTGCTCATCGAAAACAATCGTATCAAGGCAGTGGGCAGATCCGGCTCGCTGTCGGTGCCATCCGGTGCGAAGGTTATCGATGTTGCAGGAAAGACGATCCTGCCGGGATTCGTGGATCCGCACTCCCATATGTGGCCGGTATGGGGCATCCACAAGAACCAGATGTGGATGTATGCGACCAACCTGGCCTATGGCGTGACCACCACGCGCGACCCGCAGACCGGCACCACGGACGTGCTGACCTATGGAGACATGGTGAATGCAGGCATGATGGTGGGTCCGCGCATTTATTCCACCGGCCCCGGCGTGGGCTATTGGGACTATAACATCAAGGATTCAGCCCAGGCGGAGACGGTACTCAGGCAGTACAGCAAGTACTTCAACACGAAGTATATCAAGATGTATCTGGCCGGCAACCGGCAGCAGCGTGAGTGGATCATCATGGCCGCGCGCAACCAGCAGATCATGCCCACCACCGAAGGTGGACTGAACTACAAGCTCAACATGACCAACCTGCTGGACGGATATCCCGGACATGAGCATGCCATTCCCATCTACCCGCTGCAGCAGGATGTCATCAAGGCCATCGCCGATGCCAAGATGTGCGTCACACCGACTTTGTTGGTTTCTTATGGCGGGCCTTTCGCAGAGAACTATTTCTGGGAGACAGAGAACGCATATCATGATCCCAAGATGCAGTACTTCATGCCCTATGCTGAACTGGCCAGTAAAACCCGCCGGGTGGATGGTTGGTTCATGAAGGAAGAGCAGGTCTTCCCCAAGCACGCGAAAAACATGAAGAACCTGGTGGAAGCCGGTGGCCTTGCTGGCATCGGCAGCCATGGTGAATTCCAGGGCCTCGGATATCACTGGGAGATGTGGGCGATGCAGAGTGGCGGCATGAAGAACATCGACGTGCTGCGGACCGCGACCATCCTGGGCGCGACCGGTCTGGGCCTTGACCAGGAGCTGGGAAGTCTTGAAGCCGGCAAACTGGCCGATATCCTCATTTTGGATAAGAACCCACTGGAGGACATCCGTAACACGAACAGCCTCACCCGCGTCGTGAAAAACGGACGTGTGTATGACGCCAACACTGCAGACCAGGTTTGGCCGAAGCAGGTGAAACTGGATCGCAAGGAGTGGCAGTCCGAAGCTCCCGTGAGTAATACGGGTGTGAAGGATTGAACTCGGATTCCGAAATCTAGAATCCCCGGCGATGCATGTGCAGGCCGGGGATTTTTTTGTCCGTGAATTTGGTGTGAGGTACCGGTGGCAATGTGGTATTTGGAAGTCGCTGAGCTATGGCCGTTCAGGAACGACCCATAACCCATCACCCATAACTCACAACCGGTTTTTGTATACCACCCCATCCTTCATGATCAGCAAGAAGTTCTTTTCCGGATCGACGACGAGCTGGATATTCAGCAGCGGGTTGCCATCTACCAGCAGGATGTCCGCGTAGGCACCTTCTTCGATCACGCCGAGTTTTCCGAGCGGGTAGGGGTTGCGTTTGCCGCAGAGGGCCAGCAGTTCGCCGTTGACAGAGGTGGCCATTTTCAGTACTTCGAAAGGCGTGTACCAGCGGGTAAGCTTGGCCAGTTGTGCGCCCTGCCGCGTGGAGAGTTTGGGATCGAAAAGGCAGTCCGTTCCGAAAGCGGTTTTGATCTTATATTTCTTCGCGAGCGCATAGGCGTTGTCCGTTCCCTGGACCATCTGTAGTTGTTTCATTCGGTTGGGGGAACCTGCGGGGAAGGGGGTGGCATCCTCGTCGTCAAGGAACGGTTGGAGGCTCCACCAGATGCCTTTCTCGGCCATCATCTTTGCCGTGGCGTCGTCCAACATCTGACCGTGTTCAATGCAGGTCACACCGGCCCTGATCGCCTGCTGTACCGCTTCAGGGGTATAGGCATGAACGGCCACATAGGTTCCCCAGTTCTTGGCTGCGGTGACAGCGGCGTGCATCTCTTCCTCGGTGTATTGCGTGACGTCCAGCGGGTCATAGTTTGATGAAACGCCCCCCCCGGCCATGAGTTTCAATTGTGTGGCACCATTGCGCAGCAATTCCCTGGACCGCATAAGCACTTGGTCCACTCCGTCTGCCAAAATGGTCATGCCAGACTTTTCCATATAGCTCAATTCACCAACCTTCCGTGGCACATCTGTGGGCAGTCCGAAATCACCGTGACCCCCGCTTTGGGAAATGGTGGCGCCACTGGGATAGATGCGGGGCCCTTTGAATAGTCCCTGGTCGATGGCGGTCTTCAGGCTGAAAGTTGCCCCGCCCATGTCTCGCGCAGAAGTGAACCCACGCAGCAATTGCTTCTCCGCCGCATTGGCCGCAACGAGGTTGATGTAGGCAATGTCCGACAGCATGGCAAGGTTCAGGGGGATCGACTCCATCACCATATGCGCATGCGCATCGATCAGTCCGGGCATCAAGAATTTCCCCTTGCCATCGATGACCACTGTGTTGGCGCTCTTGTCCGTCACAATGGGAGCGGAGGATATCCTGCTTATGAGATTGTTCACGATGAGCACATTGCCCTTCTGTACCCTTTCGTCCTTGCCGTTGAAGATCTGGACATTGTTGATCAGGATGGTCTTTTGGGCGAGGGCCTGCATGGAAAACACCAGCAGCAGGACAAAGAGGATCCGGTTCATGTTCAGTGGTTTTTTCTATTTTTTCCAAGGTAGAGCATTTGTTTATTCAAAATGCTCATTGTGAAGCAGCGCGTAGCTGAATTCGGGTCTATTCCATACCTTGTTCATCATGCTGACCATACCCATTTCCATGAAGGCGGCCACGGAAGATGACCGCCGCTGGGCCGCCGGCCTCCTGTCCTGCCAGGAGCCCTGGACCACCTTGGGCGTAGAATTCGAGACCTGCCTGAAGAATTGTTCTGATCCCGATCTTGATCTCTTCATCGCCCTGCGTGGAGAGGACCGCTGTGGCATGCTGCTGATCCACCCCAAAGGGCTGGCGGGTTCACCGTACATCAAGTCCATCGCGACAGACCCCGGCTTTCGCGGAAGCGGTGCCGGACTGGACATGATGCACTTCGCTGAAGAGCGATACGGACAGTTGACCGGACATCTCGGCCTTTGTGTTTCTTCCTTCAATACCCGTGCACGGGCGTTTTATGAAAAGTTGGGCTACCGCAAGGTGGGTGAGATCCCGGACTACATCTTGCCCGGCGCATCGGAATGGATCATGATCAAAAAGACACGATGAACCGGAACCGACAGCCCTGGACCCTCGTCGTCATGCTCATGGCCACCGCTACGGCCAGCTATATCAGTCGCGTCAATGTGTCCACAGCAGGGCCGTTGATCATGGAGGAGTTCGGCCTCACCCAGGTGCAGATGGGCACCGTATTCAGTGCCTTCCTGCTGGGGTATGTATTGTTCCAGATTCCTGCAGGCCTGCTGGCTGACCGTTGGGGCGCAGCAAAGCTGCTGACCTGGGCATCGATATGTTGGTTCGTCATGACCCTCGTGGCACTGCTGCTTGTCCCGAGGGGAGGGGTCATGTCACTGGTATCCGGCTTCTCACTTTTTCTGTTCCTTCGATTCCTGCTCGGGATCACCTCCTCACCAACATATCCGGGATCGGCGAAAGGAGTATCTCAATGGATCGATCCGCCTTTCCAGGCCAGGGCGAATGGTATCGTGCTCGCTTCGATCGGTCTTGGATCCGCCCTTGCACCACTGATCGTCTCCTATGTGATGGTCAGGTCGGGTTGGCGAACAGCGATGGCTATATCTGTGATCCCGGCAGGACTGGTGGCGATGGTCTGGGTAATGAAGCGAAAGAAATGGGGCGACAAGGTTTATGTCGCGCCTTCGATACCGCAAGCAACGGTATCAAGTGCGTCAAGTAAAGGCTTGTTTGATCGTTCCTTCATTCTACTGACCATCAGCTATGCCCTGCAAGGGTATGTCGGATATATTTTCGTTTCCTGGTTCTATCTCTACCTGGTTCAGGAGCGCAAGTTCGACCTCCTCAGCGGGGCATGGATGAGCAGCCTTCCCTGGGTGCTTACGATCCTTGCCGTGCCGCTCGGAGGCTGGCTGACGGATCGTTTCGCAGCGGGGCGACCAGGGCAAGCCTGGGGCCGGCGGATCGTGCCCATGGTGGGATTGGGACTCAGCGGGATCCTCATTTCCGTAGGAGCTCATACCTCCGATGCAGTTACCGCGGCCATCGCCCTGGCAGGAGCAACGGCATTGGTCTTGTCGGTCGAAGGTCCGTTCTGGTCGATGATGCAACGGCTGTCGCGCCATAGGAGCGGAAGGGCAGGGGGCATCATGAATACCGGGAGCAATCTTGGCGGATTCATCTCGCCGGTCCTTACGCCATGGATAGCATCAAAGATCGGCTGGGAGAATGCCCTTCACGTCGCCGCTGCTCTGGCCCTCATCGGTGCCGCGCTCTGGTTGGGTGTCGATGGCTGTGAGGAGCCCGGATTGAATTGAGCCTCAGCCCCCTGCAGTGCGAAGCACGAACGGTGAAAAGGGAGTATGAGCGGTTCCTCTTCCGCCCCGGAATGTGTATTTTTGCGCTCCATGCGTATAGGTCTCATCCCCGCTCTGATCATATTCGCCCTTGCACTGACCTCCGGGCCTACATGGGCCCAGTTGCGTAACCCGGCCGGGCATAGCCTCGCACGGACCCTTTCCATTGAAAAGTACCAGGACAATTTCAAGATCGGCATCAACCGCATCACCGAGACCATCACAGTGGATGGCGAACTAAATGAAGCTGTTTGGAAGACCGCCGATAAGGCTTCGGACTTCTTCATGAAGTATCCGAACGACAAGGAGGACCCTTATCGCCAGACGGTGGCACAAGTGGCTTATGACGACCATTTCGTCTACGTCGGCTTCACTTGTTACGATACCACCCAGACCATCATCCAGAGCCTCAAACGCGACGTCGGTCACATCGATAACGACGGGGTCGGCATCGTGCTCGATCCGATGAACCTGCATACCACGGGGTTCATCTTCCTTGTCAACGCTTTCAACGCACAGTCTGATGAGCAGATCAGCCTGAATCAGGACAATGAGATCCAGTGGAATTGGAACAGCAAGTGGTTCTCTGCGACCAAGCGGTATCCCGACCACTGGACAGCGGAAATGGCCATTCCGTTCAAATCCCTGCGCTATCCTTCCGACCATAAACTCTGGGGCATCAACTTCATCCGCGTGGACATGAAGAAGAACCAGTATTCCGTCTGGACCCATGTGCCGGTGAATTTCCGCATCTACAACCTCGGTTACACGGGTGCGCTTCTTTGGGACAGCCTTCCTCCCGTTGCAAAGAGTAATATGGTAGTGATCCCCTATGTGACCGGTTCCGCCGAGCAGGACAAGGAGAACAATGTCAAACTGGGTTTCAAGGGGAACGCGGGGGTGGATGCGAAATTGGCGCTCAACAGCAGGCTCAATCTTGACCTCACCCTCAACCCCGACTTCTCACAGGTGGAGGTGGACCAGCAGGTGACCAACCTCACGCGGTTCAACCTGTTCTTCCCGGAAAAACGGAACTTCTTCCTCGAGAATTCCGACATCTTCAGCGAATATGGCATCCCGTCCTTCATGACCCCCTTCTATTCGCGAAGGATCGGTGTAGACAACGACGGCAACCGGGTACCCATCATCGGCGGGGCCCGATTGACGGGTGGGGTTACCCCTACGACGCGTGTCGGCCTTATGGACATCCAGACAGCAGCGCACGGTGATTTCGCCGCGCAGAACTATTCGGCGCTCTCCGTGAACCAGAATGTGTTCGGACGCAGTGTGGTGAAGGGTTACTTCTTCAATCGCCAGGGCTTCCAGAGCGAGTCACAAAAAGCGTCTGATCCACTGGGCGCCTGGGGCAGGAATGCGGGCGGCACTTTCGACTATATCAGCCGCACAGGAAAGTGGAACGGCTGGGCGGCTTATCATCAATCCTTCAAGCCCGGCATTCATACGGATGATAAGTTCCTCGAAGGGGGCTTCGGTTACACGGGAAGCAGGTTCAGCAACATGGTTGACGTAGTGCACATGGGCACCAACTATTATACGGACATGGGCTTTGTGCAACGCATCGGTAACTATGATGCCGCGCGGGATACGACCATCCGTGTCGGTTTCAACCACATTTTCGACAACGCAACCATGAAGTGGTTCCCGAAGAACGGACCCGTGAGCCGACACACCCTGAGTGTGGAAAGCTATACCGTTTTCAACCCGGACTGGACCTTCAATGAATCCAACAATGTACTCAAGTACAGACTGGAGATGAAGAATACGGTCATGTTCGATATGAGCGTGATGAATGATCAGGTGAACCTGTTGTATCCGATCTCTTTCACCGGGGGCAAGCCGCTACCCGCCACCCATTACGGATACACCTACGCGACGGTGGATTTCTTTACGGACAGCCGCAAGGCAGTGGGCGGAACGATCGGCGGGAATTTCGGCAGCTTTTACAACGGCACCATCCGTTCCGTGAAGGGAGGACTGATCATCCGCAGCCGCCCGCACGTGAATATCGGGATCATGGGTGAATATGACATCCTCTCGTTCCCCGGGGACTATGGAACGACGGAGCTGCTGCTGATCTCACCGAAAGTGGAGATCAATTTCACCACCACCTTGTCGTGGACAACGTTCCTGCAGTATAACACGCAGTCGAACAACTTCAACATCAACAGTCGTTTCCAGTATCGTTTCCGCCCGATGAGCGATATCTACCTGGTGTATACGGACAATTACTTCACCGACCCGCTCCTGAAAAACAAGAACCGATCGCTTGTGTTCAAAATGAATTACTGGCTGAATCTCTGAAGCGGCCTTCTATTGCAGCTATCCGCAATATCCTGTAATTTGGATGCTGAATGAACGCGCGGCACATCCTTGTCACGATACTTTTATGCGGGTCGGTGCTGGGCACTGCATTCCTGGAGCCAGAACGCTATGAGGATTTCTATGGGCATTCGATCGATGAACTCGATGGATCGCTTTCCACCCTGTTGCAAAAGATCCATGGCAGTGACCTGTCCAGGCAGGCGTCCAGGGATGGCATCCGGGCCGGGATCGCCTCATCGAGGTTGAAGATGAAGGCGGCGGATTTTTGGATGCGGTATTTCGATCCGGTCCAGTACCTGAGGGTGAATGGACAGTTGCCTGTGGAATGGGAGACGGAGGTGTTCGAGAAATTCGAGAAGCCGTATCGCCGCGACGGAGCGGGCCTCAGTCTTGCCTATCAATATCTTGAGACGGATTCTCCGGCCAAGGATTCATTGCTCCGGTTGGTGCAGGGGGGGCTCGACGCGGTACGCTCCTATCGTGCCGACTCCAACTTGTCTCAGCTTTCCAACCATGACCATTTCTTTCTTGGGAACAGGTTGTTCCTGCTCAATCTTGCCACCATATACACCACGGGTTTTGAATGTCCGAACGATGCTGCAGTGATCCCTGAGTTGAAGCACATGATGAGGTCGATGGAAGAGGTCTACCTCCGGTTCACGGCTTCAAACCCATCGATGCCCGTGTTGCCGGAATACATGACGCTGTTCGGGGCGGCTGCACGTTTCGTGGCAGGGAAACCCGACGCCCTGAGTGCTTTCGACCATTTCACCTTCATCCGGGACTTTGTCAATCCGCTTTTCGCGTTGAACCGGCGGATGATGACAATGTACGGTATACGATCTGCCCGATTCGTGGACTTCACACTGGTGGACAGCACCAATTCCATTTTCAGCAAGGCATTGTACCAGGGGCAACACACCAAGGGAATATTCTCCCTGGTCGATGATCCGGCAACACTCTCCAGGATCCATGCCCTGGGCAGGAGATTATTTTATGACCCCATCCTGTCTGGGAATGGCAAACGAAGTTGTGCGTCCTGCCATGTGCAATCCATGTATTTCACGGACACGACGGTGTCGACGGCGAGGCAGTTCGACTCCACGATGAGACTGTCCAGGTCCGCTCCATCATTGTTGAACGTCCCGTTCCACCACCTGATCATGCAGGATGGAAAGCACCTGACGTTGCAGGAGCAGGGCAAGGCCGTGACGCGGAACCCCATCGAAATGAACGGCGGTGAAGGCGTGGTGGAAAGGGTCATGTCCTGCCCGGACTACCGTTCGGTCTTGCAGGACCTGGCCAGACTCACACCGGAGGAGGATGGAGTGACGCTTGACCATATCGCCTCCTCGATCAGTTATTACTATGGAGGGTTCAGCAACTATGCATCTCCATTTGACGATGCGATGAACCGGACCGGGGAAGTGGGAATGGAAGTAAAGAGAGGGTTCAATCTGTTCATGGGGAAGGCTCGCTGTGGCACCTGCCATTTCGCCCCTCAGTTCAGCGGTGTGAAACCGCCTTACGTGAGTTCGGAGTTCGAGGTCCTCGGCGTTCCGGCAGACACGTTCTACAAGTCCCTGAGTCCAGACAGCGGTCGTTTCCTCGTGCACCCGGTTGCAGAGATGATGAATGCATTCCGGACGCCCACGCTGCGAAACATCGAGAGGACCCCGCCCTACATGCACAATGGCCGGTTCCCGACGCTGGGTTCTGTTCTGGCCTTCTACGATGCCGGTGGTGGCGTCGGGCACGGCCTGCATGTTCGGAATCAGACCCTGGAAGCGGACTCCCTGCACCTCAGTTCCGGAGAGATCGGGGATCTGACGGCATTCTTGCGGGCCCTCACGGAAAAGATACCGTTCGAGGCGCCACCGACCGATCTGCCTCGTTCACGGCATGCCGCCCTGAACGGACGCAAAGTGGGAGGAGAGTATTAATTTCATGATGTGAGAGTATTTCCGATCATCCTTGCCGCCTTCCTGGTTTCGAACTGCCACCAGCCGAAGAAGCTCGAGTTCGAGAAGCCGGTCGGTGCTCCGCCCGAGGTCATGAAGCTTTATGAAGAGCAGTTCCGCAAGGGCAAGGCCCTTTACAAGGCCTATTGCGCCGAATGCCATGGCATCTATACCGATGGCAAACAGGACATGCCCAACTTCACGGACTCGCAGATCCATGTCTATTCTGTGCAAGTGTTGAGCCGATCCGACAAGCACGAGATCCTGAAGAAGATGAGCACCGAGCAATTCAACTATGTCCTGAATTTCCTCAGGCTTCGGAATCCTCCCCTGAAGAACGGGAAATGATCTGACCAGGCTTCACCTCCTGCTGATCATGTCGATTCACAGGCTGAAACCCGCCCGCAGGGACACCCGCTGGTTGTCATAGGGTTTCTCCACCCCATTGTCGATGACGGTTCCTTTTTGCAGACGATACCCGGCCTGCACATGGAATGAAGTTCTTTCGCTCACATGCACTTTGAGTCCGAACCCCGCCGCAAGCAAAGCGCCGCCACGGTAGCTGGTCGCGGCATTTCCGGTGGAGATGTCGAAGCCCTGACCGGCATCGATGAAAAGGTATGGTGTGAGATCGCGGTGTGGCAAGATGTCCGTTCGAAGACTGGCGAATACGGGCAGGGTGGTCTGGGTGGCATACAGATCGAGACCGGTTCCCAGCCCGATGAACCAGGCTGGCTTGAAGCGATAGCCATTCACCACCTGAAAGCTGAAGGCCGCCGTAGTGACATTGTCCGGGCGGTTCTTCGTAGCGGCGAGGGCACCGATCTCCGTATAGTGGCCGAACCGATGCCAGCTTGCATTCATACCCTTCTTTTTCGTTTCCCGGATGCTGTCAATATCGGTGGATGGGATGGTCCATTTGTCACCTCGCGGAGAAAACAGGATCACACCGCCTTCAGGTCGGACATGATAGCGCCCCTCGACGATCCAGCCGTTCTTAAGATATATCGTACCTGTGGCTTCCGGTGATTGCGCCAAGGAGGAAACGCAGACAAGGCAAAGCACCACGGATAGCGATGTGATGTTCAGTATGCTGTTGCGCATAGTGGTCATGACGGGTTGGTTCAGGCTTCGGCCCATTTTCGGAAGGCGGAAACCCGCTCCCGGCTGACGATGGCCTCGTCGTCGCGAATGCCGGCCTGCAATGAAATGCGCAGCCGGCTGTTCATGAAGGTTCGGATGTCCTTGATGGAAGCAACATTTGCGATCACTTTCCGATTGAGCCGGAAAAAATCGGCTGGGTCCAGCATGGCCTCCAGCCGGTCCAGAGAGTATTCAAGTGGGAAACGCTGGCCGTCCCGGGTGATCAGGAAGACATTTTTTTCTTCAGCAACAAGGTATGCTATCGAAGTTGCGTCCACGAAATGCATGCGGTTGCCGGTACGGACCAGGAATCTTTTCTTGTAGTACGATGAGTTTCCAACCCTTGATTGATCTGCCGCATTCCTTTCAGACCAAAGCGCATATTTCTTCATGGCCCTGGCCAGGTCTTGACGGGTCACCGGCTTGAGCAAGTAGTCAAGGCTCATCCACCGGAATGCATCAAGTGCGAATCTTTCATACGCCGTAATGAAAATGATCGGTGATCCTGTTCGGATGTCCTCTAACAACCTCATGCTGTTGCCATCCGCCAATTCGATGTCGAGGAAAATGAGGTCAGGGTCCGGATGAGTCTGAAGCCATTCCCGGGAAGCTTCGATACTGTCCAGAACAGCGATCGTACGAATGGTAGGATCGTACTCGCCCAACAGGGTGTTCAATCTCTCCGCGGCCAACGGTTCGTCTTCAATGATCAGGACGTTCATGAGCTGCCTTTGCCTTTTCAAACGCCGGACGGTATTTTTTGTTCAAGCCCTCTCCTATTTTAACAAGGGGATGACTACACGAAAATGTTCGAGGTCTTCCCGAACGGTGATGTCCTTCCCGGAAATGAGCCGGTAACGCTTGCTGATATTGTCCAGGCCGATCTGGGTGCTCTCTCCTACATCAGTCTTACGTTGCAGGCTATTCTCGACGAGCAGCTCATGTTCGCCGTTCAGCCTGATTGACAAGCGCAGCGGGCGTTGCGCGGAAACGACATTGTGCTTTATCGCGTTCTCCACCAACATCTGCAGGGAGGCAGGCACTACTTTAAGCGTGCCGGCCGATTCGGGCACTTGTATGTCGACCTGCAGCCCGGATTCAAACCGCTTTTCAAGCAGGAAGAGATAAGGCTGTATGAATTCCAATTCCTCCCGAAGGGGTACCAATTCCCGTTCTTTCGTGTTTAATATATATCTGTAAACCGATGCGAATGCTTCGACAAAGTGATTCGCCTCCGCACTCTTCTTGATGATGAGTGCGGACAACACATTTAGATTATTGAAGAGGAAGTGAGGGTTGACCTGGTTGCGGATGCTCTGCAGGCTAGCCTGGGCCTGGCTCCTGTGCAAGGCCTCCGCTTCCAATTCTTTCTGCCTGGAGCGGTTCACATAAAAGACCAGGGCATTGAGGCTGTGCAGGAACAGGTTGACACGAAATGCGAACGCGGTGACGAGTTTCGAAGCGATACGCATCTCCTCGGGTGATTTCCTGAAATACCATCCTGCAATGGCATGGAAGGGGATCATCCCTGAAAACCAGGCCAGGGGCAGGCTGGCGAGGAAGAAGGCGAGGAGTGGATGTAGTTTGAAGGAAAGGATCGGCTTGCGTTTCCGGAGCATGGATTCTATTAGCCTGTTCCCCTCCCATAGCAACAGGCAAACCATGGTGATCGTCAGCCATTCAAAAAAAGCATCCTCGTGGATGCCATAATAATGGAAGGTCTCCAGCCACGTAATATTCAAGTATGAATAGGTCCCCAACAAGAGGATGAAAAGGTAGCGGTATGGGTTGGTGAAGAGCTTCATGACCATGTTAAGAACATCCCGGGCCGGACTTTGTTGCCGGACCCGGGATGTGTTTGAGGATATGGATGGAACGGGCCAGAGGATCAGGGCAGTAGCACGCGGTCGATCACGTGTACGACTCCATTGGTGGCAGAGATATCGGTGGCGACGATGTTGGAGGCTTTGCCCCCATTGCCATTGCCCAGAACTTGGGCACCTGAGCCGAGGGATATCGTCACCGAGGCGCCATTTACCGTTGCAGGTTTGCTCCCATCGACCAGATTGCCGGAGTAGACCAATCCGGGTATCACATGGTAGGCCAGGATACCGGTGACCTGGTCAGGCGTCAGGGTCTTCTTGAGATCATCCAGGGAAGAGAGGCCCAGGTCATTCAACAGGTTCAGGAAAGCCTTGTTTGTCGGAGCAAATACCGTCAGCGGGCCAGGACCGGAGAGCAAGCCAAGTACATCGGTGCTGCCCGTGCTGGCATATTTGACCACCTCGACGAGGACCGAGAAGTCCGGATTGCCGGCTGCGATGTCCACGATCGTGCCTGTGGCCGGAAGGATGACCCTGTCCACCGCATGGATGACGCCATTCGAAGCAATGATGTCGGCCGTGGTCACGGATACGCCATTCACGCTCACCTTGCCGTTCTTTTTGGTGACGAACAAGGTCTTGTCGTTGAGGGCCTTTACCGGCGTGTTGTCCGCCACGGGAATATCGGCGGCCTTGATGTTTCCGCTCACCACATGGTAAAGCAGGATCGTCTTCAAGGTTTCCTTGTCCACCTTGGCGATGGCCGAGGCGTCGCCAAGACCCGCTGCGGCGAAGGCTTTGTTATTGGGTGCGAACACAGTGAAGGGGCCCTTGCCATTGAGATCGTCCAGGAGACCTGTACGGGCAAGCGCGAGTTTGAGCAGACGATAATCGTCGTTCATGCCCACGATCTGGGCGATCGTTTTCTTCTCGGTAACACCGCCTCCCTTGGGGAAGTAGTCCATGGCCTTCTGGCATGAAGATGCCAGCACCAGGATCAACGAGAATGACAGCAGTTTTTTCATCGTTCTATTGTTTTATGGTGTTGAATATGAGATCAGGAAGTTGGATCAGGGCAGCAACACGCGGTCGATCACATGGATCACGCCATTGGTGCAGACGATGTCTGCGGCGGTGATGTTGGAGGACGGATTGGAGCTGGTGGATATCTTCAGACGGGCCGGGCTCAGGTTCACGGTGATGTTACCGCCCTGGAGGGTGGGTGCTGTAAGGCCATTGGTCAGGTCGGATGCGAACACATTGGTCGTGATCACGTGGTACTTCACTACTGTGGTGATGAGGTCCGTGGGAGCGGCATTGATATCCGCGGCCGAGTTGAAACCAGCCGCATTGAATGCAGCGTTGGTCGGAGCGAAGACGGTGAACTTCCCGGGGCCTGAGATGGCACTCACCAGACCGGCTTTGGCCACTGCAGCGACGAGGAGGGAGAAGTCGGGGTTGCCGACAGCCACCTGGGCGATGGTCTTGGTCGGAGGAATGAGCACTTTGGAGATGATGTGGATCACACCATTGCTGGCAGCCACATCAGCGGTTTTGACCGAGATACCGTTCACGAACACACCATTGCTGTTCTTGGAGGCAAACAGCGAGGTGCCCAGCAGGGTGGTCACTGCATCACTGGCCGGTACCGCTGTGGAAGGCACATTTGCGGCTAGCACATGGTATTTGAGGATGGAATCGAGCGTGGCCACCGGCAGGCTGTTCACAGCGTCCAGGGTGATGCCGGAGGCTGCGAAGGCGGCGTCATCGGGGGCGAAGACAGTGAGGGTGCCTGTGCTGAGGGCGTTGCCCAGTCCGGCACGGGCAATGGCTGCCTTCAGAA
>Ga0075026_100000385_pt1 | contig 17468 bp, 9 predicted proteins | sample Str012_2_FD_71392 | JGI IMG/M metagenome (GOLD analysis project Ga0075026, IMG submission 71392) | Freshwater sediment microbial communities in response to fracking from Pennsylvania, USA - Straight Creek_MetaG_SC_2012 | ecosystem: Environmental > Aquatic > Freshwater > Creek > Sediment... | reverse complement strand
AATATCCGCTGTATTATCGCTGACAATTATTTCGTAAGCAGACTGAGCCTGGTTTCTTTCAGAACTGGTAAAGTTCCAGCTGAAGCGCGGCACTTTTGTATCGATGCCCAATGGATTTACCAGGTATTCGCAGGTGAGTGACGAAGGCTGGAGGGGTGATGCGGCGTGGGTAATAAAAGAAATGATGAATGGCGCAAACAGACTAAGGAATTTCATATGTTTCAATCTCCAAAATTTTAATTGTTCGAATTTGGATTGCCCGTTGGCACATACTCAAAACTGTATTCACCCGAGCCGGCTTCTATTACTACATTGTCTTTATCCTGCTTAACATTTTTAAATGCCGTACCCAAAGCCGCACCGCTTTCGGTTACTTTGTCTGTTTGAGCACCTGGTAAAACAATGCTGGCGGTTGTATTGGCCGGTATCTTTACTTTAATGATCAGCCTGCCGTCTTTCATTTCCCAGCCAGAGGCAATCTGCCCATAACTGCTTTCAAAACTTGATTTGGCATACGTAAATTTTTTATCGGGATGGGGTTGCAGTATGATGTGTTTGTAACCAGGCTCACCAATTTCTATTCCGGCTACTACGCGGTACATCCAGTCGCCAATGGCACCGTACGCATAATGGTTAAAAGAATTCATCCCAATATCTTCAAATGTGCTGTCCGTTTTTTGTCCGTCCCATCTTTCCCAAATTGTAGTTGCACCCATTTTTACAGGGTATAACCAGGAAGGATAAGTTGGTTGCAACAATAAATCATAGGCTACATCTGCACGGCCGTTGGAAGATAAAACATGACAGAGATAAGGCGTTCCCAAAAAACCTGTAGACAAATGATTGCCGCGGCCTTTGATATCATCTACCAGGTATTGTGTTGCTTTTGGGCGCAGGGCTTCGGGCAACAAATCAAAATTCAAGGCCAGTACATAACTGGTTTGCGATTCTGAAGCAATGCGTCCTTCTGCCGTAACGTAATTGCGGTTGAACGCTTCTTTTACTTTTTCAAATATGCCATTATAGGCTTGTGCCTCATCGCTTTTACCCAATACTGCAGCAGCCTGAGCCAGCAAATGCACAGAGTACGCATAAAACATGGTTGCAATCATGTCAGGGCTTGTATAGCCGTCATTTTCTGTTTGCGCCATGGATTTATAAAAGAGCCAGTCGCCAAATACACTTCCACCCTTCCATAGATAACTGTCGCCCGCAGTTTTGCGAATGTATTCAACGTATGCTTTCATGCTGGGGTACTGCGTTTGCAGTATTTGCTTGTCGCCAAACACACGGTACATGGTCCATGGTGCAATGGTAGAAACATCACCCCAACCTGCAGATGTGCCATTGTTTCTCAGTACATCGGGTATAACAAAAGGCACTTTCCCATCGGCACCCTGGTCTGCCGCCACATCTTTCAGCCATTTTGTAAAGAACGGTGCAACATCCATGTTAAAGGCAGCGGTGCGGCAAAATGCCTGTGCATCTCCGGTCCAGCCCAGCCTTTCATCGCGTTGCGGGCAATCGGTGGGTACATCCACAAAATTTCCTTTCTGCCCCCATTGAATATTGTGCTGCAACTGGTTGATCAGTGCATTGGAACATTCAAAAGTGCCGGTTGGTTTCATATCTGAATGCACTACCACACCGGTAATGTTCTCAGGTTTCAGTTCACCCGGAAATCCATTTACTGAAATATACCTGAAACCAAAAAAGCTAAACCTTGGTTCATAAGTTTCTTCTTCGCCCCCTTTCAATGTATATTCGGCAGTGGCCGTAGCTGCACGTAAATTATCGGTATAAAAATCACCAAATTTGTCCAGCACTTCTGCGTGGCGGATGGTAACCATGGTACCGGCATTGCCTTTAACTTTCAGTTTTACCCAGCCCACCATATTCTGTCCAAAATCTGCCACCAGCAATCCTTTGGGTGTTTTAAAAATACGGATGGGTTTCAGCTCCTGTATCCTTTTTACGGGTACGGTTTGCACAGCAATTAAATTGTCTTTGGCACGATCGGCCAGCAGCACTGCTTTCCACTTGCTGTCATCAAAACCGGCATTGTCCCAGCCTTTCATTTCTTTGCGTGCGTCATAACTTTCTCCCACATAAATACCATCCTTTACCACAGGTCCGTCCTGCGATCCCTTCCAACTATTGTCTGTTACAACTGTTTGCTCACTGCCATCTGTAAACGCAATTTTCAGCTGGCATAACAGGCCCAGTTTCTTTCCCCAGGTGCCCCAGTTGTTTTCCCAGGCCAGCGCACTGCGGTACCAGCCGTCTGCCAGCATGGCGCCAACGCTGTTATTGCCGGTTTGCAATTGAGCTGTAATATCAAATACCTGGTACTGCAGTCTTTTATTGTACGATGTCCAGCCGGGTGTAAATATTTCATCGCCTACTTTTTTACCATTGAGATGCAGTTCATAAAAACCATGACTGGTAACATACACTCTTGCCGATGCTATCTTTTTTGCGATGGTAAAATCTTTGCGTACCAGCAAACCTGGCATGTGCTTGTCATCCGATTGTACAGGTTCAATCCATTTTGCCGTCCAGTCCTGTGGTTTCAACAAACCCATTTCCCAGAAAGCAGGGGTGCTCCAGGCAGATTCGTTGCCGGCGGCGTCCCAAACTTTTACCTGCCAGTAATAACGTATGCCGGCTTCCAGTGCTTTTCCGGCATACGACAGTAATACCGATTCGCTGCTGTTTACCCTGCCTGTTTGCCAGCTGGTATTTTTTGCGGAGAAATTTTTATCGGTTGCCACCCGAATGCTGTAGGCAGCTTGCACAATATTTTTTCCGGGACCACTCAGTTTCCAGCTCATCCTGGGTGTAACGTCTACGCCCAATGGATTTATTTTGTGCTCCGCAGAGAGATCACTCACCAATAATTTTTGGGAAAAACTGTAGTGCGACAGTAATAGCAACAAGGCAATTTTCAGAAATTTCATAATGGCAATTGTTTTAATAATGAACCAGGGGCCTGGTATCCCCTGCAGCAAGAATTGTTTTATCCGTCCAATATATCGCTTTTACATTCCTATCTGTCCTGATGTATGCTGGTTGCCCCAAAAAACAACCTTTCGTTCTTATTTTACCGGCAAAGCAAATGCTACATAGCTATCGCCCGATTTGGTTTTCATTTTACCGCCGCCGCAGGCAATCACCAGGTATTGCCGGCCGTTCAGTTCGTATACTGACGGTGTGGCATAACCGGGGGCCGGCAGTTCTACTTCCCACAGCAATGCGCCGCTGGCTTTGTTAAAGGCACGCAGTTTACCATCTTTGGATGCGGCAATGAATAAAAGGCCGCCGGCTGTTACTACTGAAGCACCGTAGTTTTCGGCACCGGTAGGCGTCTTGCTGCCCGCAGAAAATTCAGGATCATTGCCCAATACTTTTTTCCAGACATATTCACCTGTATTTAAATCAACGGCATTTAATGTACCCCATGGCGGTGCAATGGCGGGATAGCCTTCCTTGCTTAGAAATTTATTGTATCCAGTAATGGTATAAGGCACTCTAAACGGCGCCTCATTCTTTTGCCGGTTGCTGTCAAGGTAGATTTTACTTTGCTCTTTATTGTCCAGTACGAATGAAGCAATGGCTTTCCGCTCCGTTGCATTCAATTGTCTGAACGCCGGCATCATTCTTCTGCCCGACTGAATTAATGTATCAAAAGATTCCCCTGTATATTTTTTATTGACGTTTACCAGGGATGGGAAATTACCGGAGCCTTTTCTTTCCGGTCCATGACAGGTCATACAATTGGCCTGGTACAAACGCTGGCCGGCCTGCACGTAGGTTTCATGTTCGGCTGTTTTATTGGTTACCGGTATGGCTTGTATTACCCAGGCCATTTCATTGGCATTGATGTATAAAATATTGGTTTGCGGATCGAAACTGGGGCCGCCCCATTCTGCACCTCCATCCAATCCTGGAAATACCACCGTGCCTTGTATGGAAATGGGATCAAACATATTGGCTGACCGGTAAGAAGCCAGCCGTTTTTTTACTTCCTGGAAAGACGAATCGGGCAGCAATGGGTTGATGTCTTTTTCTGTCATCAATTGCCGCATAAAAGGGGCTGGTTTTAGCGGTATGGGTTGTGTGGGTGATAATACTTCTCCCGCCAGGTCGGTATTGGTGGGTACTTTCCGCTCTTCAATATCAAAAACGGGTTTGCCGGTTTCTCTTTCCAAAACAAAAATGAAACCCGATTTTGTGGTCACCGCAATGGCATCAATTTTTTTTCCGTCTTTGTTAACTGTTACAAGGGCCGGTGGCGATGGTATGTCCCGGTCCCATATATCATGATGAACACTCTGAAAGTGCCAGATGCGTTTGCCGGTAGCGGCGTCCAGTGCCAGTATGCAATTGCCAAATAGATCATTGCCAATTCTTTTACCGCCAAAAAAATCATAGGATGCCGAACCCGTGCAGGCAAATACAATTCCGCGTTTTTTATCAAGGCTAAAACCGTTCCACGCATTGGCGCCGCCCACATATTTATAGGCATTGCTGTCGCTCCAGCTGTCATAACCGTATTCACCAGGGTGCGGAATGGTATGAAATATCCATTGTCTTTTGCCGGTACGCGTATCGTAAGCACGTATATGGCCAGGTGCTGCGTGCTGGCCTTCATCCACCCTTGTACCAATGATGAGCATGTTGTTAAAAATAATGGGCGGCGTGGTAGAGGTTACAAACAAATCCTTTACATCGCGGTCCAAATCATTGTGCAGGTCAAGTTTTCCTTTATCGCCAAAATCATTGATCATTTTGCCTGTGCTGGCATTAACACAATACAAATCGGAACCCGCCGTATAAAATATTCTTTTATCGTCAGCGCCATCACTCCAATATGTAACGCCGCGGGAATTATTCATATTAAAAAAAGACTTTTTGTTTTCTGGCAGGGAATCGAAAGGATTAAACTGCCACTGCGCTTTGCCGGTAGCCGCATCAACGGCAAACAATTTTAATTTTGGGGATACGCCATACAGCACGCCATCCACAACAATTGGATTGCATTGAATCTGCGAGTGATTAGCAGTATCCGCATCGCCGGTGTGGTATTCCCAGGCCACCTGCAATTGTTTTACATTGCCGGTATCTACCTGCGTCAGCGAAGAATAATGTATGTTTTCATTGGAGCCTTTGTACTGTGGCCAGGATGTATATTCCTTTTTCTGTTGCTTGCAACTTAGAAAATAAAAAGTAAAAAGCACAAATGCAAAAAAAAGCAGCCTGGCAAAAAAATAATTCACTCTCATGCAGTTTTATGCGTTAATTTTTTATGACGAAAATGGTAAAGCAAAATGTTTAAAGGCATAAGGGCCTTATTGTAAAAGACGCTATTTCTTTTAGATACTTAAAATATATTTAACCCTGATCACTTGCCACAAACCCTGTACCCTAACCCTTACACCTTACTTTCAACTATTTCTCCGTAATCCCCTTCCAGCTATCGGTGCGGAAAGGAGATGCCGGAATGCCTTCCTTGTTGTACAAATTGGCATCATCGGGATTATTGGCCCATGCATAACGCACCGCCACAGGATTTGCAATGGCATTGCTGTACACAATAATCTTATCGCCTTCAATACTGGCATTGGCCCACACAAAATGCTGATCACTGCCGGCAATGGCAAACCCCTTCAGGTAACCATACTTGTCCCTGGCCGCCATACCGCTGCCGGTATTGCTGAATTGTAAAATAATTTTATTACCCTCCGTTTTCATGGATTGGTAAACCGGGCCAGCATACACGATGTCTTTGTTGTAGATCACTTTTTCTGCGGCCAGTGCTAACCGGTAGCCAACATCCTGTTTATTTTTTGGGTGGATATCATTTGCTTCGCCGATGTCTGTAATCACGGCCTGGCCGGTCATTGGTATTTGCAGGGTGCGGCTTTGCGCCTCGCGCAGCTCGGCCCATTCGCTTTGTGCGGGCAGGGAATCTGCTTTTGTAAAATTGGCCAGCTGTACCCACAAAAAAGGAAACGGATCATTCCATTTATTGCGCCAGTTGTTTATCATACCCGGAAACAGGGTCCGGTATTTAAACGCCTGCCCGGCATTGGATTCACCCTGGTACCAGATAGCCCCCTTTATTGCAAATGGAACCAATGGCGCAATCATGGCATTGTACAACTGAGAAGGAAAACCATTAGGTCCGGTATCTGCAAGACCGAAACTTGTATTGAGAACAGATGCTTTATACTGCCACTGACCCGCCAAAGAGATTTTTTCTGCACCTGCCTGTACATACATTTGTTCGGGCTTTCCATAAATACCGCCGCCACCGCCATTGTCTGTTACTTTTACAACAATGGTATTTTTGCCGGCAGTAAACAGTGCCGGATCAATTTCATACACACGATCAACATTGTATCCTTTTATAGCGCCTGCTTGTTTTCCATTCACATAAGTTATATCGTCATCATCAATCGGGCCAAGGCTTAGCGTTAATTTTTTTCCGGCAAATGAAGCCGGCAATTCAAATTCTTTTTTAAACCACACAATACCGTCTGCATTGCCAATTTCTGTTTGCTCCCACAGCTGTGGCAGGGCAATGTTTTTCCAACCGGTGTTGCCCGCTGCTGGTTCAAACCATTTTTCTGTTTCGCCCTTATCATTTTTTAATGATGCCTGAAACTGTTCCAGCTTCCTGGCAGTTTCAGCTCTTTCGGTTTCCATCTTCGCAAAATCAACATGGCTATAGTCGGCCGTTTTAGACATAATGTCCCAACTTGTCCACGCTTCAATATTGGTGCCGCCCCATGAGGTATGGATCAACCCGATTGGAATATTGATGTCCTTTATTAGTTTTCTCGCAAAGAAATAAGCCACGGCAGAAAATTCTCCGGAACTGGCCGGGCCGCATACTGCCCATGCATCTGCCTGTACATCTTTGTTCTCCGAAAAACTCATGGCCTTTTTAACCGTAAACAAACGGATGTTTGGATAATTGCTGGCCGCAATTTCATTTGCAGCATTGTTGGCGCTTCTCAAAGAAAACTCCATGTTCGACTGGCCGCTACAGATATATACATCGCCTACCAGAATGTTTGATAACACGATGCTGTTCTTTCCATCAATCTTTAATTCATAAGGCCCACCTGCCTGCAGTGGTTTCAGTATTACAAACCAATCTCCATTTTTATCTGTTTTTGCAAGCGCCTTCTGCCCGTTGAACTGCACCGTTACTTTCTCCCCCTTTTCGGCCCAACCCCATATTTTTACCGGTTTCTCCCGCTGTAAAACCATATTGCTGGTAATAACTTTTGGCAATGTAACAGCGGCACGACCGGTTATTGATAAAATAGAAAGAAAAGCGATAACAATATTTTTCATAATTACTGTATTAAAAAATCAATGTGCAGTGCACAAAGTGTGCGGCATTCAAACAAAACTGCCGGCTACTTTGCCGCAAATTAAAAATGCAAGGCCTTACGCTATTTGACTTGTGCCCTATTTCAGTTTCCTTACTTCCTCATTGTACAATTTCACTGTTTCAATTACATCGGGTACACTGTGGTACCAGTTCGATTCATGTTCTATTGAAAACATGCCTTTGAAATGTTGCCGGTTCAGTTCTTCAAATACCGGTGTAAATTGAATAATGCCTTTGCCCACCACAGTATCTGCTGCCCTTGGCTTGTCAAATTCAGTAATGTCTTTCAGGTGCACCCCATAAATATGTCCTTCCAGTTTTTTGAGGCAATCAACAATATTCAGTCCGTTGCGTGCCCAATGGCCAATATCGGCACAAGCACCAATATTGGGATGGCCTTTCATTGCCGCCAGCACAGAATCCGGATGCGAATAGGCATTGGGTTTAGGATGATCATGAATGGCGATTTTTATGGCATTGACTCCTGCAAGGCTGTCAACAAAATCCCACAAATTCTTTTTGGGTTCAGCAGTTATATAGCGCAGGTTAAATTCTTTGGCCAGTTTAAACGCGGCCACCCAATCTTCTTTGGTGCCGGGTGAAATAACGCCCATGGCAACCATTTGAATATGGTGCGATTTCAGCAATTCTTTCAGCTTGTTTCTACCGTCCTGGCTCATGCGTATTCCAAAAGTATCCTTTGTGTCTCCGCCAAGTGCCTGCCCCCAGAATGCTTCTACATAGTGAACGCCGCAGCTGTCTGCTTTGTCAAGTGCCTGGCTAATGGTAAACATGCGGAAAGTCCAGAGCTGTATACCGATCTTCCAGTCATCTTTTCCAGCAACGACTTTGCGCATTGTTGCCTTTTCTTTGTTAATCCAGGCAGCACATACCAGAACAAAAGCCAGTACGCCTAAAACAGCATAAAATTGTTTTTTCATGAAAGCAAAATTTATAAAATTGTGATGAATAAAAAATCGGGGGATAAGGTGCGGGTTAAATATCCAAAACCCGTCAACCAATTAATAACTATTTCTCATTTGCCATGATGCCATCAACCGGCTTATCCGAATACACAATAACATCCTGGGCACGTATTTCAAAACTGGTGGAGGGATTGGCAATCTTTAATTTTACCGTGTGGTGGCCTTTTGGCAAACCATACTGCCAGCACAGTTCGTACCGGCGGGTGGTATAATTTACCGGCAGCTCCACCGGTACGCCAGGCTTATCATCTACCAGCAGGTTTGCATGAAAAACATAATCGGTGTTGCTGCCCCATTTGGCAGACTCTCCACGAAGTACAAAACCCGTTCCCCCGAAATCAAAGCTGATTTCATCTTTGGCAGCCGACCATTTTACCGGCATTTTCAGCACCGGGTAAAGACCGTTAAAGCTCTTCTCAAATTGAACCGCCTTTGGCATTTGAACGGCAATGCTGATATTATCGCCATTAACTTTACCACCGTTTGCGGCAATATTCTGCAATGCATGTTTCAAACTGATCTCATACACTTTGTTCAATGACATGCTGGTGTATTTAAAATCTATCTCTTCTGCTTTCTTCAATCCCATTTTCCAGTAGGCCGGAATTTTGTCGTAGCCAAGTACTGCGCCCAGTATACCGCCGGCAGTAGAAGGGTTGCAATCGGCATCCTGCCCGCAGCGGGTGCTTATTTCAAGTGTTCTGGTAAAGTTTCCGCCGCCATACAAAAGTCCGATCACCACATAAGCGGCATTTACTTTTGCGTCTATATTAAAAGGCGCAAATACGCCATCCGGGCAGCCAATGTCGTTGGCCCATTTTTTCTGCACTTCCAGCCAGGTCTGCTTCCAGTCGGCCGGGTATTTTTTATGCCAGCCAATTACATCGCTGATGCACTGGTAAAATTCGCTTTGTGCCGGCACTGTTTTCAATGCTTCCGTAACGATGGTATGAATGTCTGAAGAAGTAAACGCCATTGCATACATAGCACCCACATAAACGCCACCGTACCAGCCGTCGCCGTAATTCATAATATGCCCTATTTTATCGCCGATGGCCGAAGCTGTGTTGGGCATACCAGGACTCATCAGGCCTGCAAAATCGGATTCAATCTGGTAATCGATGCAGTCTGCATGCGGGTTGTTCATCCAGTGGCCGCTGGCCGGGGCTTTGATGCCATTAAGGATATTGTAGCGGCCGGCCTGGTTGGCATGCCACAACATATAACCCGCATGGGCAAACGCATTTGCAAACGAGTCTGCCGGCGCATTCAACCCGTATTTTTCAAAAACATCCACAAAGGTCAGGTCCATGTACAAATCGTCGTAGAGACCGGGGTTGTTCAGCATCGTGTTTTCCAGGTAGCCGTCGTACCATTTCAGGGGCTGGTAATCTCCGATAAACGTACCCTGGAAGCCAAATTCGTATGGGCCGCCAAACGTAACTCCAATGGTTTGGCCGGCCCAACCACCTTTTATCTTGTCTTTCAGTTTGTCTTTGCTAAGGGTAATGGTTGATTGTGCATGCAGGAACTGTACACAAAGCAATATTGCCAGGCAAATGATTATTTTTTTATTCCATTTTTTCATAAAGAAATGTTTCGCAAAGTGGTGATGCTCTGAAGCAGAAATATTAAAACAAAAAACAATCAACTTTCTAATTCACTTCTAAGCCGTCTTTTGCGGCCAGCTTTGGAAAATAACCATGCGGCTCGCTCTGGTACCAGAAAACAGTAGATGCAATATCATCCTGCAGTGGCAGGTAACGCCCGCCGCTGTGCCAGCCCAAAGCCTGTATGGTTACTTTTAAATTTTTCTCAAAGCGAACAGGATCGGTTATATGCCAGCGGTATAAACCAAAACGCTGGGCGATGCTGTAATGGCCATCGCCTTTTATCACCTGGGCCAAGCCACTGTAGGGTGTGCAAAACTCGGTGTAATTGGTTTCTTCGCTGCCCGTATTGCTTTTGCTGCGTGTATCAAAATCATAAGAACCGCAGAAATAATCTTCTGTGCCGGTACCACATATGGTGGGATATTCCGTATCGCCATCCATAAAAAATTTGATTTCGCCTTCTCCCCACCAGCCATTGTTGTGTACACCCCATGCAATGTAAGTGCCCACGTATTGCCCTTTTCCTTTGATGCTGTCTACCAGGACATAATCTGTTTTTAATGGCAGCGGATTGACTCTTCTGAACTGTGCATGAAAATATCCTGCATCATTGGCTACATCGGTCAGTACATAATCTACCTGGTAATACAAAACCATGTCTTTGTCATCAATATTCTCCATGGTAATTTTGCATTTCTTGCGAAAAGGCATCGGCCAGTAGCAATTGAAAGCGCTGCCGGGGTTTACACAAACCGCCAGTGATTGCAGGGGTGAATACTGCCCCCATCCCATTCCAAAAAAATCACCCACCGGCACTTCTACCGAAGGAGTGGTTTCATCGTCCCAGTAAAACCGCAGAATGGAATAGCGCCAGTTGCCGGTAGGCGTCATCCAAATATGCTGTACCGAACCAGGGCCTTCTATCTCTGCTACTGTAAACACCGTTTTCGCTTTTATCAGCACGCTGGGGCTCACTTTCCAGCCACGGCCCAAATCTCTTGAAGCACTGCTGCCGGTACCCGTGGTTGCCATGCCGCCCTTGCCTTTTTCGCCATTAAAATTTTCGGGACTGATGGACCGGGTCTTCGCATCGGACAAACGGAATATATTACCCATATTGTTATCGATACCATTGTGCTTTTGCTGCGCAAAGGCTGCACCGGAAATTACCAAACAAAAAAATAAGGCAGTCGTTAGCTTTTGCATTTATAGAAGGTTTTAAAATTTTATACATCCCCAATCTTTGAATACAGCATACGGACAATACAGATTGAACAAGTTGACACAAATTTCGCCCTGCTTAATTCTTTTGAATGCTTACTGTCGCTGCAAATAGGCATTTCACCATGGCCAATTTAAACGCTTCTGCTTATTGTCATCAGTGTTCTCCTATTTTTTCACTGTGTCCAAATCAACGCCCAGCAATTGTTTCGCCAGTGCTTTCATCGATGCATAGTCGCCCTGGAAATGACAGGTGGTTTGTTTGTACACCCCTTTCTCTGCCTTCTTCAGCATCATAGCAGCCGATGATGATTCAATCTCCAGAAAAGGCCCCATCTGTGTTCCATCGGCCAGGGGACCATCGTTGTACGAATTGATAACATCTCCTTTGTAAGGTTCTTTCTGCAATTGCCACTTGCTGTTTACATAAGAACCCTTTTCACTGATCTCAGGAACCACAACCGTGAGTACATTCTTTTTGAAATCGAACGCGGCTGCAATTGGTTTTGCAATCCGTGGCGACAAACCGATCTTACTCCTGTATTTTCCATCGGTTGTAAAAAACAATACACTATCTGTAACCGATAAGCGCTCTGCGGGTATTTTACCAAAGTAATCGGAAGTAATGTAATTTTTTGCGTTGGGTATGGAGCGAAAGGGAATAATCACTTTGGTACCGGGGCCGGGTGTAAACATACCCAGCAGCCAAACCGATAGCAGGCCTTTGTCTTTTGTCCAGTCTGCATCGCCGGTATTGGTGATGGTATTTGCCGTTTCAAAACCTACGAAATGAATATTGCCTGCAATGCTGGTTTTGAGTTTGTACTGCAAGTCTTCTTTTGTAAGCAGGCTGATTTTTCTTTCGATTTGAATGCTGAAGGCCGTGCCACTGTAGTTGGAAAAACCGGCTGTTGCTGCAAACGTTACCGACGTATTGTTTGACTGTACGATCTTATAAGTTTCTGTATCAATAAATGAAGGCACCTGCCAGTGTGCAATATTAAAGGAATCATTTTTTTTAAAGTAAATAGAATACTGACCGCCTTCCGGGCCCATCCAGAAACGTTCTTCACCGCCCACAGGATTGAATTGTTTTCTTTTTGCTGCAGCCGATATCAAATCATAATTCAGCCAGCCAAAACTGGTACCACTGTCGCCCGTTGCGGTGCTGGTCATTACCCTGCCCTGGTATGCAGCGGAAAGCAATACTTTTCCCATGCCATCGGCACTTACCAGCTGCAAGGCTGTACCCGAATGCTGTTGCAAAAAATGCAGATCGTACGCATAGGATCCTTTTTGTGCCATGGTATCCTTTGCAAGGTTTGAAGATTGGTTTTGCGTATTGTTATTGCAGGAAGTATAAAACAGAAAGACGCCAAGGGCGCAAAAAAATGTAAAAGACGGCTTCGACATATTCATTGGCATATTTTCGTTGTATGGGGATGCTGCAGCAAAAGAAAGATATGCTAATATACGGAATAACACCCTGTCTCCCCGAAGCGAAGATTTGGATCGGCCTTATTTCTTTTTTCTCTTACACCTGCGTTTGGGCAACAGGCCCTGCAGCGCGGCGACCGGCAACTGCTAAGGCGTTTGTAAAAGCGAATACCTAACAATTTAGCTGGCTGCTTTTTTAGACACAGTTGCCGGAATATGCGGGTGCTGATTTAATATTATTCTTTTCACTACCAGCTCTCCTACTTTTTTGCCCAGGGCAGATCCGTTTTCAATGGCTTCCCTGAAATGGATACCGCCATACAACCTGCTCATGGCAGCTTCACCAGCCGCATCATAAAAAGAATGGTAGGAACGGCTTTCTACACCATACAGTTTTTCACTGTTATCTGTATACGCAAATTTATCGCCGTAGATATTTGTAAGCACTACTGCAGAAGCCATTGAGATAACGCTGTGCCCGCTTGGGTATTCGGGAAACGGCGGTGTTTGAAGCACTGCTTCCCAGAGCGGATCCATTAACTGCTGAATAGCGGTTACAGGTCTTATATAATTGGTTTTGTATTTAACATGCCAACAGGCAATGAATGCATCAAACAGTGCCACCGAAACAAGACTGCTTGTAGCCAGCGCAGGCACCAATGCCTGTTTTGTTTTACTGGTAATGATATTGGCGATACCCATCCAGTGGCCACCGGGAGAAACTTTTTTGATGCTGTACATAAGGTGACCAACGGTTCTTGTGGCAAACGGGTTGCAATCCCAGAAATTGGCTGCCCAGTTTTGATCTTTGGTAAGATTTTTTTTGGCAGCATACACTTCTTTGTATCCGGCAATAAATTTTTCTGATTTAAAAGCTGCGGGCAGGGCCGTTGGTATTTCATCCGGTGCAGCCAGTACCATGGGTCTTATCTGGTTCCAGTATGGTTCAATGGCTTCCATATAATCCGGCGCTGTTTGCTGCCATGTACCCGGTTCTTTTGATGGTGTAAACCTGGGTAGTGTGCGGGTATGTATATAGTTGTCTTCTTTTGCCCAGGCCAGTATATGTGCGGCTACCTGTTCTCCAAAAGCTACTGACCGATCGTACACATCTTTAGGAATAACCCGCTTTTTTAATTGCGTTTGCAAAGCGTCCCAATCTTTCTGAAAAATTTCTTTTGAAAATACAAATGCATAACTGGTTTTATAAAATGCCGCAGTGCCGGCCGTCTGCCAGTCGTACCGAAGCCCTGCAACCGGTGCAGGCGGCGCTTTTAAACCATTTAACTGTCCGCCATAGCTCGCATAATTGCTGTCTGCAAAACGGGCCGCTTCATAAAAAGCAATCATCGAATAAGCGTAATCGCGGCTGGCCACCAGTGGTGAAGTGATGTCATGAATGAGCACATCGGTAAGTACCTGGAAGCATTGCGCTACTACACGTGCATCTTTTTGCTGTGCATCTGCAGCATTTACCAGCAGCAATAAAAACAGGCCGCTAATTAATTTTAAAAATCTGGATCTTATCATTATTGTTTCCCACAATTATTAAATTATCAATCGCAATTATTTTGCGGGCATCTTTGTCTGCATGAAACCCCGTGTTTGCTGTTGAAGAAAAAAGGCCTTCTTTGTTTTGCAGCAATAAAAGTCCTTTGCCAGCATCATACCTGCCCGATTGTGCCCTTACTGCAAAGTTATTGCCTGCCAGCAACAAATCCTTTCTGCCATCATGATTGTAATCGGCCACCAGCACACTGCGCACCGGAAACACCTGTGCTTCCGCGGAAAACGGAACAAACTGAAAATCGTCTTTGCCAGCAATAAAAACCCCGCTCCTGAATTCTTCTGCCTCCAGATGCACGGCTTTCTTTAATTGCTCAGCCGTAAAAATATCCTTTATGGTAGCATCTGCAAACGCTTTATAGGTGGGAAACTTTACTTTGATGGAGGGCACCTGGTCCAGCAATTCGTCTCTTGTTGGCATGGGATAACTATTGCCCATAATGTAATAACTGGTAATGGCATCTATGGATCCATTGTTGTCGATATCCGCTGCATCAATACTTACGGGTTGTGCGCTGGTTGGTTTCAGCTGGCTGTTCAATCCGTGGTTACCGGCAACAATATCGGGAACGCCATCGTTGTTAATGTCTTCCACTTTTAAACAATTCCACCAGCCGGATGAATGCGGAATTGTTTTTACAGCACTTGCAACAAAGAACGGCGCCTTAGCCTGGCCATATAAAATGGTAACGGGCATGTATTCTCCCGCAATCACCAAATCTTTGATGCCATCTCTATTTATATCGGCTACTGCTACACAACTAACCATGCCAATATTTTTTAAAACATCCGGCGTAACGTCTTTAAAAACACCATGATCATTTTCAAACAAGTAACTGGAGGGTGCCAGCGGGTAAGCACCGGTAGTAACCTGACCGCCGCGGAAGATGTCCAGGTCGCCATCGCCATCAAAATCAAAAGCAACAACAGCTCCGCCGGTAGCGCTTGTTGCAGGCAGCACGGCCTCTCTCAAATTAAAATTTCCTAAACCGTCATTCCAGTAAATATGATCCTGGAAATTGGCTTCATTGCCACCACTCACTACATACAAATCCAAATCGCCATCGTGGTCCAGATCTGCAAAAACGGCATCGGTGGCTTCAAACAAACTCTGTTCCGCAAAAACGGCTGGTATCTGTTCGGTAAAATGGCCGTTGCCATCATTGATAAAAATGCGGCCCGGTTGTCCTTTGGCGCCGCCGGCAAAAAAATCATTCTTACCATCCCCGTTTACATCACCTACTGCCAGTGCCGGGCCATTTTTTGAAAACTGGTGCGGCAGCAGGGGTTCTTTTTTAAAATCATTGTAATCATCTTCAATATGCGTAAACAAAGGTTTCGCCGTGTTGATTTCCGTAAAAAGAGGTGCTGGCGGCATTTCTTTTTTGCTGTCGCCGGTTGCGTTTTTTTGATCAAGCAACAAAGTTTGATTGACAGCCTGGTCGGTGATTATTTGTGTTTTACCGTTTTGCCAAAACACCTGCACAGTTACAGTGTTGCGTTTTCCCAGGCCAAAAAACAAACAGGGTTCCATAGAAGACTGGAAACCGTGGGTCAGTTCCAGCTCCTGCAATTGCTGAAAACCATCGGCTGCAGCCACCACCACTTTTGCACCGATGCCAAAGCTGTTGCCGGCGCCGCCTTTCAATCTTATTTTTAAATAGTTGTTCTTTAAATCCTCTGCATGGTTTTGCCAGATAAATGCCGGTTTATTGGTGTTGTTTACGACCAGGTCCAGGTCACCGTCATTGTCTAAATCCGCATAGGCAGCACCGTGAGACAGTGAAGCCAGGTCCATACCCCATTGCCGGCTCACGTTTTCAAAACCCAGTTTGCCGGTATTGCGGTACAGGTAATTTTTCACATCCGATGCGGGCATTTGTTTCACCAGTCCGTACAAATCGGGTTCACGGCCTTCTACCCTTGCTTTTTTCATTTCATCGGGCAAAATGTATTTGAGGTAATCCAGGTTGGTATAGTCGCGCATGTAACCATTGGTAATAAAAAGATCCTGCCAGCCATCCAAATCATAATCGCCAAACAAAGCAGACCAGCTCCAGTCTGTATTGGAGACGCCTGCCAGCTGTGCTATTTCGCTGAATTCAGTTTTGTCGCCATTTTTGGTAGCCAGGTGCAGCATATTGCGCATGTACTGGTAGTAATAACCGTTTCTTAACAGCATCTGAAAGTAATCGTAACCATCGGCACCTTTTAATAATTTTTGCCGGTGATTGTCTTCGGGCAGCATGTCGAGCGTTATCAGATCCGTCATGGCGTCGTTGTTGATGTCGGCCGCATCACAACCCATGGAAAATTTGGAAGTGTGCCCCATGTAATTACTCAGCTCCTGCTTAAATGTGCCATCGTGCTGGTTTATATAGAGATAATCGTCTTCGTCATAGTCATTGCTAACATACATATCGGGCCAGCCGTCCCGGTTAAAATCTGCCACGGCCACCCCCAATCCAAAACAAATGGGATTGCCAATGATGCCGGCATCGGCCGACACATCCGTAAAATGGCCTTTGTCGTTCCTGAATAATTTATCACCGGCCAGAGAATCGCGTGCCGACTTCATCCAGGCCACATCAAAATTGCGGTATCTTTTGGTGGAATGGTTCAGCACAAACAAATCAAGATCGCCGTCATTGTCGTAATCAAAAAAAACAGCCTGGGTAGAATGACCGGGATCGTCTACACCGTATTGCGCACCCATTTCTTTAAATGTGCCGTTTTGCTGGTTGATGAATAAAAGATTGCGTCGTTCCGCTTCCTCACCATTGCCCGAACGGCAGATGTAAATATCCAGCCAGCCATCGGCGTTTACATCGGCCATGGTAACACCTGTTTTCCAGCCACTGGCTTTTATTTTTGTTTTACCGGTTACGTCTTCAAAGCTGAGCTTGCCTTTGTTAAAATACACTTTGGGCTGATCCATGTTGGAAGTAAAAACAATATCCGGCAAACCATCATTGTTCAGATCTCCCACGGCCACACCGCCCCCATTGTAAAAATACTCGTAGGCCAGTACATTCTGGGTGGGCGATTCAGTAATCGTGTTTTGAAATTTTATACCGGTTTGCTGCGGGGGCAATAATGTAAACAGCGGTTGACTAAAACCGTTTATGCCAGTAAGCAGCAGCAGTACCATGATTATCCGCATAAGGAGTTGCATTAAAAAGGGAAGATAAAATTAATTTATCTTCCCCTCTCCTTTTATAAAATTAAATGTTATTA
>Ga0075026_100000384_pt1 | contig 17495 bp, 13 predicted proteins | sample Str012_2_FD_71392 | JGI IMG/M metagenome (GOLD analysis project Ga0075026, IMG submission 71392) | Freshwater sediment microbial communities in response to fracking from Pennsylvania, USA - Straight Creek_MetaG_SC_2012 | ecosystem: Environmental > Aquatic > Freshwater > Creek > Sediment... | reverse complement strand
GCCGGCACCGCACGGGGTTCGAGGATCGCGGTGGGGAGCGCCACGAGCGCCACGAGGCCGCGTGGCGCGCCTGGGCGGAGCTCGACGGTGATGCTGTGACGTGACGCCAGGGAGCCGACCACTTGGAGGCCGAGCGCCCGGGCCAGGGCCAGACCCACGACCGGAGGCTTGGCCAGGAGCTGGTTGGCCTCGGCAATGCGCTCCGGCGGCATGCCGATGCCTTCGTCGGAGATGGCCAGGACGAATCCCGTGGCGGTCACCGCCCCCGACACCACGACCACCGTGTCGGGCGGCGAGAACGACGTGGCGTTCTCGAGCAACTCGGCGAGGAGGTGGGCGACGTCGGACACCGCGCGCCCGGAGACCGCGAGGTCTTCGCTGAAGCCGACGAGGTCGACGCGCGGGAAGTCGGCGATCTCGGCCGCGGCCGCGCGCGCGACGTCGAGCAGCGCGATCGGCTGCTGCCACTGGCGGGGCTGCTCCGCCCCCGAGAGCACGAGCAGGCTCTCGGCGTTGCGCCGCATTCGGGTCGCCATGTGGTCGAGCTTGAACAGCGCATCGAGCGCAGTCGGGTCGTGCTCGTTGCGCTCGAGGTCGTCGAGCAGCTCGAGTTGGCGCTCGACCAGGCTCTGGTTGCGGCGCGCCAGGTTCACGAACAGGTCGCCCATGCCCTTGCGCAACAGACGCGATTGTTCGCTGGCGACGTCCATCGTGACGGCCTCCACGTCGTTGAAGGCCTGCGCGAGCTCACCGATCTCGTCTTCGGAAGTCACTTCGATGCGCGTCGGTTGCAACGCGCTGATGTCGCCACCCGTGCGCAGCAATTCGACCAGCGCCGGCAATTGGCGCTGCGACATCTGACGGGCCGCGGCCGTCAGCCGGCGGATCGGTCCGATCACAGCACGCGACACGAACCAGATGAGGAGCAGGGTCAGGAACATCGCGAACACTGCAGCGCCGCCGTAGATGCGGGTTTCCCGCAGCGCGGACGACGCCTGCGTGTTCGCGGCGGCGTCCACGACGTCCTCGACCTTGTTGATGGCGCGGTCGAGCTGGTGCGCCTGCTCCTGATACCCGACGTAGAACTCGCCCGGAGCCTGCGTCGTCGCGGGGAACGCCGCGGGGAGGGCGGTCGCCGCGGGCTTCGCGCCCATGATGGCCTGGTAGGCGCCGAGCTCTTCAACAGTGGCGGTGTTGGTGAACAATTCCTGGTAGTGCGCAGCCGACACCTGCGCACCGATCCACTCGCTGAACTCTTGCGGCGCGCCGCTCGCCAGCACCGCGATGTACACGCTCGCGCCCCGTGCGAGCTCGTGCTGCGCGCGCTCCAGCGCGAACACGCGCGTCAAGCTCGCCGACACGTCCGCACTCGCGAGATCACGCGCGACGCGCTCACCGAAGTCGAGCAGGTGACCGTCGACGCCCAGGAAGAAGGTGCGCGCATCAGTTGCCGACGACGTGCGCGCGTCGACCTGCCCCCGAACCTCGGGAATCTTGTCGAGACCTCGGTTGGTCGCTTCGAGCGCGACGGCAGCAGCCGGGGTGAGCCCGGCATTCGCGAAGGCCTGCTCGTTGGCCCGGAACGCGCGCACGGCGACGTCGGTGCGGGCTCGAGCCGACTTCAATTCCGCGGCGGGCGCACCCTCTCCCGCGATGTACCACGACGAGACCACGCTCTCGTTCTCCAGCGCCCGGCTCGCGTCATTGAGCGAATGCAGCGGTCCCGAGAGGGCTCCGTACTGCTGTTGTGCGTGCAACGCCGTGAACCGGTCGCTGAGACCGGCGGCGGCGACGACGACGAGCGCGAGGAACGGAACGAAGAGGACGAGCAGCAACTTGGAGCGGAAGCTCAGGCGCGACAGCAAGGAAGTGCCTCCCGTCACCGTCACACGTCCTCCCAGCACTGCGTCCTCCCTCGACCTGGGTGCGCGCGAGCCGCCGCACTGGGGCACGCGCCACACCTCATCTGGCGTGTCGGCAGGCCGGGAGCCCGCCTTGAGGAACGCTTCGGGAAGGGTTCGGGAAAGTACCGGCCACCCGCCCCGGCCACCCAGAAGGGCGGCGCGCGTCAGACCCGGTCGCCCGCCGCTTCGAGCTCTTCGACGGTCATGAGCACCGCCCGGGCCTTCGACCCTTCGGACGGCCCGACGATCCCTCGCCGTTCCATGAGGTCCATGAGTCGTCCGGCCCGGGCGAAGCCGACCCGCAGCTTGCGCTGGAGCATGCTCGTCGAGCCCAGGCCGCTGCGGACGACCATCTCGATGGCCTCACCGAGCAGCTCGTCGCCGTCGTCATCGCCGGCGCCACCGGATCCCGCGGGCGCGGCGTCGTCACCACCGATCCCCTCGACGTACGTCGGCGCGGTCGACTGGCGCCGCCAGTGGGCGACGACCTTGCGGACGCACTCCTCGTCGACCCACGACCCCTGGATGCGCTGAGCGCGCCCGGAACCCGCCGCGAGCAGCAGCATGTCGCCCTGGCCGATGAGCTTCTCGGCGCCCTGCTGGTCGAGGATCACGCGCGAGTCGGCCAGGCTGCTCACCGAGAAGGCCATGCGGCTCGGCACGTTGGCCTTGATCACGCCGGTGATCACGTCGACCGACGGTCGCTGCGTGGCGATCATCAAGTGGATGCCGACGGCGCGCGCCATCTGCGCGATCCGGCAGATGCTCGCCTCGACGTCACGCGCCGCGACCATCATCAGATCGTTGAGCTCGTCGACCACGATCACGATGAACGGCAGCCGTTCGTACCCCTTGCCGGTCGTCGGGTCGGGTTCGTCCTTCGACGGGAGCTCGCCGCGGTCGAACATCGCGTTGTAGCCGGTGATGTCGCGCACGCCGACCTCAGCCAGCATCTCGTAGCGCATGTCCATCTCACGCACGGCCCAGTCGAGCGCGTTCGCCGCCTTCTTCGGATTCGTCACGACCTCGGTGAGGAGGTGCGGCAGGTCGTTGTACGCGCCCAGCTCGACCCGCTTGGGGTCGACGAGGATGAGGCGCACTTGATCGGGCGTGTAGCGCATCAACAGTGACGTGACGATCGAGTTGATGCAACTGCTCTTGCCCGCGCCGGTCGCGCCGGCGATCAGCACGTGCGGCAACGTCGTCACGTCGAGCATCACCGACTGGCCGGCGATGTCGCGTCCGAGCCCGACCCCGAGCACGGTGCGACTCTTCGCCACTTCGGGCGCGGCGAGCACGTCGCCGAGGGTCACGATGATCCGTTCCTTGTTGGGCACTTCCACGCCGACCGCGCTCCGCCCGGGGATGGGCGCGAGGATGCGCACGTCGAGCGACGCCATGGCGTACTGGATGTCGTTGCTCAGGCCGGTGATCCGGTTGACCTTGACCCCCGAGCCGAGCTCGAGTTCGTAGCGGGTCACGGTCGGGCCGATGGTGGTGCCGACGAGTCGTGCCTCGACCCCGTGATGCGCGAGCGTGGCTTCGAGGATGCGACCGGCTTCGTCGATCTGGCGACGGTCGACTTCCTTGCCGGTCCCGCGCTTGAGCAGGCTCGCGGGCGGCAGCTTCCAAGGCCCCTGATGGGGCGCCACCTCGTCGCCCAGCTCGATCACGAGCTGACCGCTCGGATCCTCGTGGGTGGGGATCTCGCCGTTGGGGATCTCGCCGTTGGGGATGTCGATGGCGGCCTGGGTCACCGGCGGGAGCACCAGGGGTTCCGGCTCGGGCTCGGGCTCAGCTGCGTGCGCGTCGTCATCGAAAGGTGCCGGGACGGCTGGCTCGGCGACGGGCTCGGCCACCGCACCGGCATCGAGGTCGACGCCCTCGCCGATGGGTTCGAGCGAGACGGCACCGCGCGCCTTCACCGCGAGGGTGCGGGCGGAACGCGCCGCGACCGAGACGATGAGTCCGATCGAGAGTCCGAGCACGAGCAACAGCCCGACCACGGTCACGGCACCGAGGACGACCGAGGCGCCGACCACGCCGGTTGCCGCAACCAGCGGCGCGGCGACCAGGGCACCGAGCCCACCCCCGGCCGAGCGCAGGTTGTCGAGATTTCCGCTCAGGGGCGGGCGCCCGTAGGCAAGATGGAGGATGCCGACGTCGGCCACCAAGAGCAGGAGCGCGCCGAGCGCGATGCGCAGCGTGGGCCGTTCCCCGGGTGGCTCATCGGCGGCGTCGGTGGCGGCGTTGTCGGCCTCGGGATCGGTGTCGGGATCGACGCTCCGGCGCGGCCACAGCAGCACCACGCCGAAGGCGAAACACGCGACCGGCACCGCGACCCGAGCGCGCCCCAGCACCGCGCCGGTGCCGTCGGCCAGCGCCGAGCCGACCGGCCCGGCCAGATCCGTCCACAGCCCGAGCGCGACGATGGCCCCGGCGACGAACAGGACGACGGCGAGCACGTCGGTCCGGTGCCCGGCCAACTGCCGCCCCGCGGCCTCCCGCCCCCGCGCCAAGGTCCCCGGCTCAGATGGCGTCGCCTTGGCCTTCGTGGTGGTGGCCTTGCGCGCGACGGGCTTGCGGGCGGACTTCTTCTTGGTCCGGGACGACGCGCGGCGCCGCCGCGTCTTGGTCGCGGGCATCACTGAAAGCTAACACCACCCCCACCACCAACAACAGCATCCTCGGGCCACAGGTGCCCTCAGACCTCCATGACGACGGGGATGACCGCGGGCCGGCGTTTGGTGCGCTCGTTGATGAACTTGCCCAGCGAGCGGCGGCAGTGGCGCCGGAGCGTGTCGAAGTCGGTGGCGCCTTCGTCGGCCGCTTCCTTGAGCGACGCCAGCACCGCGGCCTTCGCTTCCTCGAGCAACTCCTCCGCTTCGGGCGCGTAGACCCAGCCGCGGGTGACGATCTCCGGGCCGGTGACCACCTCACCCGTTTTCGCGTCGACGGTGACGATGACCACCACGAGGCCCTCCTCGGCGAGGTTGCGCCGGTCGCGCAGCACCCCTTGGCCGACGTCGCCGACAATGCCGTCGACGTAGAGGAAGCCCGATGGCACCGCGCGTCGCTCCACCTCGATGGTGGTCGTGCCGTCGCCAGCGGCTTCGAGCGTGAGCGCGTCGCCGTCTTCGCACACGAGCACGTGGTCTTTCGCCACGCCGACCGACTCGGCCAGGCGTGCGTGATGGACCATGTGCGTGTACTCGCCGTGTACGGGCACGAACCACTCGGGTTGCACGATGTTGAGGAGCATCTTGAGCTCCTCCTGCGACGCGTGCCCCGACACGTGCACCGGCGAGCTCCCGCCGTGCAACACCTCGGCACCGGCGCGGTGCAGCGAGTCGATGATGCGGGTCACGTTGGTCTCGTTCCCCGGAATCGCGTGCGCGGAGATCACGACGACGTCATCGGCACTGATCTTCACGTGCTTGTGCTCGTGCGCGGCCATCAACGACAGCGCGCTCATCGGCTCGCCCTGTGAGCCGGTGCAGATGATGCACACTTCGCCCGGCGCGTAGCGCGGGACTTCGTCGATGTCGATCACGCTGCTCACCGGGATGTCGAGCATCCCCATCTCGCGCCCGAGCGCGACGTTGTTGACCATCGAGCGCCCGAGGAACACCACCTTGCGCCCCGCGATGATCGCGGCGTCGGCGACCTGGCGCACACGGTGCAGGTGCGACGCGAAGCTGGCAACGATCAAGCGTTGGTGGGGATAGTCGCGGAACACCGATCGCAACGTGTCGCCCACGGTCGACTCCGACGGCGTGAACCCCGGCCGGCACGCGTTCGTCGAGTCCGACATCAGCAGCTTCACGCCACCCTCGCGCTTGGCGATCGCGCCCATCAACGAGAGGTCGGTCTTGCGGCCGTCGACCGGCGTGGGGTCGAGCTTGAAGTCGCCGCTGTGCATGATCGTGCCCGCGGGGGTGTGGTACGCGGTGGCGAAGGCGTGGGGCACGGAGTGGGTGACGGGGATGAACTCGCAGTCGAACGGGCCGATCATGCGGCGCTCGCCGTCGTGCACGGGGATGAGCTCGGTGCGCCCGAGCATCCCGGCCTCTTCGATGCGGTTGCGAGCCAGACCGAGCGACAGCGGCGAGCCGTACACCGGGAACGAGATGTCACGCAGGAGGAACGCGAGTCCCCCGGCGTGGTCCTCATGGGCATGCGTGAGGAACGCAGCTTCCACCCGATCGGCATTTTCGCGGAGGTAGGTGAAGTCGGGGAGGACGAGGTCGATCCCCGGCATGTCCGACTCGGGGAACATGATCCCGCAGTCGACGATCAGGATGCGATCGTCGACCTCGAGGCAGAAGCAGTTGCGACCGATCTCGCCGAGCCCGCCGAGGAAGACGATCTTGACCGCCGGACTCACTTTGGCGGACTCACTTTGGCGGACTCACTTTGGCGGACTCATGCAGGATCAGGCCTCATCGGCGTCAGGCTAGTGGCGTCCTGAACATGAACTCCTCCATCAGGGGCTTCATCGCCGCGTCGACGAGTTCGAACCGCACGCCGAGCGGGTCGCGGTGGTACGCGAAGTTGACCGGCACCTGCGCGCCGTTCCGCCCACAGATCTCCATCGGGCACTGCGTCGCCGCGAACGCCTCGTGGTCGGCGGGCAGGGCATCGGACCAGTAGCCGACGTGGTGGAGGTTCGAGTGCTCGTTGCACACCCACACCGATCCCGGCAGCTCTTCGATCAGCTCGAGGTGGGGCGCAGCAGTGGAGTAGCAGAGCTTGTTCGGGAGCGTGAGATCACTGCCCTCGCCGTCGCGGATGTCGAACGCTTCGGTGACCAACACCGGTCCCCACTCGATACCGAGCAGTTCGGTGAAGTGCGCCTGGGCCGTCTCGACATCGGGCACGACGATGCCGACGTGGTACAGACCACCGGACAGCGCCATGCGCTCAGGCGCTCGCTTCGGCGCGGTCTTTGGCCACTTCGTCGAGCTGCGCGTACTCCTCGCCAGTGTCGACCCAGTCCTCGAATTGGATCACGCCGAGGTCGGTGAAGCGGTCACGCAGCCAGCCGTCGCCGGCGTCGAGCAGCCCGAGCTTCTTGCAGTTCGGCACGATCTTGGAGAAGAGCAGTCCCTGGAAGATCGGACGGTCGGGCGAGTTCTGCACTGCCTTCACCGCCTCCTTCACGTCGACGCCGAGGCGCTCCCACGTCTCTTGCTGCAGGAAGCGATCGCGCATGCGGACGGCGGCCTCGAACGCGAACTCCTGACGCTCCTTGATCTCCGCCGCCCCCAGTTGCGAGTAGTACTCCTGGAGCGAGAGCACGCCGAAGGCGACATGGCGCGCCTCGTCGCTCATCACGTAGCGCAGCAGCTTCTTGAGCAGCGGTTCGGTCGTCATCTGGTGCAGGAACCCGAACGCGGCCAGCGCGAGGCCCTCCACCATGATCTGCATGCCGAGGTACGTCATGTCCCAACGGCTGTCGGCGACGATGTCGTCGAGCAACATCTTGAGGTGGGCGTTGATCGGGTAGTGCCCCGACAGCTTCGTGTTGAGATAGCGCGAGAACACCTCGACATGGCGCGCTTCGTCCATCACCTGAGTCGCGGCGTAGTACTTGGCGTCGATCCACGGCACGGTCTCCACGATCTGCGCGGTGCAGATCAGCGCGCCCTGCTCGCCGTGCATGAACTGCGACAGCGTCCAGTTCTGCGATTCGATGCCGAACTCGGTCCATTCCTTGTCGCCCCAGTTGGCGAACGGCGTACCCGCAGTGTCCATCTGCGCGCCGATGCCGTTCTGGTTCTGGTTGTCGCGCGCCACCTTCTCCTGGTCGACCTCGATGTCCCACGGCAGGTCATTCGCGTTCCACATCGACGTCTTGGCCTTCTCGTAGAGCTTCACCAACGCGGGCCGGCTGCGCTCGTAGTTCCACGTGAAGATCGCCTCGGCGTCGGCGCGGATCGCGTGCTGCACTTCGGTGACGTCGGTGTTGGTGACGGCGAGGATGGCGTCGAGGTCGTTGACGTCGTCGCGTCCGATGAGCTCCGAGTTCGATGTCAAGGGGTCCTGCTTTCGTGGAGAGCGGCCGTTGCAAGGCCAGGTAGCACGAGGTGTTCGAGGAACGGGCGCGCCGCGCGCGCGTCGGTGAAATCGATGGGGGGATGCGGCATCAGCACGTACGAGCGCACCACGCGCGCCAGCCACTCGCCCGCGCGCGCGGCCGGTTCGGGCGCCAACCAGCGGTCGAACGCGGGCGCGATGGCGTCGCCGGCCGCGACCAGCACGCGGTCGCCGGGGCCGAAGGCCAGGTGCCCGAGGATGGCCTCGGGTTCGTGGGTGAGCAGGAATTGCAGCGCGTCGTGGCCGCGCAACTCGCGTGCCGCGGTGACCACGACCGCGACCACGGCGTCGGCGAAGGTGCGCGCCGCCCGACCTTCCTGGATCAGGACCGCGGTGACGCGTGTGTGCTCCGCGACCAGCGCGCTCTGCACGACCTCGGGCTTGCCGTCGAAGTAGCGGTAGAGCGTGGCCCGCGAGCAACCCGCCTCGCGGGCGATGTCGTCGACGGTGGTCTTGGCCAGCCCGAAGCGCCCGATGCAGGCGAGGACGGCGTCACGGAGCCGGACGTCGACGGGGGTGGGCCGAGAAAGCGGAGCGGGGGCGACCAGAGCCACGGGTGAGACGATACACCAGTATTTGTCTCATCGGGTCACGCCGCCAGTAAGCCGCCCAGGAGCTCGTGGTGCACCAGGCGCCGCACCTCGGCCGGATCGCCGAGGTCGTGCCGTCCGGGCGACGCGATGAGCGAGAGGCACAGGCGGGCAACGTATTCGGCGGCCTGCTCGAGGTCGACGCCGTCGCGCACCACCCCCGCGTCGCGGTCGCGCACGAGGAGGGGCAGGAAGTGGGCGGCGATGGCTCCGATCACCCGGTGCTGCTGGACGGTGATGAGAGCGTTGAGGCGGTCGGGCTCGGTCTCGAGCACCTTCTGGAGCACCGCGTGCTCGCTCAGCTCGCGGCGGGCGAGGGGCAGCGCGCGCTCGAGGAATTCGGCAAAATCGACGGCGTCGCCGAGCTCGGCGCCGAGGCGCAGGAAGAATCGCTCCATCTCCCAGCCGACGGTCTCGCGGAGCACTTCGTCGCGACCGCCGGGGAACAACCGGTAGATCGAGGCGCGCGAAACACCGGATGCGGCGGCGATGTCGTCGACCGTGGTCTTGGCCATGCCGCGGCGCACGATGCAGTCGTACGTGCCTTGCAGCACCTGGAGCCGGGTGCCGTCCATGCCGCTCAGCCCGGACGGCTCAGAGCCCGAGGAGCGAATCGAGCCCGACGGTGAGGCCCGCGGTCTCCCTCACCCGGCGTACGGCGAGCAACACCCCGGGCATGAACGAGGTGCGGTCGTAGGAGTCGTGACGGATGGTGAGCGACTGTCCGGTGGTGCCGAGGAGCACCTCCTCGTGCGCGACGAGCCCGCGCAGACGCACGGAGTGCACGCGGATGCCGGCGGCGCCCACTCCCCCGCGTGCGCCGTCGACCACCGTCTTGGTGGTGGGGTCGGGCGCCCATTCGTCGGATGCGGCGGCCATGCGTTCGACCGTGAGCATCGCGGTGCCTGACGGCGCGTCGATCTTCTGGTCGTGGTGCAGCTCGATCACCTCGGCGGTCTCGAAGTAGGGCGCGGCCAGCTCGGCGAAACGGATCATCAGCACCGCGCCGATGGCGAAGTTGGGGGCGATCACCGCGTTGGCGGTCGACGCGTCGAACTGCGTGCGGAAGCCGGCGATGTCGTCGGCGCTGAACCCGGTGGTGCCGACCACCGCGTGCACTCCGTTCGCGGCGCACCACTCGAGGTTCGCCCGTGCCGCGTCGACGACGGTGAAGTCGACCGCGACCTCCGCGCCCGCGTCGGCGAGCGAGTCGGCGCTCCCCGCGACCTGCATGCTCGGCGCCTCGACGCCCAGCTGCCGCAGATCGATCCCGGCGTGCAACGGATCGACCGCCGCCACCAGCTCCAACTCAGGATCGTCGAGCACGGCGCGGCAGACGGTCGTGCCCATCCTTCCGGCCGCGCCGAACACGCCGACGCGAATCACCCAGTCAGCGTACCGGGAGGACCCACGACGGCAAGTGTGCGATTCCCGGAGCCGAGGACGCGGTCGATGACCCGGGCCACGTCGTCGGGGGTGACCGCGTCAACCTGTTCGACCACGAAGTCGAGGCTCGGGATCTCCCCCATCGTCAGCTCGGCCCGGCCGATCCGGTGCATCCGGCTCGACGAGCTCTCGAGCGAGAGGGCGAGCGAACCGGTGAGGTGGCCCTTGGCGCTGACCAGCTCGCGCTCGGAAACGCCGCAGTCGACCACGAGACGATCCAGCTCGCCCCGCACCACGCCGAGCGTCTCGTCGACGCGCTCGGGCGCGGTGGCGCAGTAGACGGCGAGCGACCCCGTCTCCTCGAACGCGCTCCGGTACGAAAATACGGAGTAGGCCAAGCCGCGTTTCTCGCGCACCTCTTGGAAGAGTCGCGAGCTCATACCGCCGCCGAGTACTTGGTCGACGACCGCGAGCGCGAAACGATCCGGATCGTCGCGGCGCAGCGCGCGGGCGCCGAGCACGACGTGCGACTGCTCGAGCGGTCGTTGCACCTGGGCAAAATTGTCGGGCGTGCCCTGGTCGGCACCGTCGACTCGGGCCGGTCGGTCGCCGATCCCCGGAGGAAGCGCGGCCGCGACCTGCTCGACGACACGGTCGTGGTCGACGTTGCCGGCCACCGCGACGACCACGTTGGAAGGTCGGTAGTGGTCGGCGTGGTACTTCGCGATTTCGTCGCGCGTGACCGCGGCGATCGTTTCCTGGGTGCCGGCGATCTCGCGCCCGAGCGGATGGCGCGCGAACAACGCTCCCGCGAACACGTCGTGAACGAGATCGTCGGGGGTGTCGTCGCGCATGCGGATCTCTTCGAGGATCACCTGGCGTTCCGACTCGACCTCGTCTGCGCGCAGCGCCGGCGACCACACGATGTCGGAGAGGATGTCGAGCGCGAGCGGGAGATGGCGGTCGGGTACTCGCACGTAATAGGTGGTGATCTCCTGGCCGGTGAACGCGTTCATGTCGCCGCCACACGATTCGACCGCTTCCGCGATGTCCGCCGCGCGCCGCGACTCGCTGCCCTTGAACAAGAGGTGCTCGAGAAAGTGGCTGGTGCCGGCGATGGGCTCGGCTTCGTCGCGCGAGCCGGTACCCACCCAGAACCCGACCGCGGCCGACCGGAGACCGGGGAGGTGCTCGGTGACGACCCGCAGGCCAGAGTCGAGGCGCGTGCGGCGGATTCCGGGAACGTCGTCGACCAGCTCAGGGTTCATGGCGTAGCCGTCATCGACTCGCGATGGTCACGCCTTGACCGCCAGTGCCCTGACCGCCGATGGTCACCGCCGGTGCGCCTACCGACGGCCGCTGCGCCGGCGACCGCCGCCGCTGCCACCGCGCCGCTCACCACCGCGATCGCCGCCGGGTCGCCCGACTTCGGCCGGGCCGAGGTCGCCGAACTCGGCGCGCGCCTGCGAGTCCCACGCGTCGTCGAACGAAGCCACGGGGACATCGTCCCCGCCGCCTCCGTTGTCACGCGGCGAGTCGTTGCGGGGTGCACGGCTCTCGCCCCGGTCCCGCTCGCCATTCGGCGCCGAGGAAGGTGAGGAAGGTGAGGAAGGCGAGGAGGAGGCGTTGCCCGACGCATCACCCTGCGGCGCCTCATCGCCCGCGAGAGAGAGTGAGAGCTTGCCGGCGTTGTCGATGTCGTCGACGCGCACCGTGACCTCGTCGCCGAGGTTGAGCACGTCTTCCACGCGGTCGATGCGCTTGCCCTGACCCAGCTTGGAGATGTGGAGCAGGCCGTCGCGGCCGGGCAGGATGTTGACGAACGCACCGAACTTGGTGACGTTGACCACCTTGCCGGTGTACTCGGCGCCGAGCTCCGCGGTGGGCGGGTCGAGAATCAGCTCGATCCGTCGCTTCGCCTCTTCGACCGCTTCGCCGTCCTTGGAACCGATGCTCACGGTGCCGACGACGCCGTCGTCGCTCACCGACACGTCGGCGCCGGTCTCCTGGGTGATGGTGTTGATGACCTTGCCCTTGGGCCCGATGACCTCACCGATCTTGTCCATCGGGATCTCGAAGCTGATGATCTTCGGTGCCGTCGACTTGACGTCGGCGCGATGCGTCGAGATCTCGGCGTCCATCACGTCGAGGATCTTCAGGCGGGCGTCGCGGGCCTGCAGCAGAGCCTGGTGCAGCACGTCGGCGGGGAGACCGTCGATCTTGGTGTCGAGCTGCAACGCGGTGACGAAGTCACGTGTGCCTGCGACCTTGAAGTCCATGTCGCCGAACGCGTCCTCGGTGCCGAGGATGTCGGTGAGGGTCGTGTACTTGCCCTCGGCGAAGACGAGACCCATCGCGATTCCGGCGACCGACGCCTTCAGCGGCACGCCGCCGTCGAGCATCGAGAGGGTGGAACCGCACACCGACGCCATCGAGGTGGAACCGTTCGAGCTGAGCACGTCGGAGACGATGCGCAGCACGTAGGGCCATTCCTCGACCGACGGGACGACCGGCACGAGCGCTCGCTCGGCCAGCGCGCCGTGGCCGATCTCGCGGCGCTTCGGCGAACCCACGCGACCGGTCTCACCGGTGGAGTAGGGCGGGAAGTTGTAGTGGTGGATGTAGCGCTTGGTGGTGCCCCGCAGCTCGTCGAGACCGATGAACTGCTCCATCCGGGGCATGCCGAGGGTCAGCACGCTGAGCACCTGGGTCTCACCCCGCTGGAAGAGGCCGGAACCGTGCGCGGTCGGCAGGATCTCGACCTCGGCGCTGAGCGGACGGATGTCGGTGGTGCCGCGACCGTCGATGCGCAGGCCCTCGTTGACGATCCGGCTGCGGACGACCTTCTTCTGCAGCGACCGGAACGCCGGCTTGATCTGCTTGATGCGCGACACGTACTGCTGCGGCTCGTCGTCGGTACCGCACAGCGCGAGCACGAGGCCGCTGTAGATCTCGTCGAGGCGGTTGTTCCGCTCGGTCTTGTCGGCGATCGACATTGCTTCCGAGGTGTTGGCCGTCGCCTGGTCGGCGACGGCGTCGAACACGTCGGCGTCGTAGTCGGAGTGGATCTCGTACGCGATGTCGGCGATCGGACCGCGAGCGGCGATCAGCGCGGCGCGGAGCTGCTTCTGCAGTTCGATCGACGCCTTGATCCACTGCTTGGACTCTTCGATGCCGTCGGCGATGACCTCTTCGGTCACCTTCGGTGCACCCGCTTCGTAGAGGCGCCACGTGGCCTCGGTACCACCGGCTTCCACCATCATGATGGCGATGTCGCCACCCTCGATCATGCGGCCGGCCACCACGAGCTCGAAGGTCGACTCGGTGCTCTCCTCGAAGGTCGGGTGGGCAATCCACTCACTGCCCTGACGCGACAGGCGCACCGCGCCGATGGGGCCGTCGAACGGAATGCCCGACACGGTGAGCGCGGCCGAGGCGCCATTGATCGACAACACGTCGTGGGGGTTGATCAGGTCGGCCCCCATGATGGTGGCGACGACCTGGACCTCGTTGCGGAAGCCCTCGGGGAAGCTGGGGCGCAGGGGGCGGTCGGTGAGCCGGCACGTGAGGATCGCGGGCTCGCCGGGGCGGCCCTCACGACGGAAGACGCCGCCGGGGATCTTCCCCGCGGCGTACATGCGCTCCTCGACGTCGACGGTCAACGGGAAGAAGTCGATGCCCTCACGGGGCTTCGACGTGACGACCGTGCTCAAGATGGTGGTGTCACCGACGCGCACGAGCACCGCGCCGTCGGCCTGGGGCGCGAGCTTGCCCGTCTCCAGGGTCATTTCCAGTCCGGCGGCGTTGATGGAGCCGGATACGCGAATTGCGTCCATGGGGAACGCGTCCTCTCTCGCCCCGTCGGGGCGATCGTGCGAGAGCGTGGCGATTCCCAGTTGTCGCCGTCCGGACTGACCCTCGTGGACCTGGGTGGCCGGGCGGTGGCGACTGACAACCGTCGTCGCGCTCGCAATTATCGGGAGTGAAGGATTCTGGTTTGTGGTGTTGATCCGCTACCGGCGCAGGCCGAGCTTGGCGATCAGCGCGCGGTATCGCTCGACGTCGTTGCGCCGCAGGTAATCGAGCAACCGACGCCGCCGACCGACGAGCATGAGCAGGCCGCGACGCGAGTGATGGTCCTTCTTGTGGACCTTCAGGTGCTCGGTCAGGTGGTTGATGCGCTCGGTGAGGAGGGCTACCTGCACCTCGGTCGAGCCAGTATCAGACTCGTGGAGGCGGTGCTCGGAGATCGTGGCTGCGGTGTTCGGGGTAAGGGTGTCGGGCATGCGCTGAGAAGTTTCTTTCTTGCTTGCGGACCAGCAGACGATGCTACCAGAGAGCCAGCTCAGACGGGGACGGCGGCCCCGGGCGGGTGGCGACCCCCGGGCGGGTGGCGACCCCCGAGCGGGTGGCGAGCCCGCGGCTCGCCTCGTCCTTCCGGGCCTAGGCCAGGGCTGCCCTGGTGTCGGCGACGTCGCGCTCGATCTGCGCGACGAGGGCGTCGACCGAATCGAACTTGACCTCACCCCGGAGCCGGTGCACGAAGCGCACGCGCGCCTCCTGGCCGTAGAGATCGCCGTCGAAATCGAGCACGTGCGCCTCCAGCAACGTCGCGGCGGCCGACTCGTAGAACGTCGGGCGGCGGCCGAGCGAGATGGCGGTGAGGCGCTCGATGCCGTCGGCGTCGTGGAAGGTGCCGGCGTAGATGCCGTCGGCCGGCAGGCAACATCGATCGGGGACGGCGACGTTGGCGGTCGGGTAACCGAGCTCGCGGCCGCGGCGGTCACCCTGCACCACCCGGCCGCGCACCTCGTGCGGTCGACCGAGCAACTCGGCCGCGGCCTCGACCGCGCCGTCGGCCAGCAACTCCCGGATCCGGGTGGACGAGTAGATGACGCCCCCCGGTGCGGCTTCGAGGCCGACGCCGATCACCTCGAACCCGAGTTCGGCGCCCATACGCTGCAAGAGGGCGACATCGCCGCCGCGGCCACGGCCGAAGTGGAAATCGGCGCCGACCACGACCAACCGGGCGCGCGCGGCATGGTTCAGCACGCCGCGGACGAACTCCTCTGCCGGTTCGCGGCTGCGGGCCTCGTCGAACTCGAGCACGAACGCAAGGTCGAGGTAGCCGGTCGCGTCGAGCAACTCGAGTTTCTGCTCCGGTGTCGTCAGCAGGCGCGGCGCCGACTCGGGCCGGACGACCTCGGCGGGGTGGCGGTCGAAGGTGATGCACACCGCCGCGAGGTCGCGGGCGTCGGCCAGCTCGCGTACGAGCCGCAACACCGCGTGGTGACCGAGGTGCACGCCGTCGTACACGCCGATCGTGACCACTGATCCGGTGCCGGCGGCGAGCGCGTCGGACAGGGCGTCGATGTCGTCGACGATGCGCACCGGAATCCTCAGGCTCCCGCAGCCACGACGACCGCGGGCTTGAGCGCGGCACCGCTGGCTTCGTAGACCGCCAGCAGCGCACCGTCGGCGCCGACCACGGCGTAGGGACCGGGCCCCTGCACCGCCAGCGCGCCACACGCGAACGCGACGCCGTGGGTGATGGCGCGTTCCTGTTCGGCATCCACGTCGACGCGCTCGAGGTCGCGCATCGCGGTGGTGAGCGACAGCACTGCGTCATCGGGCGCGGCTTCGATGTCGACCAGCGGACGCGACTCGTCGAGGGTGAACGAACCGACCCGCAGCCGACGGAGCTCACCCAGGTGCGCGCACCCACCGAGCGCGGTACCCAGATCGGCGGCGAGGGTGCGGATGTAGGTGCCACTGCCGCACTCCACCACCACCGTGGCCTCGGGATAGGGGCCCGGTGCGAATGCTTCGATCTCGAAGCGGTCGACCCGTGCCGGGCGCAGTACCCGCTCCACCTCCTGACCGGCGCGGGCGAGCTCGTGGAGCCGCCGACCGCCGATCTTCACCGCCGAAACCATGGGTGGAAGCTGCTCGATGTCACCGATGAACCGGGGCAGCGCGCGTTCCACCTCGTCGCGCGTCAGCGGCATCGGGCGCTGGTCGAGGATCTCCCCGGCCGCATCGAGCGTGGTGGTGGCGATGCCGAACACCACCCGACCGCGGTAGGCCTTTCCCGTCTCCGACAGGTAACGCAGGAGACGGGTGGCGCGCCCGAGCCCGACGAGCAGCACCCCGGTGGCGTCGGGATCGAGGGTCCCGGCGTGGCCGACCCGGCGTTGCGCGTAGGTCTTGCGCAGCTTGGCCACGACATCGTGGGAGGTGAAGCCGGCCGGCTTGTCGACGACGACCAGTCCGTCACGCATTGCCGCCGGACCCGTGGTGTTCAGAGCGCGCCGCGGATGTTCTCGACGACCGCGGCGATGTCGTGAGTCGACTCGAACCCGGCGGCGAAGCGATGGCCGCCACCGCCGTGGGCCGCGGCGATCTCCCGGACGTCGACGTCACCGAGCGAACGCAAGCTCACGCGCACGGTGCCGTCGGCTTCTTCCTTCAGCACACAGGTGACCTCGGCCTCGGAGGCGCGGCGAACGATGTCGATGAGTCCCTCGACCTCTTCGATGGTGACGCGGTGGCGGGCGAGCATCTCCTGGGTGACCGCGGTCCACACGAAGCGGCGCTCGGCGTCGAGCTCAGCCGCGGCCAACGCCTCGCCGAGCAGCTTGAGGTAGGCGAAACGATGCTCTTCGAAGAGCTGACGCGAGAGGCGGGAGACGGGAACGTCGAAGGCGACGAGCTCGCGCGCGAGCTCGAACACTGCGGGCGTCGTCGTGTCGTACTGGAAGCGGCCGGTGTCGCACACGAGCGCGGCGTAGAGCGCGACCGCGGCATCGCGGGTGAGCGGTAGACCGAGCTCGTGCACGAGCCGGCGCACGAGCACCCCGCTCGCCGCGGCAGCGGGATCGATCACGTTGATCGTGCCGTAGCGGGTGTTCGACACGTGGTGGTCGAGCACGATGAGCTCGCTGGCCGCCTTCGCCGCGGGCTCGAGATCGCCCAGACGGCCGAGCGACCCGCAATCGAACGTGACCATCACCGATGGTTCCGCCGGGAAGTCGACCGGACGGGTCAGGCACTCCAGGCCGGGAAGCTCGCGGTAGTGCGGCCCCACCACGAACGGCTCGGGGAACGACGCGACCACGTTGCGACCGGCGGCGCGCAACACGTGGAACAGGCCGAGCATCGAGCCCAGCGCGTCGCCGTCGGGATTGACGTGACACGCGAGCGCCACACACTCGGCGCCGGCGACGGCGCGCGCGGCGCGGGCCAGCGACTGCTCGATGTCGTCTTGGTCGCGGTCGTGGTCGCGGTCGCCGCTCAAGGAGCTTCCTCGCCCCGATGCAGATCACGGATGATCGACTCGATGCGGTTGCCCGCCTCGATCGCCGGGTCTTCACGGAAGTTCAGCTCGGGCGTGTACTTCAGCCGCACCTGACGACCCAACTCGGCGCGCAGATAGGGCGCCGCGGCCTGCAGAGCTGCGTGCGTGGCCACCCGTTGCTCCGGCGCAAGTTCCGGCACGACCCCCGTACCCCGCTTC
>Ga0075026_100000383_pt1 | contig 17543 bp, 12 predicted proteins | sample Str012_2_FD_71392 | JGI IMG/M metagenome (GOLD analysis project Ga0075026, IMG submission 71392) | Freshwater sediment microbial communities in response to fracking from Pennsylvania, USA - Straight Creek_MetaG_SC_2012 | ecosystem: Environmental > Aquatic > Freshwater > Creek > Sediment... | reverse complement strand
AGAAGGGGCTCCGGGGCTGATCCGAGGGCAGGTTCGGCCTCAACGGTCCCTGGGTGACTGTTCGGCCACGAGGGCAGCCGAACGGGCAGCCGGCACCGAGTCGGCGATGATCACCCCGCCTTGGCCTCCGCTTCCGAGTCACCCGGCAGACGCATCGCACGCGCGATGTTAAGCCTCCGGAGACACCGGCTCAACACCCTGCGGCACTCCGGCCGACTCGCCTTCGATGATCGTGTCCTCGATGAACGGCGCCGGGTGGTCGGTCAGGAAGGCTTCGATGATCGAGCGGAAATAGCCCGATCGCTCTAGCCACGGGAAGTGCCCGGCCTCCGGCACGACGTCGACCCGAGCGCCGCGGATGAGGTCGGCCGTGTCCGTGGTCGAGGACAGCGGCATCGGGTCGCCCTCGCCGTGGATCAGGAGCACCGGCAGGTCGAGGGCAGGCAGGCCGCGCTCCAGCGTCCCGGCCTCGAAGTGCGCGGCCACCGACTCGACGGTCGTCTTCTCACCCGGGATCGGCAGTTCCACCCGAAGTGACGCAGGTGGGAGGACGTTGCCATGGATGTACGAATATGACGGCCAGAGTGTCATGAACACCTTGTGCATGAGCACGGGGTCCTCGTCGCCGGCCGCCTGTTTCGCCATCAGGTCATCCAGTGCGGCGCGTTCGTCGGGGGTCAGTCGGGCGACCATGTTCGCGACGAGCTCGCCGCTGCCGCCGTCCGGGAATGCCCCCAGGGTCTCGATGAGGATCAGCCCTGTGACTCGATCCGGATGCGCCACCGCGATGTGCATCGCGAGGTGGGCACCCCACGCATGACCGACGAGCCAGGCGCGCTCCCAGCCAAGCTGGTCGAGCAGGGCGATCTCGTCGGCGACGTGGGTCTCGACGTCGCGCGGCCCCTCGAGGGTGCTGGGCGGCAGCCCGCGCTGCTGGGGCAGGACCCCGTTGAACAGGCCGTCGACTTCCTCGACCAGCCCCATGAGGTGCTCCGCACCGATGCCCGGACCGCCGTGCAGGTAGATCGCGGCCGGACCGGACCCGCGGCGCGTGGCGAAGATCTCGCCGCCCGGCACCGCCACCGTCAATCGCTCGAAGCCCATGCGCCACCTCTCCATCAACCGTTGACCGTCGCACGATAGCGGAGATGTGGGCGCCGCCCTTGACACGGTCGCCGCGCGACGCGGAGCATCAGCAGGTGGACGATCGACCGGCCAAGCTGCCGCAGGGCACCGTCACGTTCTTCTTCTCCGATGTCGAGGGTTCGACCAGGCTCGCGCAGGCTCTCGGAGCCGATCCATGGGAGGAGCTGCTCCGACTGCACGACCTCTTCGTCGACAGCGCGGTCGAGGCTGCCGGCGGCGTCATCGTCAAGCACGAGGGCGACGGCGTTTTCGCGGCCTTCGCGGAATCGTCGGCCGCTGTCGAGGCAGCGGTCGCATTCGGTCGGGCCCTGGCGTCCCTCCATGACGAGGAGGACCGGCCGCGGGCCCGGGTGCGGATGGGACTCCACACCGGGGAAGGCCGCCTGACCGCGGCAGGCCGGGACTACGTCGGCATCGACGTGCACTATGCCGCTCGTGTCGCAGGCGCTGCGAACGGTGGCCAGATCCTGCTGTCCGACACGACCTGGACGGGCCTCGCCGGCGGCGTCCCGGACGGCACGCACATCGTGTCGGTCGGTCCGCGGCGGCTGAAGGACTTCGAGGACCCACGGCCACTCCACCTGCTCGTCGTCGCGGGCGCCGCCGACGACGACCGGCCGCTCCGGACCATCGACGCCCCGACCAACCTGCCGACCCCGCCGACGAACTTCATCGGCCGCGAGGACGACCTCGCGACGCTGGCGTCGGTGCTGACCGAGACCAGGCTGCTGACCCTCACGGGACCTGGCGGGACGGGCAAGACACGCCTGGCACTGCGCCTCGCGGCCTCGGTCGCGGACCGGTTCCCGGGCGGGACGTGGTTCGTGGATCTCGCCCCGGTCCGCGACGCGACCCTCGTCGCAGGCACGATCGCCACCGCGCTCGACATCCGCGAGGAGCCTGGCGTGCCGATCGCGCAGACGCTCCGTGCGCGCCTCCAGCCGCTCGTGTCGCTGCTCGTCCTCGACAACCTCGAACAGCTGCTGCCGGACGCTGCGACGGACGTCGCCGAGCTGCTCCGCTCGGCCCCTGGCCTGCGGGTCGTGATCACGAGTCGCGAGCGGCTCCGGATAGCGGGCGAGCACGAGTACGGGGTGCCGCCGCTCGACCCTGAGGGTGGGGTCCAGCTGTTCCTTGACCGCGCCCGCCTCGTCCGGCCGGATGCCGTGCGCGACGATGCCGATCTGGCGGCGGTTCGCGCCATCGTCGGCCGTCTCGAAGGTCTGCCACTGGCCATCGAGCTCGCCGCGGCACGGATCCGGATGTTCGGACCGGAGGCGATCCTCGATCGTCTGGCCTCGAGCCTCGACCTCCTCGCCGGCGGTGCGCGCGACCTGCCCGAGCGCCAGCGGACGTTGCGTGGTGCGATCGCCTGGAGCCACGACCTCCTGTCGGCGGACGAACAGGCGATCTTTCGACGCTGTGCCGTGTTCAGCGGCGGCTGGGATGTCGAGCGCGCCCAGGACATCGTCGACCCCGACGGCGGACTGGAGCTGCTGGTGGTCGACGGGCTCGAGGCCCTGTCGGACAAGAGCTTCGTCAAGATCCAGCCGACCGGGCGCGGCGATCCACGGTTCGAGCGGCACACGCTGCTGAACGAGTTCGCCGGCGAGCGCCTGGATCGCTCGGGCGAGCGGCCCGACTGCGAACGACGGCACGCGCTGGCCTTCCTGGCACTCGCAGAGGTGGCCGGACCGTACCTGATCGGCCCGGACTCGCCGGTCTGGCTCGATCGCCTGTGGCTCGACCGGAACAACCTGCGCGCGGCCATGCGCTGGTCGCTGATGGCGGACGAGCCCGAGGCCGGTCTCCGGATCCTCGCCGCGGTGTGGCGCTTCTGGCAGCTCAAGTCGCAACTCGCCGAGGGTGCCGCGTGGGCGACGGAGTTGCTCGCACACCCGCTCGCCGCACGAGATCCGGCGATCCGGATGGGCGCGCTCGCCGCGCAGGGAGGTATCGCCTACTGGGCGAAGGATTTCGCGGTCGCGCGCGCCGCGTATACGGAACGGCTTCGGCTCGCTGAAGGACTCGGCGACGACGCTGCGATCGCCGAAGCCCACTACGACTTCGGTTTCATGGGCGTGGTCGATCGCGACGTGGACTTCCTGCGCGGCCACGAGATGGCTGCGCTCGAGATCTTCGAGCGCATCGGGTCTGCCGACGGCGCCGTCCGTGTCCGCCAGGCTCTCGTGCTCGTCCATTTCCTTCGGGGCGAATATGACGAGGCGCGCTCGCTCGAAGTCCTCAATCTCGCCGAGTTCGAACAGGTCGGATCGCGCCTCCGGATCTCGGACAGTCTGATGCTGCTGGCGGTCTCATCGATCTTCTCCGACGATCTCGACGCCGGTCGCGATTACCTGGTCCGATCCCACCGGCTGACATCCGGCGTCCTGACCGACCAGATCGCCGGACTCGTCGTGAGCAGTCACCTTGCCCTGCGCGCCGGCCGACCGGAAGATGCGGGACGGCTCGCCGGGGCGGCGGAGGCGGTGACGACCCAAACGGGCGTCACCAACGCGGCGCTCGAGATCCTTCACGTGCAAGACCCGGCGGAGGCCGTCCGGAGTCGGCTCGGCGATGACGCGGAGGCGTTCCTGGACGAGGGCCGGGCGCTCTCATTCGAGGACGCGTTGGCGCTCGCGCGAGGCATCGCGGACCCGGATGGAGCGACCGATCGGACCTGGCCCTAGCCCTGGCCTAGCGACCGACGCCCTCGAGGTGGTCCGAGTCGTGATCGTTGGCGATCGCGAGCAGGCCGGCGACGTCCAGTCGGCCATAGGTCGCATGGGTGCCGAAACGCGCCCATCCGGCATCGTCGAGGGCGCGGATCGTCGCGACGGTCGCAGCCCGTGACGCGGCGAAAGCGGCCAGGATCTCCTGGAGCGACGCTTCGTCGAAGCCGGGCGCAAGACCGGGTTCGGTCCATGTCCAGTGCGGGTCGTCCTCGGCCGCGACCCTGGCCAGGCGTGACCGCCAGACCCCGTCTTCGACCGCGATGAGATGGCGGACCGTCTCGCTCGGGCCCCATCCGCCGTCGGGGACAAGGCGCGACTCGGCGGCCCGAGCCGTGGCGACGGCGGCGAGGCGTACCGGGAACCCGGCGAAGGTCTCGACCAGTTCGTCCCGGCTCATGCGCCGGGTTCCTCGTCGACGAGGTTCGGCGCGAGCCAGCGCGCCGCCTCCTCGAGAGGCACGCCCTTCCGGGCGGCGTAGTCGGCTAACTGGTCGCGACCGATGCGGCCGACCCCGAAGTGGTGACTGGCGGGGTTCCACAGGTAGTACCCGGAGACCGCGGCGCCCGGCCACATCGCGAACGACTCGGTCAGCCGGATGCCGGCCCGCGACTCCGCCTCGAGCAGGTCGAAGAGCGTCCCCTTCTCCGTGTGGTCGGGGCATGCCGGGTAGCCCGGCGCGGGTCGGATGCCCTGGTAGCGCTCGGCGATGAGGTCGGTGTTGGTCAGCGCCTCGTTGGGGGCGTAGCCCCACAGCTCGCGCCGGACGCGCTCGTGGAGTCGCTCGGCGAAGGCCTCGGCCAGGCGATCCGCGAGGGCCTTCGCGAGGATCGCCGAGTAGTCGTCGTTGGCCGCCTCGAAGTCGGCGACGATCGCGTCCAGGCCGTGCCCGGCGGTGACGGCGAAGCCGCCGATGAAGTCGGCGACGCCGCTCCCGACTGGGGCGACGAAATCGGCGAGGGCGACGTTCGGTCGCCCGTCGGGCTTGGCCATCTGCTGGCGGAGCGTCCGGAAGGTCGCCCGCCGTTCCCTGCGGTCGTCGTCGCACCAGACGGCGATGTCGTCGCCATCGGCGTTGGCCGGCCAGAAGCCGACGACCGCGTTCGCCCTCAGCCGTCCGTCGGCGATGAGCCGGTCGAGGAGTGCCAGCGCATCGCGGTGAAGGTCGCGCGCCGCGGCGCCGAGGCGCGGATCGTCGAGGATCGCCGGATAGGCGCCGCGCATCTCCCAGGTCGCGAAGAACGGCGTCCAATCGATGAACGCGGCGAGTTCCGCGAGCGGAAAGTCGCCGAACGTGCGCAGCCCAAGGAACGTCGGGCGGGGCGGGGTCACCGCCGACCAGTCGATCGGCACGTGGTTGGTCCGCGCCTCGGCCACGGTCAGCCGCTTCTCCTTCGCCCTCGTTCCGGCCCGCTCGCGCCGGACGGTCTCGTATTCGTCGCGGATCCCGGCCACGAACGCCTCACGCCGGCCGGGCTGGATGAGTGCGCCAGCGACCCCAACGGCGCGCGACGCATCGAGGACGTGCACGACCGGACCTGAATAGGCCGGCGCGATCTTGACCGCGGTGTGGGTCCGCGATGTCGTCGCGCCGCCGATGAGCAGCGGGATGGTGAAACCCTGGCGCTCCATCTCAGCTGCCACGTGGGTCATCTCATCGAGCGACGGGGTGATGAGCCCGGACAGCCCGATCATGTCGGCGTCGATCTCGATCGCCTTCTCCAGGATCCGTGCCGCCGGGACCATGACCCCCAGGTCCACGACCTCGTAATCGTTGCAGCCCAGGACGACGCCGACGATGTTCTTGCCGATGTCGTGCACGTCGCCCTTGACCGTCGCGGTCACAATCGTGCCGGCTCGCCGGCCCGTGCCCTCCCGTTGCGCCTCGAGATACGGGATGAGGACCGCGACAGCCTTCTTCATGACCCGGGCGCTCTTGACGACCTGCGGCAGGAACATCCGTCCGGCACCGAACAGGTCGCCGACGACGTTCATCCCGGCCATCAGCGGGCCCTCGATGACGTCGAGTGGGCGGGCCGCGACGAGGCGGGCCTCCTCTGTGTCCTCGACGATCCAGGCGTCGATCCCAGCCACCAGGGCATGGGTCAGTCGCTCGTCGACGGGTCGCTCGCGCCAGGCGAGGTCCTCGGCGGCACGTTCCATCCCGGCGTCGCCCGCATACCGCTCGGCCAGGCCGAGCAGGCGCTCCGTCGCGTCGGGCCGGCGGTTCAGGACAACGTCCTCGACCCGCTCGCGGAGCTCCGGGTCGATGTCGTCGTAGATGGGCAGCACGCCTGCGTTGACGATGGCCATGTCGAGGCCCGCCGCGATCGCGTGGTACAGGAACACCGAATGGATCGCCTCGCGCACCCGGTCGTTGCCGCGGAAGGCGAACGAGACGTTGGACACGCCGCCCGACGTCCGCGTCCCGGGAAACTCCGTCTTGAGCCGCCGGACGGCCTCGATGAACGAGACCGCGTAGGCGTTGTGTTCCTCCATCCCGGTCGCGATCGCGAAGATGTTGGCGTCGAGGATGATGTCCTCCGGCTTGAACCCGACGACCGCGGTGAGCAGGTCGTAGGCGCGCCGCAGGACGGCAACGCGCCGCTCGACGGACTCGGCCTGGCCCTGCTCGTCGAAGGCCATGACCACGACCGCCGCGCCGTAACGCCGGCACAGTCGGGCCTGCCGGAGGAACTCGGCCTCGCCTTCCTTGAGCGAGATCGAATTGACGACGCCCTTGCCCTGGAGCTGCTGGAGCCCGGCTTCGATGACCGACCACTTCGAGCTGTCCACCATCACCGGCACGGTCGCGATGTCCGGCTCGGCGGCGATCCGGCGCAGGAAGCGGGTCATCGCCGCGACGCCGTCGAGCATCGCTTCGTCCATGTTCACGTCGATGAGCTGGGCGCCGTTGTTGACCTGCTCCCGTGCGATATCGACCGCCTCATCCTCGGCGCCGGCGGCGACCAGCCGGGCGAACTTGCGGGAGCCGGTCACGTTCGTGCGCTCCCCGACATTGACGAAGGCATTGCCGGGCGGGGGGATGACGAGCGGTCCGAGGCCCGACAGGCGCGTCGTCCCGTCCGACTGCGGGATCTGCCGCGGGGGCAACCCTGCGACGGCCGCGGCGATCGCGGCCACGTGCTGTGGTGTCGATCCGCAGCAGCTGCCGGCGACGTTGAGCAGGCCGTGTCTCGCCCACTCGCCGATCGCCTCGGCCATCTCCTCGGGCGTCTCGTCATAGCCACCGAGCTCATTCGGGAGGCCCGCGTTCGGGTAGGCCGAGATCGGCAGATCGGCGACCCGCGACAGAACGTCGAGGTGCTCGCGGAGCTGCTTCGGTCCGAGCGCGCAATTGAGCCCGACGATGAGCGGATCGGCGTGGCGGACGCTGTGCCAGAACGCCTCGACGGTCTGGCCCGACAGGGTCCGACCCGACGCATCGACGATGGTCCCCGAGATGATCAACGGCACCCGCTCACCCGTCTCGTCGAACAGCGACAGGACCGCGGCGATCGCCGCCTTGGCGTTGAGCGTGTCGAAGATCGTCTCGATGAGGAGGATGTCCGCGCCCCCGTCGAGCAGGCCCGCGGCCGATTCTCGGTAGGCGACCTCGAGTTCCCGCCAGGTGACGCTGCGGGCGGCCGGATCGCCGACGTCCGAGCTCATCGAGGCCGTTCGGTTGGTCGGACCGAGCGAGCCGGCGACGAAGCGAGGGCGATCCGGCTCGGCCACCTCGGCAGCATCGGCGGCAGCTCGGGCCAGGCGGGCGGCGGCGACATTGAGCTCGCGCACGGTCGTCGGGTCGAAGCCGTAGTCGTCCTGGGCGATGCGCGTCGCGGTGAATGAATTCGTGCTGATGATGTCGGCCCCGGCCTCGAGATAGCCGACGTGAACGGCCCTGACGGCGTCCGGCTGGGTCAGGCACAGCAGGTCGCTGTTGCCGCGCAGGTCGCGCGGGTGGTCGCGGAACGGCTCGCCGCGGAAATCTGCCTCGCTGAACCGGTGGGCCTGGAGCATCGTGCCCATCGCCCCGTCGAGCACGAGGATCCGCTCGCGCAGGAGGTCCGGCAGGAGCGCGAGCCGCGAAGCCCGGTCGAAGCGGGTCACACCGTCACCGCGATCGGGTGACGCGCCCGGATCCGGCGAACGAGCTCGGCGCACTGCTCATAGCGCCCGAAGCTCGGCATGATGTAGGTCCCTGCGACCTGGCCTTCCATGGCCGTGAGGAGGTCGTCGGCCATCTCGATGCCGACCTCCGAGCCGCGCTCACCGGCGGCCCGCATCGCCGCGCGAGCCTCGTCGGGGATGGTGATCCCGGGGACCTCGTTGTGGAGGAACTCGGCGTGGCGGGTCGACACGAGCGGCAGGACACCGAGCAGGATCGGGACGGGCATGCCGGCGGGTCCGAACCGGCGCCGCGCCTCGGCCAGCATGGACTCGACCTGCTCGACCGAGTAGAGCGGCTGGGTCATCACGAGGTGCGCGCCGGCGGCGAGCTTTCGCTCGAGCCTATCCCACTCGGAGGTGGCGTCGGCGGCGGTCGAATCGAGGGCGCACGCGATGGTGAACCCGGCCCGCTGACCGATCGACTTCCCGCCCTGGTCCTCGGCCAGGTTGAGCCGGGCCAGGACCTCGATCAGGCCGATCGAGTCGATGTCCCAGACGCCGGTCCCGGTCGGGTAGTCGCCGATCCGCGGCGGATCGCCGGTCAACGCGATGATGTTGCGGACGCCCAGCGCATGGGCGCCCAGCAGCTCCGACTCGAGCGCCATCAGGTTCCGATCCCGGGTCGTGCAATGGACCAGGCACTCGAGGTCGAGGTCGTGCTGGATCCCGAACGCCACCGACAGGGCGCTCATCCGGACCCGGGCCATGGCCGAGTCCGACACGTTGACGAGGTCGACACCGGCGTCGCGCAGAAGGCGGGCGGCCTCGATGGTGCGCTCGATCCGGATGCTTCGCGGCGGGTCGATCTCGACCGACACGACGAAGCGGCCGGCGTCGAGGAGTCGGGCCAGGCGCGTCGGTGGTGGCGCGTCATCGGGGGTGGCGGCGGCGGTCGCGCGCTCCGCGATGGTGGCCGTCGATCGCGCGCGGTCGGTCGCGTGGGTGGCCGGAGCCGTGACGGCCGCGACCTGGCCGGCGGCGGATCCCTCGGTCGCATCGAGCGCGGCACGCATCGCCTCGATGTGCTCGGGCGTCGTCCCGCAACAGCCGCCGACGATCCGCGCCCCGGCCCCGATCAGGCGGGGGGTGACGACCCCGAAGTACTCGGCGCTGGCGGCGTAGATGAACCGCCCTTCGAGTCGCTGCGACAACCCGGCGTTGGGCATGATCGACCGCGCCGGGTCGCCTTCCATTGGAGCGCCCATGGCCCCCAGAGCCTCCATGCAGGCTGCAGGTCCGGCCCCGCAATTGACCCCGACCGCGTCCGCGCCGGCGCGTGCCAAGGCATCGGCTGCGGCCACCGGGTTGTTGCCGTCGGCGAGGACCAGCTCCTCACCGAAGGTCAACGAGGCGACGACCGGGACGTCCGAGGCACTCCGTGCCTCATCCAGCGCCAGCAGGAGCTGGTCGAGGTCCGAGAACGTCTCGAGGACGATCAGGTCCACGCCGCCTTCGAGCAGGCCCTCGATCTGTTCGCGGAACGTTGCCCGGGCCACGGACTCCGGGACTGATGCGCCCCGGGTCGGCGAGCTGACCGGCCCGACCGACCCGCCGACAAGGGCATCGCGTCCGCTGACCTCGCGCGCGTCCCTGGCCAGCTGGACCGCACGGCGATTGATCGCGCCGACACGCGTCTCTAGACCCCATGCCGCCAGCCGCTGCCGGTTGGCGCCGAATGACAGGGTCTCGATCATCTCCGCGCCCGCCTCGAGGTATTCCCGATGGGCCGCTCCGACCATCTCCGGATGGCTGCTGACGAGTTCCTCGAGACAGGTCCGCTGCGGGACACCGCGACTGAACAGGAGCGTCCCGAGCCCACCGTCGACGAGGAGCGGGCGCGCGGCCAGACGTCTCCGGAAGCGCCTCCGTGGCGAGCCGCCCAGCCCTGGATCGGTCATCGGTCCCCCATTCGAATCGGGTCGATCGAGCGGCGGGACCGGAGATGGGAAGACCTTCCTGCGCGGAAGGGTCTCGAAGGGAGGTCCCTTATCGTGCAGGAGCACCTGCCCGGACTTGGCACCTTGCCGGCTCCTCGCCGGTAGGTTGTCGTGGCTTCAACGGGCCGGTCCCTCCGCCACTCTTGATAAGAATCTCTTCGGTTGTCGCGCCATGGTGCCCCATGGAGCCGCGATCAGCAAGAGTGGCGCGGCCAGGGTCAGGCTGGGGCCATGACGCCCAGCCGTTCGAGGTAGGCCATCCGCCAGCGCTCGGTGACGTCGACGGCGTTGAAGGTGTAGAGGTGGAGGTCGACGATCCCGTCTGCGGGGTCGGCGATCAGGGGCGCGACCCCTTCGAGCAGGCCGTCGGGTCGGTAGAAGCCGCCGGATCGGATGAGCCGGGCGATGAATCGGGTGTTCTTGACCAGGAACCGGTGGGTGTCGGCGACGCCGATCCGGGCGCTGATGGCCAGAAGGCGTTGCGGCTCGGCAACGCCAGGGAGGCCCAGGTGGACCGGTAGCGTGAGACCCTCCGCCCGTCGAGCAGCAAGCCAGGTTGCGATGGCGGTCGGGTCGAAGCAGAGCTGTGTCGTCATGTAGCTTGCGAACGCAGCCTTGGCGTGAAGCGCCTCGAGCAAGGGGGCGTCGGCGATGAAAGCGTGGCCCTGCGGATAGGCCGGGATCCCGATCTCCGTCAGCGGGTGCCCGATCTCGGCCATGGCGCGCAACAGCGACAGCCCGTCGGCGTACTCGCCCGGCTCCTTGGCGTCGCCACCGACGACGAAGGCGCGATCGACGCCTGCACCCTCCAGCCAGGCGATGAGCTCCGAGAGATGGGCGCGATCGCGGATCATCCGCGCCGAGAGGTGCGGAACGGCCCGGAAGCCGCGAGCCTGGAGCTGCTCGCACAGCGCGACGGTGGCCTCGATCCCCTTGGCCGGCGATGCCGTCACCGACACCGTCGCGGCAGCGGGCAGGAATCCGGCCTGGTCGAGCGCGTTCTTGAGCGGCACGAGCTCGAAGGTCGGAGCACGGAGGACGCCTGCCAGCGCCGCGGCGCGGGACGGCGTCAACGAGGACCGGCGACGGAAGAGCATGAGGCGCTAGACCTCCGAATCCGGCATCGACGCCTTGCGCCGGGCGATGAAGTCCAGGAGCGCCTCGTCCACCGCGGGGTCGATCGGCGGAGCCTCGTACTCGGCCAGCATCTTCTTCCAGACAAGGTTGGCGCGCTGTGCCGCGTCGAGCCCGCCGTCCTCCAGCCACTGCTCGAAGCTGTTGTTGTCGGTGACGTCCGAGCGGTAGAAGGCGGTCTCGAAGTTGGCCAGCGTATGGGCACTGCCGAGGTAGTGCGTGCCCGGCACATTGGTCCGGATGGCCTCGAGCGCCTGGCCGTTCTCGGACATGTCGACGCCATCGACGAAGACGCCCATCATCCCGCACTGGTCGGCGTCCAGGATGAATTTCTCATAGCCGACCGTGAGCCCACCCTCGAGCCAGCCGGCGGCATGGAGGACGAAGTTGACGCCACCGAGGACCGTCGGCTGGAGCGTGGCGGCACTCTCGTAGGCGGCCTGGGCATCGGCGATCTTCGAGCCGCACAGCGAGCCGCCCGACCGGAACGGCACGCCCAGCCGGCGGGTCAGGGCGGCCATCACGTACAGCACGAGCGCCGGTTCCGGCGTCCCGAACGTGGGCGCGCCAGACTGCATCGACATCGAGCTCGCGAAGGAGCCCAGGATGACCGGCGCGCCCGGCCGGGTGAGCAGCACGAAGGTCATCCCGGCCAGCGCCTCGGCGAGGGTCTGGGCGCACACCCCGGCGGCGGTCACCGGGGCCATCGCGCCGGCCAGGATGAACGGCGTCAGGATCGTCGCCTGGTTGGCCTCGGCGTAGGCGCGCGCGGCGCCCAGCATCACCGAGTCCCAGACGAGCGGCGAGTTCGCATTGATGAGGCTGGTGATGACCGGGTGGTTCTCGAGGTAGTCGGCGCCGAACGTGAGACGCGCCATCTCGACCGTGTCGCGCGCACGTTCCGGGGCCGTGACCGAGCCCATGAACGGCTTGTCGCTGTAGCGGATGTGCGCATAGACCATGTCGAGGTGGCGCTTGTTGACCGGCACGTCGACCGGCTCGCAGACCGTCCCGCCCGAGTGGTGGAGGTACGGCGAGGCGTAGGTCAGCTTCACCAGGTTGCGGAAGTCCTCGATCGTGCCGTAGCGCCGGCCGCCGTCGAGGTCGCGGACGAACGGCGAGCCGTAGTTCGGGGCGAAGACGGTATGCATCCCGCCGATCTCGACGTTGCGCTCCGGGTTGCGCGCGAACTGCGTGAACTGTCGCGGCGCGCTCGCCTGGACGATCTGCCGGCACATCCCGCGCGGGAACCGGACCCGCACGCCATCCACGTCGGCGCCGGCCGTCGCAAGCACCCGGAGCGCCTCCGCGTCACCGCGGAATTCGACACCGACCTCCTCGAGGATGATGTCGGCGTTGTGCTCGATGAGCGCCAGGCCCTCTTCGCCAAGCACCTCGAACGGGGCGAGCCTGCGAGTCAGGAACGGGATGTGTTCGGCATGCGAGGCCAGCCGGAGCGCCTGGCGCGCCGCCCGACCGCCACTCCGCCGTCGCTGCGGGTCGTCCATCAGGCTTCCTCCCTCATGCCGGTCGCGACCGTGCGCCGGCGTCGTCGCTCGTTGCGGGCGTCGGCGACACCGGCGGCCGTCGTCGGCGTCGCTCGTTCCGGCAAGGCGACGACCGCGCCGAGGTTCGGGAACGCGGCAGTCTTGTGCGGGAAGGCCATCGCCTCGACGAAGTGCTGCTGGAAGCGCGGCTCGACGGCGGTCTCGATCTTCTCGACGCGCCTGACGACCGCTTCGATCTCCCGCCGCGCCGCGCCGGACAGGAGCGCGATGAGAGCGCCCGTGCCTGCCGCGTTCCCGGCGGACCGGACGTGGGCCAGATCGCAGTCCGGGATGAGCCCCAGGATCATCGCGTGGACGGGGTCGATCTGACTGCCGAACGCGCCGGCCAGTCGGATCTCGTCGAGTTCGTCGATCTCGAGCTGGTCCATCAGCAGCCGGACCCCGGCGTAGAGCGCCGCTTTGGCGAGCTGGATCGCGCGCACGTCGGTCTGGGTGATCGCGATCCGCGGCCCGGTCCGTCCGGTGTCGCCACCGGCGTTGGCGTCGTCGCCCTCGTGGAGGACGTAGCTGAAGGTCCGGCCGTCCGGGACGATCCGCGACGTCCGCGCGGCCAGGGCCCCGTCGATGACGCCGTCCTCGGTGACGATGCCCGCCAGGAACATCTCGGCGACGACCTCGATGATGCCCGAGCCGCAGATCCCGGTGATGCCCAGGCCCTCGACATCGGCGAGGCCCGCGGCGAATGCGTCGTCGTCGGACCAGGCGTCCACGCCGATGACCCGGAAGCGCGGCTCGAGCGTGGCCGGGTCGATCCGGACGCGCTCGATGGCGCCGGGTGCGGCCCGCTGCCCGCCGGAGATCTGGGCGCCCTCGAAGGCAGGGCCGGTCGGGCTCGATGCGGCAAGCAGCCGGCGCTTGTCGCCGAGGACGATCTCGGCGTTGGTGCCGACGTCGACGACCAGCGTCATGCGCTCGGCCTCGTGCGGCTCCTCGGCCAGGATCACGCCCGCGGTGTCCGCGCCGACATGGCCGGCGATGCATGGCAGCACATAGACGCGCGCGCCCGGGTGCGTGAGAAGACCGAGTTCCGCGGCGGTCGTCCTGACCGCCCGGTCCGTGGCAAGCGCGAACGGGGCGCCCCCCAGCGGTGTCGGGTCGATCCCGAGGAGGAGGTGGTGCATGATCGGGTTGCCGACGAGGGCGAGCTCCAGGATGTCGACCCGCTTGATGCCGGCCCGCATCGCCAGCGATGCGATGAGCCCGTCGAGCGCCCTGCGCACCGCGGTCGTCATCTCGCCGGCGCCCTCGGGATGCATCATCGCGTACGAGACGCGGCTCATGAGGTCCTCGCCGAACCGGATCTGCGGGTTCATCACGCCGTTGCTGGCGAGGACGGCGCCATCGGCCAGGTTGGCGAGATGGCCGGCGATGGTCGTCGAGCCGATGTCGATCGCGACCCCATAGGCCGTCTCATGGAGCCCCGGCCAGACACCGATGACCTGGCGGCCCTCGTGGACGGCCACCGTCACGCCGTACCTGCCCTTCTCGAGCGCCGGCTGCAGCGCCCGGATGACCTCGAGGTCGGCCTCGAGCCCGGTCAGCTGCCATTCACGCTCGAGCGCCTCGAACAGCCGGGCAAGGTCACCTGTCGGGGACGCCAACTCGGGCGGGGTGACCTCGACGTAGTGGAGGCGGACGACCGGGTCGACGATGAAATCGCGAACGTCTAGGCCCTTGCGGACGACCTGGCGGTGGACCTGACTCTCGGGCGGGACGTCGATGAGGACGTCGCCGCAGACCTGGGCCGTGCACGACAGGCGCCGGTCGGCCGCCAGGCCCTTCTCGTCGCGGTATGTCGCCTCGAGTGCCGCGAACGGCGAGAGGTGGGCAGGCTCCGACACGATCCCGTGCTTGGGGAACTCACCCAGGCCCTGCGTCACCTGGCATCGACCGCAGATGCCGCGCCCGCCGCAGACCGAATCGATGTCCACGCCGAGCGAGCGCGCCGCGTCGAGGACCGTGGTCCCCGTCTCGAACCGGCCGCGTCGGCCGGACGGCGTGAAGATGACGAGCGCATCTTCGGACACGGGGAGAAGGCTTCCTAGCCGACCGGGACGGCGCGCCGGTTGACCCGCCGGCGGCTGACCTCGCCCTCGGGCGTCGGGACGCGGTTGACGGTGATCCAGCGGCTGCAGTCGGGATCGTGGCCCATCAGCACGTCGGCGGCCATGACGCATGCCTTGACCTCCGGCATCATCGGGTTGGTGATCGCCGATGTCATCCCGGCGGCGATGGCCATCGGCAGGAAGGCCGCGTTGATGCCCTCGCGGTTCGGCAGCCCGAAGCTGACGTTCGAGGCGCCGCAGGTCGTATTGACCTTGAGTTCCTCGCGCAGGCGGCGGACGAGAGCGAAGACTTGCTGACCGGCCTGCGATAGCGCCCCGATCGGCATGACCAGCGGGTCGACCACGATGTCCGAGCGCGGGATGCCGTGGTCGGCGGCGCGCTCGACGATGCGCTTGGCGACGGCGAAGCGGACGTCGGGGTCCATGCTGATCCCGGTATCGTCGTTGCTGATGGCGACGACCGCGGCGCCGTACCTGCGAACGAGCGGCAGGACGCGTTCGAGACGCTCCTCCTCGCCGGTGACCGAGTTGAGCAGCGGCTTGCCCTGGTAGACCGCGAGCCCCGCCTCGAGCGCCTCGACGATCGAGGAGTCGATCGACAGCGGGAGGTCGGTCAGGCTCTGGACGAGCTGGATCGTCCGGGCCAGGATCGCCGGCTCGTCGGCCAGCGGGATGCCCGCATTGATATCGAGCATGTGGGCGCCGGCCTCGACCTGGGCGAGCACGTCGCGCTCGACGCGGCTGAAGTCGCCGACCTTCATCTCCTCGGCCAGGAGCTTGCGACCGGTCGGGTTGATCCGCTCCCCGATGATGACGAACGGGCGGTCGAACCCGATGGCGATCTCGCGGGTGGCGCTGCTGACGATGGTGTCGGTCATGTCGGGGAGATCTCCGATGTCGTGGCGGGCGGCAGGACCTCACCGCCGGCGACGCCACCGGACTGGATGAGCTCCGCGAGATGGTGCTTCGTGTACTCGGACTCCAGACGTTCTGCCTCCGCCTTGACGACGGCCTCGAGGTCGTCGCCGCACGGTCGATGGGTCTTGCGCCATTCGCCGATGTAGCTGTTGTACTCGCGCTTCCCGGCTCGATTGGCGGCCTTGTCGATGGCGACCTGGAAGCGCGGGTGGAGAACGACCTTGCTCGACCGGCGAGCGTCCTTGGCGACGACCTGCGCGGGGATATCGCGCCACCAGATGATCGAGAGCGTCGGCATGTCTAGGCGGCTCCTGCGCTGACGGCGTTCTGGATCGACATCGCGAGGTCGCCATAGCCGGTCAGACGACGCTCGAAGGCAAGGCCCAGATGGTCGGCGGCCGCGCGGGCGCGCGACGTGAGCTCCGGATCGTCGGTCTGGGCGAGATAGACGACGCGGCGGTAGTTGCCGAAGTAGAGCGGCATCAGCTCCGGATGGCGGTCGAGACCGAGGCCGGCCAGGATGATCGACTCGAACTGGCGGGCAAGGAAGTCGGTCAGGTAGAAGGTGCCGACCTCCTCGTCCTGCGACGCTGCGTAGGCGGCCGCGCCGGCGTAGAACTCGAAGCAGTGCTCACCGGCGATGCGATCGATGCCCTCGCGTTCCAGGTAGCCGTCGAGGATGCCCGCCGTCCCGCAGTCGGCGTAGCCCACGAAGATCCGGACGTCCTTGCCGTAGCGCTCGCGGACCTTGTCGATCTTGGCTGCGACCGCGTCCGTGATCCTCTCGGGTCGCATGTGCAGACGGGCATCGACGCCCTCGACGCGGACACCGGGGATCCCCCTGGTCAGGGCGAGCATCTCGCGAGCGATCGCTCCGCAGCCGACGATGACGAGTCGGGTCGGGATCGCCTCAGGCGGCACTGGCGCGGCGCTCGTCGATGAGCCGGCGCGCGGTCTCGGCGGCCACGCCGGCATCGCGGCAGTAGGCGTCCGCGCCAACGGCCGCCCCGAACTCCTCGTTCAGCGGCGCGCCGCCGACGAGGACGATGTAGTCGTCGCGGATGCCGCGGTCCTTGAGGGTCTGGACGACCACCTTCATGTACGGCATGGTCGTGGTCAGCAACGCCGACATGCCGAGGATGTCCGGCTTGTGGAGCTCGAGCGCGGCGATGAACTTCTCGGCGTCGGTATTGATGCCGAGATCGAACACCTCGAAGCCGGCGCCTTCGAGCATCATCCCGACAAGGTTCTTGCCGATGTCGTGGATATCGCCCTTGACCGTGCCGATGACGACCTTGCCGACCGGCTCGGCGCCTGTCTCGGCGAGGAGAGGGCGGAGGATGGCCATGCCGGCCTTCATCGCATTGGCGGCGAGGAGGACTTCGGGGACGAACAGGATGCCGTCGCGGAAGTCGATGCCCACGATCTTCATGCCGGCGACGAGTGCGTCGTCGAGGACGCGCGTCGCGGTCCAGCCGCGGCCGAGCAGGATGTTGGTGCCCTCGACGATCTCGGCGGCCATGCCGTCGTAGAGGTCGTTGTGCATCTGCTCCGTGAGTTCATCGTCGGACAGCGCGGCGAGGTCGATCTCCGCGTACTCGTCCTGCGTCATCCGCCGCTCTCCTGGTAGGGGTTCCACATCGTGGAACTGTGCCGTATGATGGAACTCCCTCGACCGCGAATCTATCCGACAAAGGTCCCGATGTCCAGAGTCCAGTCCATCGAGCGAGCCTTCGCCGTCCTCGGCGCGCTCGCGGATGGCCCGATCGGCGTGACCGAGGTGGCCGACCGGGTCGATCTGCCCAAGTCGACGGCCGCGCGCCTGCTCGCGTCACTCGCCCGGGAAGGCGTCGTCGAGCAGGTCCCCGG
>Ga0075026_100000382_pt1 | contig 17574 bp, 14 predicted proteins | sample Str012_2_FD_71392 | JGI IMG/M metagenome (GOLD analysis project Ga0075026, IMG submission 71392) | Freshwater sediment microbial communities in response to fracking from Pennsylvania, USA - Straight Creek_MetaG_SC_2012 | ecosystem: Environmental > Aquatic > Freshwater > Creek > Sediment... | reverse complement strand
GGCGCGTACGCGCGGAGGAACTCCTCCACCGCGGTGTCCATCAGCGCGGGATCAGCGGCCAGGCGCTTGCGGTCTTCGGGGTGCTGCGCGAGATGCCAGAGCGACGCGCCGATCGCCGACCAGGTGGTGTCGATGCCCGCGACCATCAGCAACACCATCGTGCCCGCGACGTGCTCCATCTGCAGCTTCTGCCCGTCGATCTCGGCTTCGAGCAGGAAGGTGGTGAGGTCGTCCTGGGGGTTCGCGAGGTGCTCTTCGATCCGCGCGCCGATGTAGGTGTCGAGGTGACCCTGCTGCTGGAGCTCCATGCGCTCCTCGGCCGTCATGTCCACCTTCTCGATGATCTGGTGGATGAACTCGCGGAAGATGTCGGCATCCTCCTGGGGGAAGCCGAGCATCTTCACGATGACGCGCACCGGGATGTGCTGCGCGTAGTCGATCGCGGCGTCGAACTCGAGGCCGTCGCCGATCGCGTCGAGCAACTCGCGGCACAGCTCGCGCGTGAACGGCTCGAGCTCCGCGATGGGCTTCGGTGCGAAGGCGGGGAGGAGGAGCCGGCGGGCCATCTGGTGGAACGGCGGGTCCGAGGTGATCGGAGGGGCGATGCCAATGGGCGCGGGGAGATCGAACTCGTTCGGGCGGAGGCTGCTCACGATGACGCTGCGCGACGTGAAGTGCTCGGTGTCGTACGCGACCGCGGCGACGTCGTCGTGGCGGACCGGCAGCCACACCCCGCCGTAACGATCCGAGTGGGCGACGGGACACTCGCTCCGCAGCTCGTCCCAGATCGGGTACGGGTCCTTGACCCACGTGGGGTCGGTGTGGTCGAAGTCCTTGGCCCAGTCGGTGACGGGTTCGTGGGTCGTCATGGCGTCAGTCCTCGATCGTGATCGCGTATTCGGGGCAGTTCGCCGCCGCGGCGCGGGCGCCGTCCTCGAGTTCGGCGGGGATGGCACCCTCGAACCGTGAGGTCGCAAAGCCGTAGTCGTCGACGTCGAAGACGTCGGGGGCGAGGGCGTAGCAGCGGTTGTGCCCTTGGCATTTCTCGCTGTCGACGGTGACGCGCATGAAGAAACCTCCGGGGAACGCGTGTGCGAGTTGTTCTAGTCGGGTACGCGGCCGTGGTGGTCGTGATCCGGGTCACACCACCACCTCGAACCACCCGGGCGGTCGATTCCCGAGGCGCCAGGTCGGGGTTGCGTTCGTAGACTCGACCGGATGTCCGCGCCCCTCACGTATCTCGACCATGCGGCCAGCACGCCGATGCGGCCGGAGGCGGTCGCGGCGATGCTCCCGTTCCTCGCCGACCACCCGGGGAACCCGTCGGGGAGCCACGCCGCGGCCCGTGCCGCGAAGACCGCGCTCGAAGCAGCGCGCGAGACGGTGGCCGCGGTGCTCGGGTGTGTGGTGGACGAAGTCGTGTTCACCGGCGGTGGCACCGAGGCGGACAACCTCGCGATCAAGGGGGGCGGCCGGGCCGCGCGTCGCGTCGACGGACTCGACGCGGTGGTCACCACCACCTTCGAGCACAAGGGCGTGTTGGCCGCGGCCCACCGGCTCGAGCGCGAAGGGTTCCGGGTCAGCGAGGCCGGCGTGACCGTCGCCGGCGTGATCGATCTCGACGATCTGGCGGCGCACCTCGACGAGCGCGTGGCCGTGGTGTCGGTGATGGGTGTCAACAACGAGGTGGGAACCATCCAACCGTTGCGCGCGGTCGCCGCGCTCGTCCGTGAGCGCGCACCGCGGGCACGCCTGCATACCGACTGTGTGCAGGCGGTCCCGTGGGTCGACGTGGCGGACCTCGCGGCCGATTGCGATCTCATCGCCATCTCGGGCCACAAGTTCGGCGGCCCGAAGGGCATGGGTGCGCTCGTCGTACGCCGGGGTGTCGCGCTCGATCCCGAGATCGAGGGTGGCGGCCAGGAGCGCGGTATCCGCGCCGGCACCGTCAACGTCGCCGGTGCGGTTGCCCTCGCCACCGCGTTGCGCATCACCCACGAACGCCGGAGTGAGGAATCGGCGCGCATCGCGCGTCAGCGTGATCGGCTGCGCGACGGTCTGCTGGCCGGGGTTCCCGATGCCTTCGTCAACGCGTCCGGCGCGGACCGCACCGCCGGGCATCTGCACATCGGCTTCCGCGGTATCGAGAGCGAGTCCCTGCTCGTGCTGCTCGACGAACAGGGCGTGTGCGCGGCCGCGGGCTCGTCGTGCTCGTCGGGTGCCACCGAGATCTCCCATGTCCTCGCGGCGATGGGGATGACCCGGGCCGACGCCGGCGCGTCGATCCGGCTGAGCCTCGGCTACGCCTCGACCGATGCCGATGTCGACCGCGCGCTCGCGGTGATCCCGGACGCGGTGGCGCGGTTGCGCGCGCCGGCGGCGGCCTGACCCATGCGCGTCCTGGTCGCCATGAGTGGTGGGGTCGATTCCTCGGTTGCGGCAGCACTGCTGCGCGATGCGGGACACGACGTGACGGGCGTGACCATGAAGCTCTGGGGCGGCGAGAGCGATTCCGGCTGTTGTTCGGTGTCCGATGTCGAGGATGCCCGCCGCGTCGCGGCCCAGCTCGACATCCCCCACTACGTCTTCAACTTCGCGAGCGAGTTCGACGACCAGATCGTCGACCCGTACGTGGCCGCGTACGCCGCGGGGGAGACGCCGAACCCCTGCATCGAGTGCAACCGGTCGATGAAGTGGGGAAGGCTGCTCGACCGTGCCCGCACGATGGCGTTCGACGCGGTCGCGACCGGTCACCACGCGCGGATCGTTCGCGCGGCGGACGGCACGGCCGAGTTGTGGCGCGGTACCGATCCGGCGAAGGACCAGGCGTACGTCCTCGCCGTCCTCGAACAGGCGCAGCTCGCGATGACGATGCTGCCCGTTGGCGAGATGACCAAAGCCGATGTCCGCGCCCACGCCGCGCGTCTCGGGCTGCGGACCGCCACGAAGGCCGAGAGCATGGACGTGTGCTTCATCACCCGCGGCGGCCGACGAGCGTTCTTGGACGCGCGCGTTCCGCCGGTTGCGGGGCGCGTGCTCGACACCGATGGGGTCGAGTTGGGCACGCACGACGGTGTGCGCGCCTTCACCGTCGGTCAGCGACGCGGCCTCGCGGTTGCGACCGGTGAACGGCGCTACGTCGTGGACGTCGACGCGCCGAGTGCGACGGTGACCGTGGGCCGCGTCGAGGACTTGGCGCGCGATCGGGTGGCGCTGCGGACGGTGTCGTTCACGGGCGCGCCCCTCGCCGCCGGGACCGAGATCACCGCGCAGGTGCGCGCCCACGGTGCGCCCGCCGCCGCGGTCTGGCGAGGCGACGCGGTGGAGTGGGTGACGCCCCAGCCGCGGGTGGCGCCGGGCCAGACGGTCGCGCTGTTCGCCGCCGGCCGCGTACTCGGCGCGGGCATCGCGACCTGACCCCTGCGCCCTGGCCCACGGTTCAGGTGTGGTGGACGGGGATCCGCCGGGCGCCGGCGGACTCGATCAACCGGCCGAGCGCGATCGGGGTGACGAACACCAGGCCGGCCCGGGTGCCGACGCCCTGACCGCGGACGCGGCGCATGACATCGGTCTCCTCGTGGAGGAGCAGCACGCACGATCCGAACGCGGCACCGAGGCGGAGATCGAGCGCACCGTCGGGGGGCCGCTGGGTGGGGTCGGCGGGACCGAGTCCCTGGATCCGGTCCCGGACGAAGAGCACGGGATCGGTGAGGGTGAGCGGATCCGCGACGACGACACCCGCAGGCACCAGCACGATCCATCGCCGCGCGAGTTGGTGGACGAGCCGCGTCGCGAAGAACGCGGCGGGCCACCCGAGTGCGATGGCGACCGCGCCGGCGACCCACTGCCGATCGGCGAGGAGGAGCGGTCCGATCGCGATGCCCCCGCCGATCACGACGATCGCGAGCGGCAACATCGCGAACGCGATTCCGGGCGGGACCTTGAGCGGGAAGCGTTCTTCGTCGCCGTACGCCGCGCCCTGCGCGCAGATGCGTGGGTACTCGCCGCGTAGGCCGAGAACGCACGCGAGGAGCGGGCCGAGAACAGCCGCCGCGCGGGACAGGGCCGACGGTGCGGTCGATCCGGCGGCGATCGCGGTGACGATCAGCGCGAGCGGCGCACCGATGCGGACGATGGTCATCGCGACCGGGCGCGGCACCAAGAGTGCGCCCAGTACCAGTGCCCACAGCACCCAGAGGAGCACCGCTGCGGTGAGGCGCGGTCCGGTCGACCAGGTTCTCAGCGCGGCGGCGATTTCGTCCCCGGCGGTGACCGGCAGGACGACCCACACGATGCGGAGCAACCAGGTGTTCATGGTATTGACACAGGCTCCGCTTCAAGGTCGCAAAAAGTGCCTCCGTATACTAGGAATCGCATGTCCGTAGGCCTGAACGGTGGAGTGTTCCCGACAGGGTTGGCGACCGGCATCGGCAGTCTGCCGTTGACCGATCCTTCGGCTGCCGCCGAAACCGTGCTGCGACTGCATCCTGACCTGCCGGCCATCCCGCAGCTCGCGGTGCGGGCCGAGGGCGTGGTAGCGCAGTGGGCGGTCGCGCTCCCTGAAATCACCGTGCTCCCCGATGGTTCACTGGCGCTCGACCCGGCCCGTATGGGCGAGGAGATCGCGCCCGAGTTCACCCTCGTCTCGCACGCCGGACTGCTCGGGTTCCTCGACGCCGCGACGGTCCACCCGCAGGCGATCACGCGGGTCAAGGCGCAGATCGTGGGGCCGCTCACCCTCGGGGTCGCGCTGGTCCGGGCGGGTATGGATGTCGACCGCGCCTTCGCCCGCGCCCAAGAGGCGGTCGCGGCGTGGTTGATCGCGCTCGAGGCCCTGCTGGCCCGTCGGCTGCGCGGCGTCCGTCCGGTGATCTTCGTCGACGAGCCCGCGTTGGTGCTGTGGCGGCGGGGTGACGCGCCGATCGAGCGTGAGGACGCGATCGATCTCCTCTCCGGTGCCCTCGCGGCCTGCACCGTCGAGACCGGCGTCCACATCTGCGGCGACGGTGATCTGCGCCTCGCCTTCGAAGCCGGCGCCACGGTGCTCGGCATCCCGGTCTCGAACGCGGTGACCGACGACATCGGCTCGCTCGTGCGCCATCTCGACGCCGACGGCTGGATCGCCTGGGGGGCCGTGCCCACCGACCGCCCCATCGGTGAGTCGCCCGATCCGCTCTGGCGTCAGCTCGTCACGCTGTGGTGCGATCTGACCCGCCGGGGTTGTGACCCGCTGCAGCTGCGCAATCAGGCGATCATCACGCCGGCCTGTGGGCTCGCGACCCACGGCATCTCCCAGGCCGAACACGCGCTCGCGTTGGCCACCGAGCTCGCCGAACGCGTGGCCACGCAGAGCGCGGCGGCTCGTCTCACCGCCGGCGCCTGACCCGGCCGGGTCACGCGCGGCTGGTCGCAGCGCCCCACTAACTTCCTCGGCCATGGCGTCGAAAGCGGTCACCGAACGCGTCGCAGAACTGCGCGACACGATCCGCTATCACGACGACCGTTACTACGCGGACGACGCGCCCGAGATCAGCGACGCCGACTACGACGACCTGATGCGCGAGCTACGCGCGCTCGAGGCCGACCACCCCGAACTCGCCGATGCCGAGTCGCCGACGCAACGACCGGGTGCTGCGCGCATCCCCACGCCGTTCAGCGAGGTCACGCATCTGCAACCGATGCTCTCGCTCGACAACGCGTTCTCACGCGAGGACCTCGTCGCCTGGGGCGAGCGCATCGCGAAGTTGGTCACGGATCCGATCGGCTACATCGGCGAGCCCAAGCTCGACGGGCTCGCGATCTCGCTGCTCTACGAACGGGGCCGGTTGGTGCGCGGCGCGACGCGCGGGAACGGCAGCGTCGGCGAGGACGTCACCGCCAACGTGCTCACGATCGACGACCTGCCGCGCACGCTCTCCGGGCGGCGCGTCCCCGACGTCTTGGAGGTGCGCGGTGAGGTGTTCATGTCGCATGACGCCTTCACCGCGCTCAACCAACGCCAGGCCGAGAAGGACGAGCGACTCTTCGCGAATCCTCGGAATGCCGCCGCCGGGTCGTTGCGCCAGATCGACGCCACGGTCACCGCCAGCCGGAACCTGTCGCTGTACTGCTACCAGCCGGGGGCGGTCGAGGGCGGTCCGAAGCTCGCCACCCATCACGACACGCTCGAGTGGCTGGCGGAGCTCGGGTTCCCCGTGAACCCACGGATCGAACCGCTCGGCGATCTCGACGCGGTCCACGACTTCTGTCGCCGCATGGAGGAGCAGCGACACGGACTCGGCTACGAGATCGACGGGGCGGTGGTGAAGGTCGACTCGCTCGCACAACGGGCGGAGATGGGGAACACGAGCCGCGCGCCGCGGTGGGCGATCGCCTACAAGTTCCCGCCGGAAGAGAAGACCACGAAGCTCAAGAACATCATGGTCAGCATCGGTCGGACCGGCCGGGTCACGCCGTTCGCGGTGCTCGAACCGGTCTTCGTGGGGGGCTCCACCGTGCAGATGGCGACGCTCCACAACCGCGACGAGGTGGTTCGCAAGGACGTCCGGCCCGGCGACACGGTGGTCGTCCGCAAGGCCGGGGACGTGATCCCTGAGGTCGTCGGACCGGTGCTGGCCGAGCGCCGAAAGGGATTGCGCAAGTGGAAGTTCCCCGAGGTCTGCCCGTGTGAACTCGCGCAGCCGTTGGTCCGCCTGAACGGCGAGGCCGACACCCGCTGCGTCAGTGCGGAGTGTCCGTGGCAACGCGAGCAGAAGATCATCTACTTCGCGGGTCGCGGTGGGATGGACATCGAAGGTCTGGGCGAGGAGCGGGTGCGGCAGCTCGTCGCCGCCGGACTCGTGCAGGACGCGGGCGACTTGTTCGCGCTCACCCAGGAGCAACTCGTCGGGCTCGAACGGATGGGCGAGGTCTCGGCGCGCAATCTGCTGAAGGGCATCGAGGAGTCCAAGACCCGGCCGCTCGCGCGCATCATCGTCGCCCTCGGGATCCGCCACGCCGGTCCGGCCGCGGCGTCGGCCCTGGCCCGCACCTTCCGCACGCTCGACGCGATCTTGGCCGCTGACCCGGACGCGCTCACCGCGGTCGACGGCGTGGGCCAGGTGATCGCCGACAGCCTGCACGCGTGGTTCGCGATCCCCACCAACCGATTGCTCGTGGAGAAGCTGCGCGCCGCCGGCGTGGAGCTCGAAGGTCCCGAACCGGAAGGCCCTGACGTCGAGCCGACGCTGCTCGGGATGACCTTCGTGCTCACCGGCGGACTCGAACGGCTGACCCGGGAGTCGGCCGAGGCTGCGATCGTCGCGCGCGGTGGCAAGGTCACCAGCAGCGTGTCGAAGAAGACGAGCTACGTGATCGTCGGCGAGAATCCCGGTTCCAAGCTCGCCAAGGCCGAGACCCTCGGCGTCGCCCGCATCGACGAAACCGCGCTCGAGGAACTCCTCGAGCACGGCCCGGCACCAGCTGTCGATTGACGCCACCACACCCAAAGTCCGAACAACCACCCACACCCGAGGAGAACGATGGCCGACAAGTCCGCGGTGGGCGCCACCGACGAACCGTTCACGATGACGATCGAGCGGGGCAAGATCCGCGAGTTCGCCCGCGCCACGATGTCGTCGCACACCGACTATCTCGACGATCCGGTCGCGCCGATCCCGCCGACGTTCCTCACGAACGTGTCGTTCTGGTCACCGCCGGGGGAGTCGGTCTTCTCCAAGGTGAAGATGGACCTGCGCCGCTTGCTGCACGGCGGTCAGGAGTACACGTTCCACGGTCCTCCGCCGGTTGCCGGTACGGAGCTGTCGGTCCAGACCCGCGTGGCGGACATCTACGAGAAGGAAGGTAAGCGCGGCGGAACGATGACCTTCGTCGTGACCATCAGTGAGTTCCGCGACCCGGCCGGCAGGCTCGTGGCCGAAGCTCGGTCGACCGCGATCGAGACCGGCAAGGCCGCGACTGCGAAGGAGGAGGCGTGATGCCGAGCTGGGACGAGTTGCACATCGGCGCCGAGATCCCTCCCCGCGAGTACGGGCCCCTGACCCGCACCGACTTCGTTCGCTACCAGGGCGCGTCGGGCGACTTCAACCCGATCCACCACGATGACGAGTTCGCGCAGTCGGCCGGTTACCCCGCGGCCTTCTCGGTCGGGATGCTCCAGGCCGGGATCCTCGCGAGCTTCGCTACCGACTACCTCGGGCCTCGGAACGTCCGGAAGTTCGGCGTCCAGTTCCGCGAGCAGGTATGGGCGGGTGATCAGCTCGTCTGCTCCGGGAAGGTGGTCGGCCGAGACGATGCCGCCCGCACGGTCGACCTCGAACTCGTGGTGATGCGCGTCGGTGGCGGTGCTGCCATCAAGGGCAACGCCACGTTCGTCGTCGAGTAGCGCAGCTCACAACCCCCGGCCCTCCGGCGCGGACCGGGCGGGCGGTTGGTCGGGGCGGTGTCCGGTGGTACCGTCGGCTCCCTCGCAGGGGGGTTCCACATGAGACGTTCGATGCGTTCGACCCCGCGGTCGGGCCGCCGGCTGGTGCTGGTGGCGGCGGTCGCGCTGCTGCTCGCCGGGTGTTTCCAGCCGGTCGCGATCCACATGCAACAGACCGACCCGACCCATCGGCCGTGGTGGTGTCACTCCGAGCAGATGGCGGACGAGCCGGGCGCCCAGTGGTACATGGACCACGGGATCACCAAGGGTGATCTGAGTTGGGCCGACTGCATCACCAACTCCGGCTACTTCGACAAGGCGCTGAAGTTCGCGATGCAGTGGCCGACGCGCGGCCAGGCCGAGGCCGCCGGTTGGTCGGCGAACGCCAACTACGCGGCGGGCATGGGCACGCACCACGCGCGCGGCAATCCGCTCCAGGGCGCCTTCGATCCGACGACGCCGAACTTCCTCCAGTACGACGGCAACGGTCCGGACGCCAAGCTCGTCGGGATGAGTTGGTACGTGAACAACGGACCTGACGGTCCGCCGGCCGGGTTCCCCGGTGACAACGACTGGTGGCACCGCCACGAGTACCTGTGCCTGTCGAGCCAGACCGGCTTGGTGATCTTCGACGGCAAGTGCCCGCCGGGCGTTTCCGGCAATACCACCTACCTCGGCAACATGTGGCTGTTGCACGTGTGGATCGTGCCGGGTTGGCACCACGAGGCGGACGTGTTCGTCGGTCATCATCCGTGCCTGCTGCCGACGGGTCCGGCCGCGCCGGACGACCAGTGCTGGACGTCGGACATGCACATGTAACGACGGCGATCCTCGTCGTGGCTGCGCGTGGCGCGGCCACCACGTGCTCAGTCGTTGTCGAAGATGGTGATGTTCGCCCGATCGTCGGCGAGCACGCCGTTGATCGCGTTGCTCAGTTCGATGCGGAACCGCTCGGTGCGTTCGTGCTTCTGGTCGTCCCGCAGTGGCACCGAGACGAGGGCCCACTGCTGGCCGGGCGCGAAGGTCACGGTGCCCTTGGTCGAGACGTAGTCAGAGCTACTCGTGGCCGAGTCGCGACGGGTCCGGAAGTCGACGGTCACGGTGCGGCCGCTCGGCGCGGACAAGCCGACGATCGTCATCGCCACCCCGTCGCCTTCGTTCGCGTGCCAGTCACCGACGCGGATGCGCGGCGCCGCATCGTCGTCGCGGATCTTCACGGTGGCGGTCCCGTGCATCACCACGGTCCCGGGGGCCGGACTGAGTTCCACGGTGAACCGTTCGGTCGGTTCGTCGAGCGCGTCGCCGACGATCGGGATGTGGATCATCCCCTCGGTCGCTCCGGCCGGGATCGTGACCCGCCCGCGTCCGCCCATGTAGTCGTCCGGTCCGGCGGTGCCGGGCACGATGCGCCATTCGGCGGTGGTGGGTGACCCGGCGGGCGAAGAGATGCTCACCATGACCTCGGCTTCGGTCATGGCGCCCGTGCCCTCGGTGACAGTGGCCGAGTGGATCATGAGCTCCGCGGTGTCGAACGCGAGCGGCGTGGTCGCGAACTCCGAGAGGTCGCCGGCGTTGGCCACCGCCCAGATGCAGGCGCCGGGTCCGGTGGTGCAGTCGACCGCGCCCGGAGCTGTGCCGAGCACCGAAGCCATGGGGACCGTCGTCGAGAACGCGCCGTCCGCGCCGGTCATCGCGATGGTGGCGCGGCCGATGTCGCACGAGTCGGCGATGGCGGTGGCGCCGGCCTTGCACGGCGCCATGCCGACGAGCGCATTCGCCGCGAAGTTGGCACCGCTCACTGTGGCCGGTTGCCCGTCGTGGAGATGGGTCGCGGGGGTGACGGTGACCGTCGGCGGAGGCGGCGGGACTGCGTTCGGGTCGAAGGTGAGCGGGATCGCGGCGGACTCGTCCGGATCGCCCGAGCCGACGCGCAGTGTGCACGGGGTCGGGTTGGTGCCGCAGTCGACCGACAAGCCCGGTCCGAACCGCAGGATGCGCCGGATCTCGAACTGTGTCGAGATCGCGCCGGACGCGTCCGCGTCGACGACCGTGAAGCCGGCGCAGTCCTCGAAGGTCCCGGGTCCTTCGGGGATCTGCGCGCACTCGCTGACCGGCACGGTGCCGGGGGTGAACCCGGCTCCGGTCAGCGCCACCGGCTGGCGGTACCCCAGGTTGTCCGCGGGACTGATCGCCGCGGTCGGCGCCGGAGGGATCGGCGCATTCGGATCGAACGAGAGCGCAGTGCTCGACTGCTCGTAGTTCTTCGTGGCCTGTACCCGTACCGTGCACTGGGTGTTCGCATCGAGGCAGTCGACCCAGGTGCTGCCGCCGGAGAAGGCGCGCCGCTTCACCGGCAGCGCGAAGTCGATCGTGCCGTTGCCGTCGGCGACCCCGGACGCGTAGCCGGGGCAACTGCCGTCCGTCGTCGACTCGGCGCAGAAGTCGGCAGAGACATACTCGCCTGCGGTGTACCCGGTGCCGTGCACCGTCACCTGGGTCCGGTACGGAAGGTTGGTCGAGGGCGTCACGGTCACCTGGGGAACGGGTGGAGGCGGTACCGAGTCGTCGAACGCGATCGGCGCGCTCGCGCTCAGGGTGATCGACTCGTCATTCGAGTACTCCGTGGCGGTCACCGTGCACGCCACCACCGCGCAGTCCTCGATGGTCGGCCCGGAAAGCAGGGAGCGCGACACGAGCCGGGTCACCGGGCCCGATGCGCTGAAGTTGCCGGCACCGTCGGCCTGGGTACTGGCGAGGAACTCACCGCAATAGGTCGACATCTGCGTGCCGCATTCGTTGATCTGGACGTAGCCCGCGGGGTCGAAGCCGGTGCCGGTGATCGTGACGTTCTGATCGTGGTGCAGACCGGTGCTGGGCACGACGGTGATCGTCGGCGTCGGAGGGAGTGGTTGGTTGGGATCGAAGCTGATCGGCGCGGCGGCGGCGTAGCCGAGATCGGAGTCGCTGGTGGCGCGGATCGTGCAGGCCACCGCGAGGCAGTGGGTGGCGTGGCCGGTACCGTCGTCGACCCGCAATCGGGCCGTCAGCGGTGTGGAGAAGGCGCCGCTGCCGTCGGTCTGCACATAGCTGCCGGAGCCACTGCAGTACACGTCGGTGGCGACGCACTCTCCGATCCGGACGAAGTCCGCGGGCAGGAAACCGGAACCGGTGACCGTGAGGGCCTGCCCCGCCGTGAGTCCGTCGGCGGGGGTGACGGTGATCGTCGGATTCGGCAACGGTGCGTTCGGGTCGAACGCGAGGGCGTGCCGCGCCAACACGTTCGCCTGCAGGTCGGCGACGACCAGATCGCAGGCGTCGGTCGCGCCGGAGCAGTCGAGCGGGCTGCCGGCGTTGTGGATCGTGCGGTAGACCCTGAAACCGACGTTGATCGCGCCGCCGGCATCCGGGCGCACGATCGTCAGAGTCCGCGTATCGCACGCGAACGCCGGGGTGACCCCGGTCGCGCACTGGATCAGGGCACGATCGCTCGTCCCGAGGTCGGTCCCGGTCGCAGTCACGACCTGACCCGAGACGAGGGCGGTGTCCGGGGCGGCGGTGAGCGTCGGGGTCGCCACTGCCGGTGCGACACCGACTCCGGCGCGCGGTCCGGCGGGTGCCGGCGCGGCGTGGGGCGCGGAGCGGACCGCCGCATCCCAGGCCTGGCGCGCGGTGGCCGGTGTGTCCGCCGCGGGCGGTGTGGGCGGTGCGGTCGGTGCCGCCGCGGCCGCGGCGGGTGCCAGCACGACCGCAAGGAGCGCGCCGACCGCGAGTGCTTGCATCCAACGCTGTCGCAACCCCATGCCATGCCCCCGATGCCGCGTGATCGGGGCGGGACGCTAACGGTCGGATGGGCGGATGGGAAGACCCCGCTCGTCACCGTGGGTGTCCGGGCCGCCGCGGGTGGTGGGTGCCGGGGCTACGCCTTGACCGTGAAACTCCAGGAATAGGAGCCCACATCGGCGGTCGGTGAGCCCTGAAGGTGGTAGTCGACGCGGACCGTGACGGGGCCGGCCGGGAACTCGGTGATGTCGGCCCCCTCCTGGGGTTTGAAGCTGACCTGGCCGAGTCCGGAGATCACATTCGTCTGATCGAGCGGGATCGGAGTGCAGTCGTTCGGCGTCGGCGCACAGACCGTGAACTCACCCGCGAGGTCGTCGCGCAGGTCCACGCTGATCGTGGCGTCCGGTCCCACGATCGCACCCGAGGGCGGGTTCACCGCCTGCACCTCCTTCGGGACAGTCTCGTGCGCCTGGAGGTCCGAGGTGTCGGCGCTGCCGATCGTGATGGCGATGAGCACGACGATGAAGAAGAGGACACCGCCGACGATCGCGACCCGCCCCGGATGTTGGAACAGGGGCGGCTTGTCCCGATCGTTCACGGCCTCACGCGGGATCGGGGGCTGCGCATCGCCGGCCACGCCTCGACGGTACCGCCACCCACCGATCGGTCCGGCATCCACCGCTCCGGAGGGGGTGCCGCGGATCTGGACAATCTGGCCGGTACCCTCGGGGAATGGCCGGAAGCACCGTCGCCGACCTCGTCGGACGCGTGCTCGCCGGCCGCTATCGCCTTCTGGGAGCGATCGGCTCCGGCGCGAGCGGTCGGGTGTACGTCGCCGACGATGTCCGCCTTCGCCGCCGGGTGGCGGTCAAGGTGTTGCATCCGGCGCTGGCCGCGGACGCCGGCTTCCTGCGCCGCTTCCGCTCCGAGGCGCAGCTCGCTGCCTCGTTGCACCACCCGAACGTCATGGCGGTCTACGACTGGGGTGAGGACGGCGTGCCCTTCATGGTGCTCGAGCTGCTGGCCGGCGGTTCGTTGCGCAGCATGCTCGATGCCGGCACGCGCCTGACGACCGCGCAGGCTGCGCACGTCGGGGGCCAGGTCGCCGCGGCGCTGGATTACGCGCACGGACGCGGGTTGGTGCACCGCGACATCAAGCCCGCCAACCTCCTGTTCGACGAGCACGGCATCGTGCGCGTGGCCGACTTCGGCCTGGCCCGCGCGCTCGCCGAGGCGAGCTGGACCGAGCCGGCCGGCACGGTGGTCGGCACCGCGCGCTACGCCGCACCGGAACAGGGGAGCGGCGCTCCACTCGACGGGCGCGCGGACCTGTACGCGCTCGGCCTCGTGCTCGTGGAAGCGATCACGGGTTCGGTCCCGCTCGTGGGGGATTCGCCGCTCGGGACGATGGGGTTGCGGCAAGGCACCCGCATCGAGGTGCCGGCCGAGGTCGGACCGCTCGCCCCGGTCGTCGCCACGGTGTGCTCGGCGGCGCCCGAGGATCGCTACGCCACGGCCGACCTCATGCGGGCGGACCTGGCGGACATCGCCGAGGAACTCCCACCGCCCGGGCCGCTCCACCTCGCGGGCATCGGCGCCATGGGCGACGACCCGCATCCGACCCAGGTGGTGCGCGACGCGGTCGAGTCACCGCTGTTCGACCAGGACGTCGTGGCCACCGGTCGGGTCGCGGCGCGTCCGGCGAGCCTCGCCCGCACGCCACCGCGGTCCCGTTCGGCCGCGCCGTTTCTCATGGGCGCCGTGCTCGCCATCGCGGTGGCGGCGATCGCCTTCGTCCTGATCCAGCCGAACGTCGGACCATCGAAGCCCGTACCCCTCCTGGTGGGGAAGTCTCTCGGGATCGCGACCACCGACGCGCTCGCCCAGAAGTTCTTGGTCGACCACACCGAGCAACGTTCCGACGACCCCGCGGGGTACGTGATCGCTCAGCATCCACAAGCCGGCGGCTTCCTCGCGCAGCGCACCACGATCCATCTCGTCATCTCGACGGGGCCCAGGCCGATCGCGGTGCAGGACTTCGCCGGCAAGCCCAAGGACGAGGCCATCAACGCGCTGCAAGGTCAGTTCAAGGTGACGGTCGTGCCCGAGTCGAGCACGACGGTGCCGCGCGACATGGTGATCCGGACCGATCCCGCGAAGCAGGCGCCGCCGGATTCCGAGATCAAGCTCATCGTGTCGTCGGGTCCGCCGACCAAGGCCGTTCCCGACGTCACGGGCAAGACCTACGAGGCCGCGGCGAGCAAGATCACCGGGCGCGGGTTCGTCGCGACGCGGGCCGAGGAGTTCAGCGACACCGTGGCGCTCGGTCGCGTGATCCGGACCGATCCGGCCAAGGGCACGCAAGCGGCGATCCAGTCGACGATCAAGGTGTTCGTCAGTAAGGGCCCCGACCTCGTCGTGGTGCCGGACTTCAAGGGCAAGAGCATCGAAGAAGTCACTGCGCTCGCGGCGCAGGCCGGCGTGCAGGTACAGCCGTCTGGGGTCGTGGGCGTCGGACACAAGTCCCGAGCGCAGGACCCGCCACCCGGCGCCAAGTTGAAGCGCGGCACCGTCGTCACCGTCTTCTTCTGACGGGAACTCGACGCGCGTCACGGGCGTTGCCGATGTGGCACGCGGGGCGGAAATACCACCCTGGGTGGTCTTGCCGGATCGTCACGTTTCGCGGTCTCCGGCGATGACGGTGAAGCCGTCACTCGCCGGGTACCCCCATTATTAGGGGCGTGATTGGTCCGATTTCGCCACAGTCCGTGGCCGAAATGATCCGCTCGACTCCCTTGTGCGGTGCCGCGTTCTCTCGATAATGACACGGAGAGTGAACCTCATCCCCTCGAGGTTCCAGGTGGAGGATCCGATGCGACGGCCGGCGAAGGGTGGAACCAACCGCCCTGCGATGGAGCGACCCGGGATGGGCTTCGGCCGCCCGTTGCGCCCGAACGCGCGTCGGATTCCGCGGTCGGATCTCGAGACCGGCTTTGCCGCACTGCTCCGCGGCGACCAGGTCACCGAGGACGAGATCGTCATCATCGATGGTCGGTCGTCGGTCACAGGGTCCGATCGCCTGAGCTGAACGCGCGGGCAGGCCCCTAGCCTGCGGCAGTGCCCGACCGATCCGAGCCCCAGTCCTTCGTCGGCGAGGCACCCGGCGGCGACGAGGTGCCGGTCGTCGGATGGCCGTTCCTCTTCGAACACCGGATTCGTCGACTGCGCGACGGGCAGCGGTCCCATTGGCTGGTCCTGGTCGCCGTCCTGACCGGACTCTTCGCCACGGGCTTCAGCATCACGATCATCGCGGTGTCGCTCCCGCGCGTCGCCCACGACCTCCACACCAGCGCAGCCGACCTCACGTGGGTGGTCACGGGTCCGCTGTTGGGACTCGCGCTGATGATGCCGTTGTTCGGCAAGATCGGCGATACCCGAGGGCATCGACGCGTGTATCTGCTGGGATTCGCAGGGTTCACCGTCGGCGCGGCGCTCACCGCACTGGCGTGGAACGGCCCGGCGCTGATCGCTATCCGCACCATCGGCTCGCTGCCCGGCGCGGCGATCGGCCCGGCGTCCATGGCGCTCATCATGCAGGCCTTCCCCGAGGAGGATCGGGTCAAGGCGATGGGCTGGTGGTCGCTCGTCGGTGCCGGTGCGCCCGTCATCGGCCTGGTGGCCGGCGGCCCGGTCGTCGATGCGTTCGGGTGGCGGGCGATCTTCGTCGCGCAGGTGCCGCTGTCGATGCTCGCGCTCGGGCTCGCGGCCTTCGTCCTGCGCGAGACACCCCGACGCGAGCACGAGCCGCTCGACCTCGCGGGTGCGTTCGCGCTGGCGGTGGCGACGGTCTCCGCGCTGCTCGTTCTCACCGTGGGCGCGCGCATCGGGTTCGGGTCACCGATCGTGGTCGGGCTGGCCATCCTGGCTCCGGTCGCGCTGTGGCGGTTCGTGATCATCGAACAGCGCGCCCCGCGCCCGTTGTTGCCGTTGCGGTTCTTCCAGGCGCGCGACTTCACCGCGTCACTGGTGGCGCAGTTCTGCGCGAACTTCGCCTACATGGGTGGATTCATCGTGACGCCGCTCCTGGTGCAGAGCCGCTTCGGGTTCACCGTCGCGGCCACGTCGTGGGCGATGGCATGCCGGCCGTTGACCTTCAGCCTCACCGCGCCGGCATCCGGGTACCTCGCGGCGCGGATCGGTGAACGCCGTGCCGGCGTGATCGGAACGTCGTTGCTCGTGACGTCGATGGCCATGTTCGTCGTTGCGAGTTCGGCCGACGCCGTGGGGTTCGTCTTCGCCGGACTGGCGCTCTCGGGTCTGGCGATGGGGACGTCGATGCCGTCGCTGGTGACCGTGGTCGCGAATACGGTCGAGACCGGCGACCTCGGGGTCGCCAATGCCGCGCAGCAGATGGTCGGTCAGATCGGCACGGTGGCCGGGATCCAGCTGCTCTCGACGATCCAGGGCGGCTCCGACTCCGCGTTGCCGTTCGCCGCCGCCTACGTGGCCGGTGGCGTCGTCGCCGTGTTCGGCGTGGTGGCGACCACCTTCATCCGTGCGCGCCGCCCGCGCGCTGATCTCCAGATGGTCGACGCCGCGTAGCGACGAGGTTGCGGCGAGCGCGTCGGTCAGTCGTCGTCGCTGATGGTGACGGTCCCGGTCGCCCGGTTGATCACGGCACCACTCGGGTTGGTGAGCCCGACCGTGAACGCCTCGGTGCCTTCCACCGTCGTATCCGGATGCAGCACGAACGTCACGTACGCAGTCGTGGTCAGGGCCGGGAAGGTCGCGGTGCCGGTCGCCGCGTCGAAGTCGCTGCTCGAGGAGGCGGTCCCGTCGGCGGAGGCCCAGTCGACGGTGGTCACGTTGTTCCGAGCCGCCGACAGGGTGATCGCCACCGTGACGGTGCGATCGCCCTGGTCGCCTTCCTTGACTGATGCGTCGCCGACGGAGATCTGCACGCCCGAACTCGCGTCGTCGTTCAGGATCGTGCCGGCGCCGGCGTTGGTGCCGAGGTTCGCGCCCAGCGGGCTGGAGATCACGAACTTCAGCTTCTCGGACGGCTCGAGGATCTTGTCGCCGCGCACGCTGACCGTGATCGTGCGGCCGAGACTTCCGGCCGGGATCGTGGCGACCCCGGACCGGGCGACGTAGTCGGATCCGGCGAGCGCCGTGCCGTCCGCGGTCGTGTAGTTGACCGAGATGCTGCGGGTGGAGGGCTTCGAGAGCGTGATGTTGAAGCGCATGCCGCGGGTGCCGCTGTTGCCTTCGACGACCTTGGCGCTGCCGACCGAGATCGTCGGAGGCGATCCGACGACCCAGCCGCTGTCCTTGAAGATGCCGAGGGTGACGGGACCGGCGCTGTGGACCAC
>Ga0075026_100000381_pt1 | contig 17587 bp, 18 predicted proteins | sample Str012_2_FD_71392 | JGI IMG/M metagenome (GOLD analysis project Ga0075026, IMG submission 71392) | Freshwater sediment microbial communities in response to fracking from Pennsylvania, USA - Straight Creek_MetaG_SC_2012 | ecosystem: Environmental > Aquatic > Freshwater > Creek > Sediment... | reverse complement strand
GCGGGAACGGCGATGTTGGCGGGAACGGCGATGTTGGCGGGAACGGCGACGGCGGTCATGATGCGCATCCTTCAGGAAGGGTGTGACAGGGAAACCCGTGAACTGGAGTCGAACACGTGTTTCCGAACAACTGTTCGTAGTGTGCCAGAACAGTTGTTCGACTGTCAACCCTCGACCGAACATTTGTTGCACGAACGGATGTTTGACCGGAGCCACGAACGCGTGTACGCTGCCCTCATGGCTGTACGACCCGAAAAACTCACCGACCGGCAACGAGGCATTCTCGAGGTCATCGAGAAGAGCATGCGCGACCGGGGCTATCCGCCCAGCGTGCGCGAGATCGGCGAGGCTGTCGGCCTCACCTCCCCCAGCACCGTGCACAGCCACCTCGCGTCGCTGCAGCGCATGGGTTTCCTGTTCCGCGACCCCACCAAGCCCCGTGCCATCGAGGTGAAGTGGGATCCGTCGTCCGACGCCGCCATCGAACGTCGTCCCGTGCGCCACGTGCCGCTGGTGGGCGATGTCGCTGCGGGCACCGATGTGCTGGCGCAGGAGAACGTCGAAGAGCTGTTCCCGCTGCCGGAAGACTTCACCGGCACGGGTGGCGACCTGTTCATGCTCCGTGTGCGCGGCGACTCGATGATCGAGGTCGGCATCATGGACGGCGACTTCGTGGTGGCCCGCAGCCAAGACACGGCCGACAACGGCGACATCGTCATTGCCGGCATTCCTGGCGAGGAAGCCACCGTGAAGACCTACTCGCGCAAGGGCGCCACCATCACCTTGCTGCCAGCCAACCCGCGGCTCGAGCCGATGGTGTTCCCCGCCGACCAGGTCGAGATCTTCGGCCGGGTCGTCACCGTCATGCGCCGCCTCTGATCCCGGTTGCACACCTCGTCAGGGTTGGGGAGCTCCCCAACCCTGGCCCGGTGCCGACGGCGGCGGCGCCGGCGGCACTGAGGGTGCAGGTGGCACAGGCTGCCAGACGGGGGTCGTTGGGGCCAGTACAGCGGCCGGGGTGGGTCGCTTCGGACGTCCCAACACCATCAGTCCCACACCCAGCACCAGGCCACCGATCGCCGACGCGATCGCGATCAACTGCAGTCGACGCTGGTCGACCTCCGGATCCCCACCCACAGCCACACCCACATCGGCGGCGTCGGAGGTGACCGTGAGCCGATAGGTGCCCGGCGTGGTGATCTTCACCTGTTCCACGGCGCTGCCGCGGAACGAATCGGTGTCGTACGAATAGGTGGTGAAGGCGGTGAGCGGCACCGACTGATCGTTGGCGTCGGTGAGCGACAACTTCACCGTGGGCACCTTCGCACCCTGATGATCGAAGCGGGCACCGTTGCCCTTGCAGTCGCCACCGGCGTTGCCCGCCGTGCCCTTCGTCTCGACGAACAACGTGAACGTGTCGGTACGGTCGAACTCGAGCGTGGTGGTGCAACCAATGGGCGCGCGAGCGAACCTCGACACGGTGTCGTTGACCGCGGTGGTGCTCTTGCCGTAGAGCACGCCGCCGGCGGCGAGTCCGCCCACCAGCACGATGGCCCCGAGGCCGAGCAGCAGCCGCTTCGGCTTGCCATCGGGCACGGGCGGAGGTGGCACCACCGGTGCAGCGGCGACGGGCGGCGGAGGACTGCCCGGCGGTTGGAATTGGTACGACATCAGTGCACCCCCAGTCGCTGTGCGACGAGTTCGATCCGGTCATCAGGTTGTACCACGGCGGCGCGCACGTTCTGCGCGCCACCTGCCCCGTAGAAGTCGCCCGGACTCACCAGTGCCCCGCCCTCGCGGGCGAGTCGCTCGGCGAACTCCCAGCCGTCATGGGCGTCGAACCAGAGGTAGAACGCACCCGCGGGCATCGGCACCTCCAGACCCGACCATGCCGACAGCACCGCACCGAGGCGTTCGAGGCGATACCGATACCGATCGCGTTGCGCCTGCACGTGCGCATCGTCGGCGAGCGCCACGGCACCGGCCGCCTGTGCCGGGCCGGGCACCATCATGCCGACGTGCTTGCGCACCTCACGCAGATAGCCGACGAGTTCGGCGTCGCCCACGTAGAACCCCACGCGCAATCCAGCCAGGTTCGACCGCTTCGACAGTGAGTGCACCGCCACCACGCCCTGCATCCCCGATTCGAGAATCGTGCGCGGCGGGCCGTCCCAGGTGAACTCGACGTAGCACTCGTCGCTGAACACCGGCACGCCGTGTGCCCGACCCCAGGCAGCGGCCGCCTGCAGATCGCTGAGGGCACCCGTGGGATTCGAGGGGCTGTTGACCCACAGCATCAGCGCCCGCGCAGCGTCGGCAGGATCGATGGCAGACAGGTCGATGCTGCCGTCGACAGCAGCTGGGACGGCGACCGGCCGACACCCGGCCAGGATCGCGCCCATCTCGTAGGTGGGGTAGGCGACCGCCGGGTAGAGCACCGTGTCGCGCGACGGCGAGCGCAGCTGCAGGTACTGCGGCGTGGTGGCCACGAATTCCTTGGTGCCCACGCATGCGGCCACCTCGGCGAGACTGGCCTCGACCCCGAAGCGACGCTGCAACCAGCCACGGATGGCGTTGCGCAACGGCTCGGTGCCGATGGATGCCGGATACCCTCGCTCGCTGTTGCTCGACGACAGCGCCGTGATGACCGCCTGCAGCGGCGGATCGCACGGGGTTCCGATCGACAGGTCGACCACGCCGCCGGGCAGCGCTGCCGCCAGCGGGGCCAATCGGTCGAGACGGTCGTATGGGTACGGCGGAGGGACGAATCCGGCGGGGTCGTTCATGCAGTCACCATCCTGCCCGATCGAGGAGGCTCACGAAGACTGCGTGACGAACTCGGCGAGTCGACCGGCCGAGGCCTCCGACAGCCGAGCGCGCACCCGAACACCTTCATCGCTGTGGAACGTCGACACCACTTCGCCCTCGCGGTGCACCGATGCCAGCACATCACCGCGCTCGTAGGGAATGAGCAGCTCGACCACCTTGGTGATGGCTCGCAGGCGGTCGCCGAGCACCTGCAGGAACTCGTCGATGCCCTCGCCGGTGCGAGCACTCAGCGCCACCGAGCCGGGATGCCGCTCGACCAGGTCGGCGGCGATGTCGGGTTCGGCGTCGGCCTTGTTGAACACGAGCAGCTCGGGCACGGTGAGCGCGCCGATCTCGCCCAGCACCTCGCGCACGGCGTCGATCTGCCCGATGGGGTCGGGCGCCGCGCAGTCGACGACGTGCACCAGGAAGTCGGCCGAGGTGGCCACCTCGAGCGTGCTCTTGAACGATTCGACCAGACCGTGCGGCAGCCGACGCACGAACCCCACCGTGTCGGTGAGCAACACGGGTTCGCCACCGGGCAACGACAATCGGCGGGTGGTCGGGTCGAGCGTTGCGAACAGGCGATCTTCCACGAGCACGCCCGCCTGCGTGAGTCGGTTCAGCAGCGTGCTCTTGCCGGCGTTGGTGTAGCCGACGATGGTGACCGCCGCCAGGCCACTGCGGTTGCGACCCTTGCTCTGCAGGTGCCGATTGGTGTGCAGGCCTTCGAGCTCGCGCTCCAGCCTGCTGATGCGGCTCTTGATGCGACGACGGTCGACCTCGAGCTTGGTCTCGCCGCTACCGAACCGGCCGCCGATGCTGCCGCGCTGTTGCGACATGCGGGCCGTGGCGCCACGGCGCAGCCGAGGGAGGCGGTAGCGCAACAGCGCCAACTCCACCTGCGCCTTGCCCTCGAGGGTGTGCGCGTTCTGGGCGAAGATGTCGAGGATCACCGCGGTGCGATCGAGCGCCGTTCGGCCGAGGAGCTTCTCGAGGTTGTACTGCTGAGCCGGCGCCAGTTCGTTGTCGAACACCACCGTGTCGGCATCGACCACGAGGCAGATCTCGCGCAGTTCTTCGGCCTTGCCCTTGCCGATGTACCAGGTGTGGTCGGGCGCGTCGCGCCGCTGTACCAGGCGCGCCACCACATCGGCACCGGCGGTGTCGATGAGCAGCTCGAGTTCGTCGAGCCCGGCTTCGGTGTCGTCGTCGGTGTGCCCGGGAAGGGTGACGCCGACGATGACGATCTGCTCGCGCTTGGTGCGCTCGATGAGTGTGGCGCCCAGCGCCTCGTTGTAGGGAGTGTTCATGCGGAGATGTCGACCACGACGCTGGCAACGAATTGCGCAGGTCCGACCAGCGTGACACGGCCCTGCGATGGATGGTGCAACCGCACCTTGGCATCTCCGCCGTCCATGTGCACGACAATTTCGTCGACCGACCCCGGCACGAGCCCCCACTGGCTCGCAGCCCAGGCGCTGGCGCAGGCGCCGGTGCCGCACGCCTCGGTGATGCCGGCGCCGCGTTCGTGCACGCGCATCGTGATGCCGTGCACCTCGGGGCCGGGTTCGACGATCTCGAGGTTCACGTAGGGCACGATCTGGCCGAGACGCTGCAGCTCCACCTCGGCGACGTCGTCGACAGCCACGACGCTGTGCGGGTTGCCGAGACTCAGGTGCGCCACCGGCCGCATCGGATCGCAGCCGAGCGCGGTCCAATCGGCCGGCTCGGCGAGTGGGGCGACCTCGCCCATGTCGACCGCCGCGTGGACCACCGTGGGGTCGGGGTCGGCCGACAGCACGACCAGTCGCTCGCCCGCGTCGGTGAGGATTCGTTGCGGGTGCAGATGGCCCAGTCGAGCCGACAGCGCCTGCGAGAAGCAGCGAATACCGTTGCCGCTCATCTCGGCTCGCGAGCCGTCGGCGTTGTAGAGCACCATGCGAGCGTCGAAGCCCGGCTCGTCGGTGCCCACCAGCAGACCGTCGGCACCCACGCCTCGGCGGCGATCGCACAGACGGCGCGCCAGCGCGGGCAGGTCGTCGACCTGCGGGTGGAAGACGACGAGGAAGTCGTTGCCGAGTCCGTGGTGTTTGGTGAGCGTGATCTGAGTCATGAGAGCGAGAGCACCGGCAGCGTCTCGGCCACCGGATCGTGTTCGATGTCGACCCAGCGTACGCGTGGGTCGCGCCGGAACCATCGCTCTTGCCGCACGGCGAACTGGCGAGTGCGCAACACGATGGTGCTCACCGCCTCGTCGAGCGAGCACCGTCCGTCGAGGTGGTCGATGAGCTCCTTGTAGCCGAGCGCCTGACGAGCGGTACGCGAGAGCGGCCGGGAGGCGCTGTGCAGTCGCTCGACCTCGGCGAGCAGACCGGCCGCCATCATGTGCTGCACGCGCTGCTCGATGCGCTCGGCCAACCGTGGGCGCGACCAGCGCAGCCCGACCTGGCGGAACGCCACCGGCGGATACTGATCGAGTCCGGGGCCGAAGGAGCTGAACCGTCGGCCGCTGCCGAGCACCACCTCGAGCGCCCGCACGATGCGGCGCGTGTTCTGCGGTTCCATCTTCGACGCAGCCACCGGATCGAGCGCAACGAGCTCGTGATGCAACACCTCCGGCCCGTCGGCCTCCACCCGTGCCAGCAGTGCGGCCTTCACCTCGGGCCACTGACCTGGCACTTCCATCGGGTCGGTGAGTGCCCGCAGATAGAGCCCGGTGCCCGCCACCAGCACGGCCTGCGCACCGCGAGCTTCGATGTCGTCGAGTGCACCTCTCGCTGCGGCGACGAAGTCGACCACTGCGAAGTCGTCGGCCGGGTCGACGAGGTCGAGCGCATGGTGTGGCACGGCGGCTCGATCGACGGCGCTGGGCTTGGCCGTGCCGATGTCCATGCCGCAATACACCTGCATTGCATCGACCACCACGATCTCGCGCCCCGGCGCCGCCAGTGCATGTGCCATGGCCACATCGCTCTTGCCCGAGGCGGTAGGTCCCAGCACCACCAGCGGTGCGGGCGAGGTGCTCATGGGTGCCTCACCCGGCGTGCACGGGAATGCGGCGACGATGCAACGGCTCGGCGACCAGTTCGACGAAGCGTCCCATCAGGTGATGCGGGGCGGCGCTGACCACCTCGACCGTCGCGTACGAGCCGACGCGCAGCGGATGCGGTGACGCAAAGTGCACCAGCTTGTTCTGTCGCGTGCGCCCGGAGATGACCGACGGGTCCTTCTTGCTGGGCCCTTCGACGATGACTTCCTCGATGCGACCCACCCGGGCTTGGTGCTTGACCATCGCGCTGTGCTCGACCACGACGCGCAATCGTTGGAACCGCTCGGCCGCCACTGCGGGGTCGACGAACTGGTCGACCATCTGCGCGGCCTCGGTGCCCTCGCGGGGCGAGAAGATGAAGGTGTAGGCGTAGTCGTACTCGGCAGCCGCCGCCACCTCGAGGGTGCGCACGAGGTCGAGGTCGGTCTCGCCCGGGAAACCGACGATGATGTCGGTGCTCACGGCCAGGTCGGGCACTGCCGCACGGGCCTGCACCAGACGTTCGAGGTAGCGCTCGGCCGTGTAGCCACGGTGCATCAGCCCCAGCACTCGGTCGCTGCCCGATTGCAGCGGATAGTGCAGGTGCTCGCACACCGCCGACGAGGCGGCCATGGCGGCGAACGTGTCGGGGCGCATGTCCTTGGGGTGCGGACTGGTGAAGCGCACCCGACGAATGCCGGGCACCTCCGCCACCGCGGTGAGCAGGTCGGCGAACAGCGGCCGCAGCTTCGCCTCGGCATCACCCGCCTGGCGCGCCGACCGTTGCAGGTCGCGCCCGTAGCTGTTGACGTTCTGACCGAGCAGGGTCACCTCGGTGACACCGTCGGCGGCGAGGGCGCGCACCTCGTCGACCACCTCTGCGAAGGGACGGCTGATCTCGGTGCCCCGCACGGCCGGAACGATGCAGAACGCGCAATGGTTGTCGCAGCCGATCTGGATGGTGACCCAGGCGTTGTACGAGGTGTCGCGCACCGCCGGCAAGGCACTGGGAAACAGCGCGTGGTCGTCGATGACGGCCTCGTCGAGGATCTCGGTGATCTGGCCGTGGCGAGTGGCGTGCTGCACCAACTCGGCCGTGCGATGCACGTTGTGGGTGCCGAGCACCACGTCGACCCACGGCGCCTTGGTGGCCACGATGTCGCGATCCTTCTGCGCGAGGCACCCGGCCACCACGATCTGGCGTCCCTCGGCAGCGTCCTTCCAGGGCTTCAGCCAGCCGAGCGTGCCGTAGAGCTTGTTGTCGGCGTTCTCGCGGATGCAACAGGTGTTGAGCACCACCACATCAGCGTCGTCGTCGGACTCGACCGCCTCCATACCGTCGGCCTCGAGCACCCCGGCGATGCGCTCGGAGTCGTGTTCGTTCATCTGGCACCCGAAGGTGTGCACGACGTAGCGACGGGTCATGACCCGGAAGGCTACCGGCCTAGTTGATGTCGATCGGTTCGTCGTCGGCCGGGGTGAACTCGGCGATGTCGTCGGCACCGATGCCGGCCTGGACCCGCACCTTCTCGGAGATCTCGACCATGATCTCGGGGTTGTCGGACAGGAAGTTCTTCGCGTTCTCGCGACCCTGACCGAGTTGTTCGCCCTCGTAGGTGAACCAGGCGCCCGACTTCTTGACGATGCCCATGTCGACCGACATGTCGAGCAGCGAGCCCTCACGGCTGATGCCCTTGCCGTACATGATGTCGAACTCGGCCTGACGGAAAGGCGGCGCCACCTTGTTCTTGACCACCTTCACGCGAGTGCGGTTGCCGACGATCTCGGCGCCGTCCTTGATGCTCTCGATGCGACGGATGTCGAGGCGCACCGACGAGTAGAACTTCAGCGCACGGCCACCGGGGGTGGTTTCGGGCGAACCGAACATGACGCCGATCTTCTCGCGCAGCTGGTTGATGAAGATCATGATGGTGTTGGTCTTGTTGAGGTTGGCGGTGAGCTTGCGCAACGCCTGGCTCATGAGGCGGGCCTGCAGGCCGACGTGCGAGTCGCCCATCTCGCCCTCGATCTCGGCACGAGGTGTGAGGGCTGCCACCGAGTCGATGACCACGACGTCGAGCGCACCCGACCGCACGAGCATGTCGGCGATCTCGAGTGCCTGCTCGCCCGTGTCGGGCTGGCTGATGAGCAACTGATCGATGTCGACCCCGATGGCTCGGGCGTAGACCGGATCCATGGCGTGCTCGGCGTCGATGTAGGCGCAGATGCCACCGTTGCGCTGCGCCTCGGCCACGACGTGCATGGCGAGGGTGGACTTACCGGAGGACTCGGGGCCGAAGATCTCGACCACACGACCACGAGGCAGGCCGCCCACGCCGAGGGCCACGTCGAGCGCGAGCGCTCCGGTCTGGATGGCCTCGATGGCCATGGAGCCCTTCTCGCCCATCCGCATGATGGACCCCTTGCCGAACTGCTTGTCGATGGCCGCCAACGCGACGTCGAGTGCCTTTTCACGGTCGTTGCTCACTGTGGTTCCCTTTCGCATCCGGTCGGGTGACACCGCCGGGGTCGTGCTGGCTGGATGGAGGCGAGTGCCTCGATGCGAGCACCGTAGGAAAGGGGTGTGACAGGGTTGCGCTGCGGGTGCGTCGCTCGCCTGCCGGTGGCCCCGAACCGGCTGGTGCCATGTTCGAACGACACCAGTGTAACTACGAACAGTCGTTCGATCAAGCACCTTCGGGCAAGGCGCCCGCAGTAGGTCCGGTGGCCACCGCCGCGTCGGCCTCGGCGAGCTCACGCGCGTCGGGTTTGTGCGCGGCGAGATCGAACGCCAACCAGATGGTGTAGGTGAACGGGTAGGCGATGAGCGGGATGATGATGGCCGCGCCGACGGTGCTCAACGTGAGCGGCAGCACCGGGAAGTCGGGCGCCGTCGCGACGAACGCGGCGATCATGCCGACGGCCAGGGTGAAGAACGTGATGACGACGTTGAGCGCGATCGGCCCGAGCTCGAACCCGTGCTCGCGGTGCCACTCGATACCGCACGTGCGACACCGCGGATACCGCCCGAGCCAGTGCTTCAGGAACGTCCGGCGGCTGCCACAGCGAGGGCATTTCAGCACGACAGCCCGGCGGAACATGGTGGCCACGGCAGGTTCAGGACGATCCATACCCCCCATGGTATAGAAGATGGGATGCGAATCGGCGAGACTCTGCGCGTGCGTCGAACCCTCGCCGGCCTGCTGTTCGGCCTCGCTTACCTGTGTGCCAGTCTCGCCATCGCCGGCTTCTTGTTGCAGCGCGCCGCGTTCCAGCCCGGCCACTCGGCGTCGTCGCCCGATGTCGTGCTCGCCGACACCGCGATCCGCAACGAGCTCGTCACCACCATCGCCGACGCCGCGGCGCCGCAGCTGCACGAGGACAATGCCACGCTGCGCACGTTGGTCGACACCGTCGCCCGTCACCCCGACGGCCAGCCGTTCTTCTCGTCGGTCATCCACGACGCGCACGCGGCGCTGCTCGGCGACCGCACCGGCCCGGTGCAGCTCACGGGCGAGCAGTTGGTGCCCATCTTGCGCACGCAGGCCGCCATCGCCATGTCGCCGGTCACCTTCGTCGTGCCGCGCGTCGCGGCACTCGACATCGCCCACACCGTGCTGCGGTGGCTCATCCCCATCGCCGCGATCGCCACCATCGTGTTCGCCGCGCTCGGGCTCACTGCCCACCCCGACGCCAGTGCGCTCATGCGCAGCCTGGCGCTGGGCATGGTGCTGCTCGCCACGCTCGTGGTGGTCATCGGCTATCTCGTGCCGAAGTTCGCCATTCCGGCGCTGAGCACCAGCCCATGGGCCAACATCTCGGCCGCCATGGCCGACGACAGCGCCTCGCTGGTGATCGCGATGGTGGTGGTGTTGCTGGTGGGTGCCGCCGCGCTGCTGCTGGGCACGTCGAACCTGCAGCGTCGCCGCCGCTGGAGCACTCCGGTGAGCACCTATCGCTACACCGAAGAGCGCCAGTGGAGCTGATCAGGCGGTGAGTTCGTCGGCGAACTCGGCGAAGACGTCGGCGTAGCGGAGCGCGTCGGTCTCGGTGTGCAGCATCGAGATGAGCCACTGCTCGTCGAGGCCCGGGGGCAGCAGCACACCGCGGTTGATGCCGTGGATCCACTGCGCGAAGGCGAGGTCGAAGTCGGTGGCCTTGTAGTCGCGGTAGTTCGTGATGTGCTCGGGTGCCCACGTGACACAACCCTTGGCACCGAGCTGCACCGTGTGCGCCGGCAGGCCCGTGCGATCGATGATCGACTGACAGGCATCGACGAGTCGGGAGTTGAGCTCGTTGACGGCGTCGTGCGCCGCCGGGGTGCACACGTCGTGCAACACGGCGCGCGCTGCAGCCATGCACAGCGGGTTGCCGTTGTAGGTGCCCAGGTGCAACACCCGGCCGGACGTGATCTGGTCCATGCACTCCTGCGTGCCGCCGAAGGCGCCCAGCGGCAGACCGCCGCCGATGCTCTTGGCAAGACACACGAGGTCGGGCTGCACGCCCACCGCGCCGGTGCCGCCACCCCAGCCGGCGGTGATGCCGGTCTTCACCTCGTCGAAGATCAGCATCGTGCCGTACTTGCGGGTGATCTCGCGCACGCGCTGCAGATAGCCGGCCTGAGGCAGACAGATGCCGATGTTCTCCATCACCGGCTCGACGATGAACGCAGCGACGTCGCCGTCGGCGAGTGCACGCTCGAGTGCGTCGGCGTCGTTGTATGGGATGACCTTGGTGTCGGTCATCACCGCGGCGGTGATGCCGTGCGTGGCCGCGATGGGCGTGGGGTTGTCGGCCGGGCCGGCGAGGTGCAGCGGCGGCTTCATCGAGATCATCACCTCGTCGTGATGACCGTGGTATCCACCCTCGACCTTCACGATCTTGTCGCGGCCGGTGATGCCACGCGCCACGCGGATGGCGTCCATGGTGGCCTCGGTGCCCGAGTTGGTGAACCGCCACATCGGCAGGTTGTAACGAGCGCCGAGGAGCTCGGCGACCTCGGCGTTCATCTCGCACGGCGTGACGAACAAGGTGCCGTTGTCGAGCTGGCGCTCGATGGCGTCGCGCACCGCCGGGTGGCAGTGTCCGGTGAACAGGGCGCCGTAGCCCATGTCGTAGTCGACGTAACGGTTGCCGTCGACGTCTTCCATCCACGCCGCCTGCGCACGCCGCACGACGATGGGATGAGGGTCGTAGGCCTGGAAGCTCGACGGCACGCCGAGCGGCAGGACCTTGCGGGCCCGATCGGTGGCAGCCTGCGAACCTGCCGTTCGCTCGATGTACGTGCGCAGTTCGCGCTGGGTGATGGCCTTGGCCCTGGCTGTTAGCTCGCGCGTGGGAATGCTTTCCGTTGCACTCATGACTCGATCCCTCCGGATTCCGTTCCGGGAAGCCTACCTCACCACGGAATCCGTTGTGAACAGCGCGTCGGGCCACGCCATGTCGCGAGCGCCGATCGAGTCGTCCCGGTGAATCCTGGGTGGAATTTCGCGGCGCGTGTGGCACACTACGTGCCCTACATGGTGGCCGTAGCTCAGCTGGTAGAGCATCAGTTTGTGGTACTGAGGGTCGCGGGTTCGAAACCCGTCGGTCACCCGAATGCAGCAGTTGGTTGGTTCCGATCGGTGCCACCTACACTGCTGCGACTGATGCGCCTCTAGCTCAACGGCAGAGCAACGGACTCTTAATCCGCAGGTTCTGGGTTCGAAACCCAGGGGGCGCACACGACAGGGAGGGCTTCGGCCCTCCCTTCGTCGTTGCCGGCCCGTCGTTGCCGTCCCGTTCATTGCCGGCCGAATCGCTGCGGCTAGGTGCACGACGGGTGCACGGCCGGCGCCACGACAGCCGTCACCTTGAACTTCGTGCGGGGCTTGGCATAGATCTGGTCGAACACCGGACGGGCGATGAACAGCGCCTGCGGCGACACGCAGAACGAGTGGCCGGCGCCGTCAGGTGTCACGCTCGCGTGCGACAGGTGGTAGCCGCCCTTGCCGAACGAGAGTGCATACCAGTTGGCCACGTCGGCCGGCGTCGCCACGTCGGTGTACACCCACCCGTCGTTCTGCACCGCTGCATCGTCGGGCAGTGGGTACACGGGGGTGCCGTTGGCGGTGAGCGACGGATACTTGTCGCTGAAGCCGGCCGTCATGTGGCAGCTGATGCACAGCGGTGCGGTGGTCGGCGCAGGGGCTGCCGGTGGCGCGGTGGCAATGGGCGCCCGGGCTGCCACCACGGGCGGCACAGCGCCAGGAGCCGAGGCCGCCTTGGTCCCATTGGCGGTGGCCGCAGCCTTCGCCGTTGCCGCGGCCTTCGCGGTCGTTGCCGCCTTGGCCGCTGCGGCCTTGGCGTTCTTCTGCACGACCGACGTGGTGTCGGGGCTGCCCGAGAACTCGTTCCACGAGCGGCGCACGGCACCGCACCCCGCCAGGGGGACGAGCAGCAACACCACGATCGCGAACCGTCGCACCATGGCTGGTACATCGGCACGCGGCGCGAGATTCTGAACCGAAAGCAGCGGGGGCGACTACGGCAACAGCACGCTCTTGCCCACGGCGCGCCGTTCGAGCTGGTCGGCGAGCGCCTGGGCGACGTCGGCCAACGGATAGCTGCGCGGCTCGACCGGGTGGACGTGGCCCTTTGCTGCGGCGTCGATGACCGCGAGCAGCAACTCGACGTTCTCGGCGCCGTGGGTGACGGTCCAGCCGCCCCAGTCGACACCTGTGACACGCCGATTGCGCAGCAGGATCTGGTTGGCCGGCAGCTTGGGGATCTCGCCACCGGCGAACCCGATGACCAGCAACTGTCCGTCGTCGCGCAGGCTCCGCAGACCTGCCTCGGCCAGCGGGCCGCCGACCGGGTCGTACACGTGGTGCACTCCCCCGTCGCTGAGTTCCTTGGCCCGCACCTTCAGGTCCTCGGTGGAGGTGTCGATGACCGACTCGGCACCGTGCGCCAGCGCGAGCTCGCGCTTGGCTTCGCTCGACGCCGCGGCGATGACCCGCAGGCCCATCGACCGACCGACGTCGACCGCAGCCAGACCCACGCCCCCGCCGGCGCCCAACACGAGCAGCCACTCGCCGGCCTGTGCCTTCGCCCGATGGTGCAGCGCGAACCACGCCGTGCAGTAGCTCTGCACGAAGGTGGCTGCCTGGCCATCGGTGAGCGCCTCGGGCGTGTGGAAGGCCCGGAAGGCCGGCAGCACGGCCTCGCCGGCGAACCCGCCACTGAGCCCGGTGGTGGCGAACACCCGGTCGCCCACGGCGTGGGTGGTGACGCCTTCGCCCACCTCGCTGACCACGCCGGCGATCTCGCCGCCGGGCACGAACGGCAGCACCGGCTTGAGCTGATACAGCCCCTGCACGATGAGCGCGTCGACGAAGTTGACGCCACACGCCGTGACTCGGATGCGCACCTGACCGGCGCCGAGGGGCGCCGACGGCTGCTCGCTCACCACGAGCTGATCGACCGGACCGAATGAGTTGCAAGAAACGACCCGCATGGGTGTGGACCGTAGTGCGAAGCTGTCGACCGATGCGGCTCGAACCGACCACCCTCAACGGCGTCCACGTGCGCCTCGAACCACTCGCCCGCTCGATGGCGCCCGCGCTGCTCGCCGCGGCCGATCGCGATCGCAGCACGTACGGCCACACCCCGGTGCCCGCCGACCTCGCCGCGATGGAGCGCTACATCGACGGCCTGCTGACCGACGCCGAACGCGGCACCGTGTTGCCGTTCGCGCAACGACGACTCGCCGACGACCAACTCGTGGGCTGCACGCGCTATCTCAACGTGCTCTGGTGGCCCGATCGGTCCACACCTGCAGAGGTGGAGATCGGCGGCACCTGGCTCGCCACCGATGCGCAACGTTCGCCGGTCAACACCGAGGCGAAGCTGCTGTTGCTCACCGAGGCGTTCGAACGGCTGCAGGTGTTCCGCGTGGCCGTCATGACCGATGCCCTCAACGCTCGCAGCCGCGCCGCCATCGAGCGCATGGGCGGCACGCTCGAGGGCATCCTGCGCAAGCACAGGCCCAACAGCGGCTTTCTCACCACGCCAGGACTCCCTCGAGACACCGCGGCCTACTCGATCACCGACGACGAGTGGCCGACGGTGAAGGCACGACTGCAGGAGAAGCTCCGTGGGTGATCGTCCGGTCATCGTCGTCACCGGCGCGTCGCGCGGTATCGGCGCTGCCGTCGCGCTCGCTGCCGCACCCACCCACGACGTGGTGGTGAACTACGTCGCCTCGGCCACCGCAGCCGAGTCGTTGGCCGACGACCTGCGCGCTCTGGGCAGCGACGTGCTGGTGGCTTGCGCCGACGTCGGCGACGAGCGCGCTGTCGTCGACATGTTCGCCTCGGTCGACGAGCACTACGGCCGGCTCGACTCACTCGTCAACAACGCCGGCATCGCCGGCGGCTACGGCACCCTCGACGTCATCGACGCGACGATGCTGCAACGGCTGTGGGCGGTCAACATCACCGGCCCGTTCGTGTGCGCTCGCGAGGCCGCCACTCGCATGCGCACCGATCGCGGCGGCCACGGCGGCTCCATCGTCAACATCTCGTCGAAGGCAGCAGTGCTCGGCGGCACCGGCGAGTGGGTGCACTACGCCGCGTCGAAGGGCGCCGTCGACACGATGACCATCGGCCTGGCGAAGGAACTGGCGCCGTTCGGCGTGCGTGTGAACGGTGTGCGCCCCGGCTTGATCGAGAGCGACTTCCACCTCCACGCACCCGATGGCCGTCTCGAACGCATGGCCCCCATGATCCCGATGCAGCGGGCCGGTTCGCCCGCCGAGGTGGCTGCGGCCGTGATGTGGTTGGCCAGCGACGCCGCCAGCTACGCCACCGGCACGTTCATCGACGTCACCGGCGGTCGGTGAGCCTCCACCAGCATCCGTCCTGCCAACGCCGCGATGACGGCGGTCACCATCGACATCGCCAGCGTGGTGAACGGCAGCGCCTTCGGGCCGACCGCGTCGAACAACTGCCCGATCGCCCACGGCAGCACCAAACCGCCCAGGCCCGAAGCGCCCACGATGGCGGCTGTGTTGCCGCCCGACAGCGCGAGGTGCGACTCGGCGAACGCCATCATCGAGGCGTACTGCGGCGCCACCGACAGAGCGAACACGAACGTGACCACCCACAACATCGGACCTGCGTCGCGGAACACCACGAGCAGGGTCGAGGACGCGACGCACACGCACACCGGGACGGCCACCATCCACCCCGGGCTCACACGACCCGCCACCCAGATCGACACCGCCCGCCCCAGCGCGAACCCCACCCAGAACGTGGTGATGATGCCGGTGGCGGTGGCCGCGCCGCCGTAGTGGATCTGCTCGGTGTAGGTGTGGATCCAGCCGGCGAACCCCATCTCGAGCGCCACGTAGGCGAAGAAGAAGAGGCAGATCACCAGAACGTGGAGCGTGCGAGCACCAGTGGCGTCGCTGCGCGCCACGGTGTCGAGCCGCGTGCGCACGGGCACACGGTGGCCGAGCAGCGACCACACGACGTACGCCGTGAGGAGCGCCATCGGGATCGACACACCCCACAGCGCCCCGGTGTAGTGCAACGAACGGTTCACGAGCAGTGGCGCTGCCAGCGCGCCGATGGCGAACGACAGGTGCAAGGCGTTGAGCAGCGAACCCGCACCATCGGGACGGCTCCACATCACCAGTGTGTTGCCGCACACGTCGGACACACCGCACGCCGCACCCATCACCGCGAACACGGCGGTCATCGATGCCAACGTGGGCATCGAACCTCCGACCGCCAAGGACGCGGTGGCGACGACCAACGAGATCGACCACCACACATGCCCGCGACCGCGATCGAGGCCGCGTCCGGCGACGAACGACCCGCCGATGTAGCCGATGCTCTGGCCGGCGAGCACGAACGCGATGCCACCGTCGTTGGTGTGCAAGTGGTCGCGCAGGTGCGACAGCGCCGGACCGAACGAGGCCAGCGCGATGCCCATCACCACGAACGACACCAGATACGTGCCCACTGGGGCGTCGGAGCGGACCTCCCCGGCTCGCGAATCTGTCATACGCTTCGAATCTAGGCAGCGGTAGCGTCGTTGACGCATGCAGATCGTGGTGGTGCTCGCCCATCCCAACGGGGACAGCTTCAACCACGCCGTGGCATCCCGAGTGTGCGACACGCTGCGCGCCGGTGGACACCACGTCGACCTGCTCGACCTCTATGCGTTGGGGTTCCGCGCCGCCATGTCGGCCGAGGAGCACACCGCGTACCACGGCGACACGCCGCTGGTCGACCCGATGGTGGCCGAACACGCCCGGCTCGTGAAGGCGGCCGACACGTTGGTGTTCGTGTACCCCACGTGGTGGAGCGGCCTTCCGGCGATCCTGAAGGGATGGCTCGACCGGGTGATGGTGCCCGGCGTCGCGTTCGGGTTCAACAGCAAGGGTCGCGTGCGCCCGGCGCTCACCAACGTGCAACGCCTCGTGGGCATCAGCACCTACGGCTCGCCTCGCCCCTACGTGCGCTTCGTCAACGACAACGGTCGGCGCACGCTGGCACGCACCCTGCGCATCAACACCGGAGTCCTCACGTCGCGCGTGTGGCTCGGCCTGTACTCGGCCGACACCGCCACGGCCAAGGATCGTGCCGCGTTCCTCGACCGGGTCGAGCACTCCATGGCATCGCTGTGAAGGTGCTCGTCATCTACGCCCACCCGGTGGAGGGGTCGTACACCTCTGCATGCCGCGACCGACTGCTCGCCGGTCTCGACGCCGCCCAACACGACGTTCGGCTGCACGATCTCCACGCCGAAGACTTCCGGCCCGAGCTCTCGGCGCAGGAACGCACCGATCAGTTCGCCTCGCCCGACACCAAACCCGACATCGCCCCGCATGCCGCCGACCTGCAGTGGTGCGACGCGCTCGTGCTGGTGTACCCCACCTGGTGGTCGGGTCAGCCTGCCATGTTGAAGGGTTGGATCGACCGGGTGTGGGTGCACGGCGTGGCCTACGACCTGCCCGAGGGCGCCAACCGCATTCGGCCGCGACTCACCAACATCCGGCGCATCGCCGCGGTCACCACGCACGGGTCGCCGAAGTGGATCAACATGGCCCAGGGCGAACCGGGCAAGCGCATCGTCACCCGATCGATCCGGTTGCTGTGTTCACGGCGCACGCGCACCTCGTGGGTGGCCCTCTACGGCATCGACACCGCCGACGACCGCAGCCGCGCACGATTCCTCGATCGAGTCGAGCGGTTCGGTCGCTCGCTGTAGATCACGCGCGTTCGAACACCGTCACCACCTCGACATGCGGTGTGTGCGGGAACAGGTCGAGCACGGTGCTGCCGTTGTGCCGATAGCCCCAACCGGCCAACAGCGCGGCGTCGCGGGCCAGCGACACCGGGTCGCAGCTGACGAGCACGATTCGCTCGGCGTCGGTGCGTGCCAGCACACCCGCGGCCGCCGGGCCCAGACCGGCGCGAGCCGGGTCGACCACCGCCAACCGGACGGGTTGGGGCGACCAGCGCTCGAAGGGACTCTGCCGGACAGTGGCCGTCGGCACGTTGACGCGTGCGTCGGCGCACGCCGACCGCGAGCTCTCGACCACCACGGCGTTGCGCATCGGCAGTGCAGCGGCGAACAGGCCGATACCCCCGAACGCGTCGAGAGTCGGCGACGCGTCGGCCAGTAGATCGCCGCATGCGCCACGCACGGTGTCGACGAGCAGGTCGGCAGCAGTGGGCCCCGACTGGAAGAACG
>Ga0075026_100000380_pt1 | contig 17590 bp, 21 predicted proteins | sample Str012_2_FD_71392 | JGI IMG/M metagenome (GOLD analysis project Ga0075026, IMG submission 71392) | Freshwater sediment microbial communities in response to fracking from Pennsylvania, USA - Straight Creek_MetaG_SC_2012 | ecosystem: Environmental > Aquatic > Freshwater > Creek > Sediment... | reverse complement strand
CTCGCGCCACGCCGGCAGCAGCGCATCGAGCGCCACCGGGTCGAGTATCGCGCCTGACAGAGAATGGGCGCCGAGGCTGGCCGCCTTTTCGATCACGCAGACCGTGCGGGTCGGATCGAGCTGGCGCAGGCGCAGCGCGCAGGCGAGTCCGGCCGGCCCGGCGCCCACGATCGCCACATCGTAGTTCATGATATCGCGCGCGCTCATGTGTCTTCCTCTGCTCCCAGGGCTGCAAGAATGGCGGCTCGCGCGGCATCGCGCAACGCGGCGGCGCCGTCGACATGCACCGGCGGCGGCCAGAGCGATTCGAGCACCTGGACCTCGATGCGCCCCGGACGCAGCAGCAGACCGCCGGGATGGAAGCAGCGGCGCGTGCCGCGGATCACCAGCGGCACCACCGGCACGCCAGCCCGTTCCGCAGCCGCAAAGGCGCCGGTATGAAAACGCAGCAGCCCCGGTTCCACACGGAAGGTGCCCTCGGGAAAGAATGCCAGCGAACTGCCGCTGGCCGCATCGCGCATCACCCGCAAGGCATCGCGCGCGCTGCCGGCCCGGTTGCCGCGTTCCACGAAATAGGAGCCGATGCGTGCCAGCAGCAGACCGGCCAGCGGCACGCGGCTCATTTCGCGCTTGATCACGAAGCCGAAGCGCGGCGGCAGGGTCGCCGCCAGCACCACGCCGTCCAGGTAGCTGCTGTGGTTGGCGACCACGATGCAGTGCGCCGGGAGCGGCCCGCGCCACCGCACCCGAACCGGCATACCCATCAGCGCCAGCGCGCAGCGCCCGGTTGCGCGGGTCACCCAGCGCCGCCCCTCGAGCGTGGGCACCAGCAGCAGCGCCAGCAGGGCCAGCAGCGCCAGCGCCAGGAACACGCTCGCCGCCAGCAGCGTGTAGGGCACCAGCAGCAGGCTCGCGGCTGCCGGGCGCCCGGTTGGACCCGCGCCCCGGGACCTGCGGCGCGGCGGTGGTGCGGGCGTCGAACTGGGCTGTGTTATTGACAAGGGATATGTGACCTGGTTCTCCCTATGTTAACTGTTGCCGCCGTTGTGAGTCCCATCACATCGCCCGAGGGCTTCCGCTTCGCATACTGGCGCCTGAGGATCATTCCTCGCGCCGCGCAGGGCACCGCATTGAGCAGACAGGCGACAGTTACCGCAGACGCCGGTGTCACCGAGGTTATCGACCCGGTGATTGGTCGTTTTCTGGATGCCGTGTGGATGGAGCGTGGCCTGTCGTCCAACACGCTGTCCGCATACCGCGCCGACCTGGTGGCGCTGTCGCGCTGGCTGGCACAACGCAACCAGGTGCTGGTGCGCACCGGTCGGGCGGAGCTGATGGCATTCATTGCCGCGCGCGCCGCGGGCGGCGCCCGGCCACGTTCCACGGCGCGCCAGCTATCGTCCTTTCGCCGTTTCTTCCGCTATCTGATGCGTGAGGGCACGGTGCGCGAGGATCCCACCGCACAGATAGCGATGCCGCGCATCGGCCGCTCGCTGCCCAAGTCCCTGACCGAGGCGGAAGTCGAGGCGCTGCTGCTGGCGCCCACGGTGAGCGACCCGCTCGGCAATCGCGATCGCACCATGCTCGAGGTGCTGTATGCCACGGGCCTCAGGGTCTCCGAACTGGTCAGCCTGCGCGTCGACCAGGTGAACATGACACAGGGCGTGCTGCGGGTGCTGGGCAAGGGCAACCGCGAGCGCCTCATTCCGCTGGGTGACGAGGCGGTACGCTGGCTGAGCGCCTTTCTGGCCGGTGCGCGCGCCGAGATCCTGCTCGACCGCACCACCGACTACCTGTTTCCGACGCGCCGCGGCGACCGCATGACCCGCCAGGCCTTCTGGCACATCATCAAGCGCTACGCCCGCAAGGCCAGCGTCGATCGCGATCTCTCGCCCCACACGCTGCGCCACGCCTTCGCCACGCACCTGCTCAACCACGGCGCCGACCTGCGCGTGGTGCAGATGCTGCTCGGCCACAGCGACCTGTCGACCACGCAGATCTATACCCATGTGGCACGCGAACGCATGAAAGAGCTGCATACGCAGCATCACCCGCGCGGCTGACCGGGCCGTGACGCGCCGTGGCCGGCGCTCTGCTAGACTCGGCAGCATGAATATGAACCGCCTACTCTACCCCCTGACTGCCGCCGGCGTGGCCATCGCCATGCTGGCCATGGCGACCGAAACCGGCGCTCCCAACGCCCCGCCGGCTGCCACCGCGCTGCCGCCGGCGACGCCGCTGCCGGTCACGGACGCCGAACTCGCGGCGGTTGCTGCCCACATACCGGGGGGCAAGGTGGGCGATCTGCGCGCCACGCCGATTCCAGGGCTCTATGAATTCAAGCAGGGTGCCGATCTGGTTTACGTGACGGCCGATGGCCGCTACGGCATCAGCGGTGACATCTATCGCGTCGCCGACAAGGAAAATATCACCGAGTTGCGGCGGCGCGAGCTGCGCCTGGCCTTGATCAACGCGATGCCGGAATCTTCGATGGTGGTGTTCGCGCCCAGCACCCCCAAGTACACCGTTACGGTGTTCACCGATGTCGACTGCACCTATTGCCGCGCGTTGCACAAGCAGATCGCCGAGTACAACCGTCTGGGCGTCAAGGTACGCTACATGTTCTTCCCGCGCAGCGGACCGGACACCGAGTCATGGTCGAAGGCCGAGCAGGTGTGGTGTTCAGCTGATCGGCGTGCGGCGCTGACCCGCGCGAAACTGGGCGAAGCGCTCCAGGGTCCCGCCAACTGTCCGAATCCCGTGGCGCAGGAATACGCACTGGGCCGCGCCATTGGCCTGAACGGCACGCCCGGCATCGTCACCGAAAGTGGTGCGCTGCTGCCCGGCTACGCGCCGCCCGATATCCTGCTGCAGGAGCTGCAGCAGGAAGCAGCGGCGGCCAGCAAGGGCTAACGCTCCAGCAGCTTCAGCTTGTCCGGCTTGCCTTCCCATTCCTTGGCGTCGGCGGGCGGCGCGCCGCGCTCGGAAATGACCGGCCATTGCTTGGCCAGCTCGGCATTGAGCGCCGTGAACTGCTCCTGACCGGCCGGCAGTTCCTCCTCCGAGAAGATCGCCTCGACCGGGCATTCCGGTTCGCACAGCGTGCAGTCTATGCATTCGTCCGGATCGATCACCAGGAAGTTCGGCCCGACATGGAAGCAGTCGACGGGACAGACCTCGACACAATCCATGTATTTGCACTTGATGCAGTTTTCAGTGACGACAAAAGTCATTGGAGCTCCGCTCGCTGGTGAACCGGCCCGGGCGTTGACTGGCGCCAACGCCTCCGGCGCGCGCGTATTCTGCCAAACGAGGCTTGCAGTGCAAGCGCCTTAGGCGTCCGGGATTGTTATGAGTGCCCCTGGCGCTGGGTCAGGTCGTGGAAATGCAGTGTCTGGGCCCCTGAGCGCCGGTCCTCGAAATAGCGCTGCAGGGCGAAGCGCATGCTGCTGAAGGCGATGTCCTCCCAGGGAATTTCCGCTTCCGCACACAGGCGGGTTTCCAGGCTCTCGGCCCCGGGCGCGTGCTGTGCCGAGCGCATCTGCGCGCGGAACATAACGTGCACCTGCTCGGCGTACAGCACGTTGACCACGCTCAGCAGCGAACCGACCTCGACCTCGGCCATGGCTTCCTCGGCCGTCTCGCGGGCGGCGGCGGCCAGCAGCGACTCGCCGATCTCCAGGTAGCCGGCCGGCGCGGTCCAGTAGCCGCGGCGCGGCTCGATGGCGCGGCGGCACAGCAGGATGCGCTCCTGCCACGCCGGTACGCAGCCGACCACCAGGCGGGGATTCCGGTAGTGCACGGTGCCGCAGGCCGTGCACACGGCGCGCGGCAGGGTGTCGCCCTCGGGAATGCGCTGCTGCACGGCGGCGCCACAATCGGGACAGAACTTCATAGGAGGTTATGGCCTGTACACAGTTTATTCGGGTATCGTACGCGCCGCGGCATTTGGGCCTCGTGGCGGAACTGGTAGACGCAGTCGACTCAAAATCGACCGGGCTTGCCCATCTCGGTTCGACTCCGAGCGAGGCCACCATGTCGCGGCAGCATATCCCTAAATCGGCCGGGTTCCAGACTGTTTATCACGATAGCCGCTGAAGGCCGATGCGACGCAGTGATTTTGAATACGAGCTGCCCGCCGAACTGATCGCGCAGACACCGCTCGCGCAGCGCTCGGCCAGCCGCCTGCTGGTGCTGGACGCCGACCTCGAGGATTCCTGTTGCCTGATGTTGCCGCAGCTGCTGCGGCCACTCGATCTGCTGGTTTTCAATGACACGCGGGTGCTGCCGGCGCGGCTGGCCGCGCGCCGCGCGAGCGGCGGACGCGTGGAGATCTTCCTGGAGCGTGCGCTGAGCGGTCGTGGCGCGCTGGTGCAGGCGCGGGCCAGCAACGCGCTGCAGCCCGGCGAAACGCTGGCCAGCGACGGCGGCCCGCTGCAGCTGGTTGCGCAGCACGCTGATCTCTGGGAGATCCGGCTGCCGGCGCCGGCCCACGAGTTCTTCGAGCGCCACGGCGCGGTGCCCCTGCCGCCCTATATCGCCCGCGCCCCGGACGCCGCTGATCGCGAACGCTACCAGAGCCTGCTGGCGCGCGTCCCCGGGGCGGTGGCCGCGCCCACCGCCAGCCTGCATTTTGACCAGCCACTGCTGGATCAGCTGCAGGCCCGCGGTGTTGAGCGCACCACGCTGACGCTGCATGTGGGCGCCGGTACCTTCCAGCCGGTGCGCGAGCCGGACCTCGATCGGCACGTGATGCACGCCGAACACTATGAGATCGGTAGCGCCGCGATCGAGGCGATCGGGCGCGCGCGGCGGGCCGGCGGACGGGTGATTGCGGTCGGCACGACCGTGGCGCGCGCGCTGGAGTCGGCTGCCGCGGGCGACGCGCTGCGCAGTGGCGCGGCCGAGACCACGCTATTTGTGCGCCCGGGATTTCGCTTTCGCGTCATCGACGGCCTGCTCACGAACTTTCACCTGCCCGCTTCCACGCTGCTGATGCTGGTGGCGGCACTGGCCGGTCGCGAGCGCGTGCTGGCGGCCTATGCGCACGCCATACAGCAGCGCTATCGCTTCTTCAGTTATGGTGACGCCATGCTGGTCTGGCCCGCTCCCGGTGTACGCGCATGAGCCTGCGCTTCGAGCTGTTGCACAGCGACGGCGCCGCGCGCTGCGGCCGCCTGCACCTGGCGCACGGGGTTGTCGAGACCCCGGCCTTCATGCCGGTGGGCACCTACGGCACGGTCAAGGCGATGACTCCCGCAGAACTGGTGGCGCTCGGTGCCGAGATCGTACTCGGCAACACCTTTCATCTGATGCTGCGGCCGGGCGCGGACATTGTGGCATTGCATCGCGATGGCCTGCACGGCTTCATGGGCTGGGAGCACCCGATCCTCACTGATTCCGGCGGTTTCCAGGTCTTCAGCCTGGCCAAGCTCCGGCGCATCGGTGAACAGGGCGTGAAATTCCGCTCGCCGGTCGACGGCGCCGAGGCTGAGCTGTCGCCGGAAATCGCGATGGATGTGCAGCGCGCGCTGGGCTCCGACATCGCGATGGCCTTCGACGATTGCACGGTCTATCCGGCCAGCGAGAGCGAGGCGCGCGCCTCGATGGAGCGCTCGATGCGCTGGGCCGTGCGCGGACACGAACACTACTATCGTGAGCGCGCCGGTCAGCCGGCGCCGCCCGGAGCGCTGTTCGGTATTGTCCAGGGTGGGATGCACCGGGCGCTGCGCAGCGCCTCGCTCGAATCGCTGCTGCGACGCGACTGGCCCGGCCTGGCGATCGGCGGCCTCGCCGTCGGCGAGCCCGAGGAGGAGCGCCTGCAGGTGCTCGAGTACCTGCTGCCGCAGATGCCGCGCGATCGGCCGCGCTACCTGATGGGTGTCGGCTACCCACAGGACATCGTGGCTGCGGTGCTGCGCGGCGTGGATATGTTCGATTGCGTGATGCCGACGCGGCACGCGCGCAATGGCCACCTGTTCACTTCCGGAGGCGTGATCAACATCCGCAACAGCAGCCACCAGCGCGACACCGGACCACTCGATCCGCTGTGCAGCTGCCCAACCTGCCGGGGCTATTCGCGGTCCTACCTGCGCCATCTGGATCGCTGCAATGAAATTCTAGGGGTGCGGCTGGGTACGATCCACAACCTGCATTTCTACCTGGATCTCATGCGTCAGATCCGCACGGCAATCGCCGCCGGCGCGCTCAGTGCGCTGGCGGCCCGGATTATGGCGATTCCGCGGCGCGCGACGCCTGCTGTGGCATAATGCCGCCCTTTTTCGGGTCCGGCCCCGTGCCGGCCCGGGTCGCGCCACAGCACAAAATGAAGGTCCAGCCATGAGTTTTCTGATCAGCCCAGCCTATGCCCAGACCGCCGGCGCCGCCCCGGGCGCGGGCTTGAACTGGGTCATCCTGCCGGTATTCATTGCCATCTTCTATTTCCTGCTGATCCGTCCGCAGCAGAAGCGCCAAAAGGACCAACAGGCGATGCTGTCCAAGCTCGCCAGCGGTGATGAGGTGGTCACGAGCGGCGGGCTACTGGGCCGCATCACTGAAGTTGGCGACACCTTTGTGACCCTGGAGGTCGCCGAGGGCGTGCGCATCAAGGTGCAGCGCACTCAGATCTCGCAGCTGGTGCCCAAGGGCACGCTGAAGAGCGCCTGAGACCATCATGCTGGAATTCCCGCGCTGGAAATACGCGCTCGTCGCCATCGTCACGTTGCTGGCGCTGATGTTCGCGCTGCCGAATTTCTTTGGCACCGATCCGGCCCTGCAGGTGGCGCGCAAGAACCGCCAGGCCATGGACGAGGGCGCCCGTCAGACCGTGGTCACCCTGTTGAGCCAGCGCGGCAGCGCCATGGGCGGTGCCTATATCGATGACGGCAAGCTGATCGTGCGTTTTGCCAGCGTCCAGGATCAGCTCAAGGCGCGCGATGCGGTGAATGACGCGCTGTCGGCTGACTATGTGTCCGCGTTGTCGACGGCATCGCGCGCGCCAGCCTGGCTGCGCTCGGTGGGGCTGCGTCCCATGCCGCTGGGTCTCGATCTGCGCGGTGGCCTGTACCTGGTTTACCAGGTGGATGTGAATGGCGCCGTCAGCCAGCTGTTGGAGAGTTACGACCAGGGGTTCCGGCGGACGCTGAGCAGCGCCAATCTGCCGTTCCTGGACATCGCCAGCTACACGGGCGCCAAGAGCGACGTGCCCAATGCGCTGCGCATCGCGCTGCCACCTGGTGCCGACGTGCTGACGGTGCGCGAGGCGCTGAAGAAAGGCAATTCCGACCTGACCTTCAACATCGATAGTCTGCCCAGCGGCCCGGCGCTGGATATGGAGCTGACGCCGACCCAGGTCAAGGCGCGCCGCGACTATGCGCTGCAGAAGAACATCACCACGCTCCGCAACCGTGTCAACGAGCTGGGCGTGTCCGAGCCGATCGTCGCGCAGCAGGGGATCGATCGCATCAATGTGCAGCTGCCGGGAGTGCAGAACTCGGCCGAGGTGAAGGATATCCTCGGCAAGGTGGCGACCCTGGAGTTCCGCCTTGAAGATTCGCAGAACAACGCCGCGGAGGCCAAGCAGAACGGCCGCGCGCCGCTGGGCTCCAAGCTGTACCAGATGGACGGCCGTCCGATACTGCTCAAGCGCGAGCTGATTGCGACCGGCGATCAGCTCACCAACGCCACCACCAATAGCGGCAACGAGGGTCCGGAAGTCAACGTCACGCTCAATGGCCAGGGGGGCGACGCGATGCTGCGCAACACGCGCCTCAGCGTCGGCAAGCGCATGGCCGTGGTCTATATCGAGAGGAGCCGCCAGACCCATGAGGTCGGCGGGCAGAAGGTGACCAAGGATGTCACCGAGGAAAAGATCATCAGTCTGGCGACCATCCGCGCGGTGCTCAGCAACCAGTTTCGCATCACCGGGCTCCAGGCCAGCGAAGCCGGTGAGCTCGCGCTGCTGATGCGCGCCGGTTCGCTCTCGGCGCCGATCTTTGCGGTTGAAGAGCGCACCATCGGCCCGAGCCTGGGCGCCGAGAACATCCGCAAGGGTGAGCAGGCGCTGGCAATCGGTATGCTGGCGGTGTTCGTGTTCATGGCGCTGTACTACCAGCGCTTCGGCCTGGTTGCCGACCTGGTGCTGCTGGTCAACGTGGTGCTGCTCACGGCGTTGCTGTCGATGCTGCGCGCCACGCTCTCGCTGCCCGGCATCGCCGGCATCATTCTCACGGTCGGTATTGCCGTCGACGCCAACGTGCTGATCTATGAGCGTATCCGCGAGGAACTGCGCAATGGCATCACCCCGCAGGCGGCGATCCGCGCCGGCTTCGACAAGGCCTTTTCGGCGATTCTGGATTCCAATGTCACGGCATTCATCGCGGGTTTAGTGCTGTGGGTGGTCGGCCGCGGGGCCATACGCGGCTTCGCCGTGGTGCTGACACTCGGTATTCTCACCTCGATGTTCACTTCACTGCTCGGCAGCCGGGCGCTGATTTCCCTGATGTATGGCGGCCAGCGCAAAGTCGCGCGGCTGTCGATCGGCTAGGAGCACGACGTGGAGTTCTTCAAAAAGGCGACGAATTTCCCGTTCATGTCGACGCGCAAGACCTGGTATGCGCTGTCGATAGTGCTGATGGTGCTGTCCATCGGCTCGTTCTTCGTGCGCGGACTGAATCTCGCGGTCGACTTCACTGGCGGCGTGCAGGTGCAGGCCACCTTCCCGGGCACGGTCAATCTCGACGCCGTACGCAGCGGACTCAGCGCGGCCGGCTTTCGCGAGCCGCAGGTGCAGAATCTTGGCTCCTCGCGCGAGGCGGCGATCCGCCTGCCGGCCGAAACCAACCAGAGCGGCGATGTGGTGCGCGCGCGGGTCAGCGAGGTGCTGCGCAAGATCGATGGCAAGGCCGAGATCACCAGCCTGGACGTGGTCGGTTCGCAGGTGGGGAGCGAGCTGAAATCCGGCGCGCTGATGGCGCTGGCGGCCACACTTGCGCTGATCTTCCTCTACATAGCGTTCCGCTTTCATACCTGGCGCCTGTCGCTGGGGGCGATCCTCGCGGTACTGCACGATCCTATCCTGGTGCTCGGCGCGTTTTCGCTCTGGCATACCTCCTTTGACCTGCCCGTGGTCTCGGCGATGCTGGCCGTGATCGGTTACTCGCTCAACGACACCGTGGTGGTGTTCGATCGCATCCGCGAGCGCTTCGAGACCAGCCGGCGCCTCGAGCCGGTGGTGGCGCTTGACCAGTCGATCAACCAGACATTATCGCGCACCATCATGACCAAGGTAGTGACGCTGATCGTGGTGGTCGCGCTGTATATGCTGGGCGGCGTGGCGCTGCGCGGCTTCTCGGAGGCGTTGATCATCGGCATCCTGGCCGGCACCTATTCCTCGATTTACATCTCCAGCGCCATCGCCCTGGACTGTGGCCTCAAGGCGGAGCATCTGCTGCCGATCGCCATCACCAAACCGGTGGACGACCTGCCTTAGGGTTGACAGGCGCTAATCATGCTGCAGCTGCTCACCGAGCCCGCGGCCTGGGTGGCGTTTTTCACCCTGTCGGTGCTCGAGATCGTACTGGGCATCGACAACGTGATCTTCCTGTCCATCCTGGTGGGACGGGTGTCGCGGCCGCAGCAGCGGCGCGCGCGGCTCATCGGCCTGTCGCTGGCTGCCGTCACGCGCGTGGCGCTGCTGTTTTCGATTGTCTGGCTGACGCGCTTGACCCGGCCGTGGTTCGCGCTGCTGGGCCAGCAGGTGTCGGGGCGCGATCTGATCCTGGCGGGCGGCGGCCTGTTTCTGCTGGTCAAGAGCGTGCTGGAAATTCACCACACCCTCGAGGGTGCGGCCGCCGAGCGCGCCGCACGGGCGATGGCCCGCCTGGCGGCGATCGTGGTGCAGATCGCGCTCGTCGATATCGTGTTTTCGCTCGACTCGGTATTCACAGCCGTGGGGCTGGCGCGACCCGACCAGCTGCCGGTGATGGTGGCAGCGATCCTGGCATCGATCGTGGTGATGATGTGGTTGTCGGGGCCGATCTCTGATTTTGTCGATCGCCACCCGACCGTCAAGATGCTCGCGCTCTCGTTCCTGATCCTGGTGGGTATGGCGCTGATCGCCGAGGGCATGGATTTCCACATCCCGAAGGGCTATCTGTACTTTGCAATGGCCTTTTCGGTACTGGTGGAGATGATCAATATCCGCCTGCGTAAACTGCTCGACGCGCGGCGCCCGGGGCCGCGCCAGTGAGGACACGCCATGAAAGTCTGGATGCCCGTTAAATCGACACTGCTGGCCGCTGCGCTGGGCTGGGTGCTGGCGAGTGCGGCGAGTGCAGCAGGCGCGGCGGCGGCCTCGCTGAGCCGGTTCGCGCAGCAGGTCCTGGACCGCGGGAGTGAGGCGCATCTGCCACCGCATCTGGCGATGACCCTGTCCGTGAGTGACGGTACGCACCCGGTACCGGTGCGGCAGATCGCCGCCCGTGTCGGCGCGGTGGTGCACACCTACAACGTGGTGAGCGGCGCGCGTCGGCAGGTCGTATTGATCAGCAACGATGAGGGCAGGCACGAAACCAGCGCCTACGTGCTGAGCGCCGACGGCTCCATGCGTCGCGCCGTGAGGTACCAGAGCGGGGGAGTTCCCGAGGTGCTGTCGGTTGCAGTAGCCGGCGGCGGTTTCCGGCGCGAGCTCAGCTTCTGGAATCAGACCCTGGGCGGGCCAGACGCTGCAGCGCCTCACCCGTGAGCCGGTAGTTGTGCCACCCGCTCATCGGCGTGGCGCCCAGTTGCAGATAGAAATCGATCGCCAGCTGGTTCCAGTTAAGCGCTGACCATTCGAGCCGCCCGCAGTCGCGCGTCACGGTCAACTGCGCCAGATAGCGCAGCAGCGCGGCGCCGACTCCCCGCTTGCGGTAAGCCGGGTCCACAAACAGGTCCTCCAGGAAAATGCCGGGCTTGCCGAGAAAAGTCGAATAGTTGTGAAAGAACAGCGCGAACCCCGCGGGCGCGCCCTCGCAATCGGCAATCACCACTTCAGCATAACGACGCTCACCGAAAAGGGTGGTGCGCAACCCGGCCTCGCTGGCGATGACCTCGGGGCCCAGTTTTTCGTAGTCGGCCAGCGCGCGAATGAACTGCAGAATCTGCGGGACATCAGCGGCCGTCGCAAACCGCAGTGCGATGCTCATCGGCGAATTGTAGCGGAGCAGCCGGCCGTTTAGCCGCCAGTAGCGGCCGGCGCTGGCGGCGCGGGTGGCGCCGCCGGCGCAGCGGGTGCAGCGCTCATCCCGGCGGCCTTTGTTTTGGTGTGCACCGGCGGTCCGGCACTGGCTTCGAAGCTCTTGAGCGGGCAGCGGCCCGCCTCGGGCGTGCTCACCTCACTCCAGCGATCAAAGGACCCGTCGGGACTGAACTTAAAGCGCAGCCCCGTCTTGAACTGCAATCCGGTGCAGGGGAAATTGAACTTGCCGTAGTACCACTTGCGAGAAATGTCCTGCACCCACAAACCCTGGGTGCCATCCGCTTCCCAGTCGCGGATGCCATTGTGGTCGGCAAAGGGAATGCTGGCCGGACTGCTCGCTGGCCCGCCGCCCGCAGCCAGCACGCCGAACGGTGCGGCGAGCAGGGCGGTCAGCGCGATGCCACAGGCTTGCAGCTCATTTCGCAGGCGTCTTCGGATCATGGATGCTCTCCATAGGAAGCCTAAGGACTCGGCACCAATCTCTCAGACTGTGAGTACCCGGGTTTGGTTCTTAAGGGCCTGGCTATTCGCATCCCAGGCAATGCCGGCCGGTATACGAACCGGCCGGTTCCTGCGTGGTACGCGCCAGCTGCAGGCGCGGCAGCAGCATCGATATCGCCTCCAGTGCGGCGCCGCATTTGTGAGCGTCGCTGGCGAGTCCGGTGCGCCGGCAGAGCTGGAAATCATCGGCAAAAACCTGTTGCAGGGTTTCCAGATGCTCAATCGTGGCATCAATGAGGCTGGTGGTTTCGGTATACATGGGGATCTCCGCTCGGCAGGGGAGCTGTATATTTATACAGTTACCCCATTCGCGCAAGACCCCATTCGAGCGGTCTTCAGGGTTTTCGCAGCTTGCTGTGGAAGCGGCCATACCAGAAGTAGGCCACAATGCCGATCGCCGTCCAGACGACCAGGCGGATCCAGGTGCCCATGGGCAGGCGCACCGCCATGAGGCCGCAGAAGCCGACACCCGCGAGGCAGGTTACCCAGGGCCAGGCGACCCGGAAGGGGCGCGGCAGCTCCGGACGGCGGTAGCGCAGCACGAGCACGCTGCCGCACACCATCATGAAGGCTATCAGGGTGCCGATAGACACCATCTCGGCCAACAGTCCCAGCGGGAACAGGCCAGCCATCAGCGCGGCGATCGAGCCGGTGATGATCGTGGCCACGTGCGGTGTCCGAAAGTGCTCGTGTACGCGAGCCAAAGCCTGGGGCAGCAGGCCGTCCTGGGCCATCGACAGCAGGATGCGCGACTGGGCCAGGATCATCACCAGAATGACCGAGGTCAGGCCGGCCAGCGCACCGATGATCACCCAGATGCTGAGCCAGTGCAGGCCGGCATTCGACTCCATCGCCAGTGCGACTGGCGCGGCATCATTGAGCTCGCGGTACGGCATCAGGCCGGTCAGCGTCGCGGCCATGAGGATATAGAGCGTGGTACAGATCGTCAGACCCATGATCAGCCCGAAGGGCAGGTCGCGCGAGGGATTGCGCGATTCCTGGGCCGCCGTCGACACGGCATCGAAGCCGATATACGCAAAGAAGATTACACCCGAGGCGCGCAGGATGCCGGACCAGCCAAACTGGCCCGAGACGCCGGTATTGGGCGGTATGAAGGGGTGCCAGTTGGCGGTATTGATGTGCGCCGCGCCGAAGCCAATGACCGCGAGGATCACGCCGACCTTGAGCGTCACCACCAGGGTATTGACCCAGGCCGATTGCTTGATACCGATGTAGCAGATGGTGGTGGCGATCGCCACGATGCAGATCGCCGGAAAATTGAGCACCGCGCCCGTGGTCACGATCGAGAAGCTGTCGCCGACCGTGGCAAATGGCGCGGCGCTCAGTTTCGCGGGCAGGAAGTTGATGCCGAAGTGATCGAGGATCTTGACGAAATAGCGCGCCCAGCCGACTGCCACCGTGGAGGCCGCGAACAGGTATTCGAGCAGCAGGTTCCAGCCGATGAACCAGGCGGCAAATTCGCCCAGCGTCGCGAAGGTGTAGCTGTAGGCGCTGCCGGCAATGGGCACCATCGAGGCGAATTCCGCGTAGCAGAGGCCGGCCAGCATGCTGCCGATGCCGGCGATGATGAACGAAATGACGATGGCGGGTCCGGCGTGGGTCGCCGCTTCCAGCCCGGTGAGTACGAAAATGCCGGTGCCGATCGTGCAACCGACACCGAGCAGTGTCAGCTGCCAGGGCCCAAGGATGCGCTTGAGCTGCGAACTGCGATGCTCGTTGTCGATGTGGTCGAAGGACTTGGTCGCCAGCATTTGCTTAAGCATGGTGGTCACTCTCGCCTTGTGGTCGTCATATTGTTGTCGTCAGGCAGTCTCGACGGAACCGGGCTCGATCGCATCGGCGATCAGCGTGCGTGACGCCGCCGGCAGGTGCGGCGCCAGCGCGGCCAGCATGGCCGCGTGCACGCGCGGCGAGCCGGCCAGCACATCCCCGCCATGCTGATAGGCACTGCCGTCCAGGGCGCTGATATGGCCACCGGCTTCCTGAACCAGCAGCGCACCGGCCGCGGTATCCCAGGGCTGCAGGCCCAGTTCCCAGAAACCATCGACGCGGCCGGCGGCCACGTAGGCGAGATCGAGCGCCGCGGCGCCGGGCCGGCGCACGCCGGCGACCAGCGGCATCAGCGTGCGCAGCATGGCCAGGTACGCGTCCAGATTCACCTTGGCGCTGTAGGGAAAGCCGGTGGCCAGCAGAGCGCCTTCCAGCACGCGTTGCTTGCTGACCCGGATCTTGTGGTTCTCCAGTTGCGCACCGGCGCCGCGTGTGGCGGTGAACAATTCCAGGCGCAGCGGATCGTAGATCACCGCGACCTCGAGCCGGCCGCGCACCTGCGCGGCAATCGAGACCGCGAACACCGGGAAACCGTGCACGAAATTGGTGGTGCCATCCAGCGGATCGATGATCCACTGCACCTCGTGATCGCCGCTGGCGCCGCTCTCCTCAGCCAGTATGGCGTGCTCCGGGTAATGACGACGAATGATGGCGATGATCTCCGCTTCCGCGGCGCGGTCGACCTCGGTGACGTAGTCGTGACGGCCCTTGCTGGCGATTTCAATGCCTTCGAGCCGGGGAATGCTGCGCGCGATGACTTCTCCGGCGCGGCGGGCCGCCTGGATGGCGATGTTCAACAGTGGATGCATGGCTGAACTAGAATAGCAGGATATGCAGGCACTGCCGATTCGCGTGGTTCTGGTCGACACCTCGCACCCGGGCAACATCGGCGCCGCGGCCCGCGCCCTGAAGAACATGGAACTTGCTGAACTGGTGCTGGTGCGGCCGCGCCAGTTCCCGGCGGCCGAGGCCACGGCGCGCGCCTCGGGGGCCACCGATGTGCTGGAGCGTGCGCAGGTCTGTGCGAGCCTCGGTGAGGCGCTGGCCGGCTGCGCGCTGGTGCTGGCCTGCACGGCGCGCGAACGCGATCACTACTACCGGGTGCTGGACGTGCGTGAGGCCGCGGCGCGCGCGGTGGCGGCCGCGGCGCAGGCGCCGGTGGCGATCGTGTTCGGAGCCGAGCACAGTGGCCTGACCAATGACGATCTGGCCAGTGCGCATGCGCTGCTGCGCATCCCGACCGGCGAGCACTACGCGGCGCTGAATCTCGCGATGGCGGTACAGATCGTCAGCTACGAAATCCTGCGCGCACGCGGGGCGACAGTCGTGCAGCCGCCGCGCGAGGTGCCGCTGGCCAGCGCGCACAATCTCGAGCTGATGTACGCGCATCTGGCCACGGTGCTGGAAGAGATCGAGTTTCGCGAACGTACGCAGAACGGCAGCAATCTGTTGAATCGCATCCGCCGCTTCCTGCAGCGCGCCGAACTCGACGGCAATGAAGTGAATATCGTGCGCGGCATACTGACCGCGGTGCAGCAGCGGCGCCGGCGGGCGGGTGCATGAGCACCGCGCCGGTCTACCTGGATTACGCGGCTACCACGCCTGTGGATGCGCGCGTCGCCGCGCGCATGGCAGAGTGTCTGACCAGCGCGGGCGTGTTTGGCAATCCGGCCTCCACGCATGCCTATGGCCGCGAGGCGCGCGCCTGCGTTGAAGAGGCGCGCGCTCGCGTCGCGGCGCTCATTGGTGCGCGTGCGAACGACATGGTCTTCACTTCCGGGGCCACCGAGGCCAATAACCTGGCGATACTGGGCTACGCGCGCGGCGCGCGGCGCCTCAGCGAGCGGCGCCCGCAGGCTGGCGGGCGCGGCGCGGCGGTGATCAGCGCGCGCACCGAGCACAAGGCCGTGCTCGACCCCTGTCACCAGCTCGAGCGCGAAGGCTTTGAAGTCAGCTACCTGAGTCCCGGCACCAGTGGCCGCATCGAGGCCGGGCAGCTCGCTGCGGCATTGCACCCTGGCACACTGCTGGTCTCGCTGATGCATGCGAACAATGAAACTGGCGCCATAGCCGACGTTGCCGCTTTCGGCGCCCTGTGCCGCGCCCAGGGCGTGGCGCTGCATGTCGATGCGGCGCAGAGCGCCGGCAAGCTGTCGATCGATGTGGAGGCGATGCAGATCGACCTGCTGTCCTTCACGGCGCACAAGCTCTACGGACCCAAAGGCATCGGCGCCCTGTACGTGCGCCAATCGCAGCGCGCGCTGCTGCAGCCGCTGATGTACGGCGGCGGCCACGAGCGCGGGCTGCGCTCCGGCACGCTGCCGGTGCATCAGATCGCGGGATTCGGGTTGGCCTGCGAACTGGCCCATGCTGATCGCGCCAGCGAAGCGGTGCGGCTCGCGCAATTGCGGGCGCGGCTCTGGCAGGGCATCGCCGACCTGCCCGGCGTACTCATGAACAGCCCTGCCGAACATCATCTGCCCGGCATCCTCAATGTCGCCTTCGCGGGCATTGAGGGCGAGAGCCTGCTCTTTGGCCTGCCGGAGCTGGCGGTGTCCAGCGGCTCGGCCTGCAACTCGGACAGCGATGAGCCCTCGTATGTGCTGCAGGCTTTGGGGCGTGATCGCGAAAGCGCCCAGAGTTCAATGCGGTTCAGCTTCGGGCGCGGCACCCGCATCGAAGACATCGATACGGCTGTTGCTGCGGTGCGGCGAGAGGTGTTGCGGCTGCATGGTTTAAGCGGCCGTGCGGCGATCGAATCGCTGCCGGTGAGCGGCGAGGCGGGCAGCCGCGAAGGCGGCACCTGGATTAAGGTAAATCTGCGGATTCGCGGGCAAACCATTGAACAGGCGAGCATTAACGCCTATGGCTGCCCCTTTACGCTCAAGGTCTGCGAGTGGCTGGGCGGGCAGCTGCAGGGCAGGACGCTGGACGCTGCAGCAGGCGAGGCGCTGGCGGGCGGCCCGCGGGCCTGGGCGCTGGCCACCGGCACACCCGTGGAGCGCCTGACGCGCCTGCTGGTGATCGAGGATGCGTTGCAGAGCGCACTTCGGAACGCAGGGCTCGGGGCGTACAATGGGCCATGAGGATCAAGCAGATATGAACACGGGTATTTCGCTGACGCCGGCCGCGGCCGAGCGCGTGCGCAACCAGCTGGCCAGCCGTGGCCACGGCCTGGGACTGCGCCTAGGCGTGAAGACCACGGGCTGTTCGGGCTTCAGCTACGTGGTCAATTTCGCCGAAGCTGCGCAGCCCGAAGACCTGGTCTACGAGTCCGAAGGGGTGCGCGTCTACGTCGATCGAGCCAATCTCGAGCTGCTGGCGGGCACGCAGGTCGACTTCGTGCGCGAAGGCCTGAACGAGGCGTTCCGCTTCGACAATCCCAATGTGAAGGCGGAATGTGGCTGTGGTGAGAGCTTTACGGTCTAGCCTCGGGGTCTGAAAATTCCTTAGCTTTCGGGCACTTCCGTGCCAATTGCGATTGCTGCCTGAGCCCGGAAGCAGCTAAACTCCCGCGCCATTTCCGATCACACCCCTCTACGGAGTACAGCTGATGGCGCTCGAGCGCACTTTGTCCATCGTCAAACCCGACGGCGTAGCCCGCAACCTGATCGGTGATGTCTATCGCCGCTTCGAGACCGCGGGTCTTCGAATCACCGCCGCCCGCATGCTGCAATTGTCCACCGTGCAGGCCGAGAGCTTCTATGGCGTGCACCGTGAGCGGCCGTTCTTTCGCGACCTGGTGCGCTACATGTGCTCGGGTCCGGTGATCGCGCAGGTCCTCGAGGGCGAGAACGCCATCGCGCGCAACCGCGAGATCATGGGTGCGACCGATCCGAAGCAGGCCGCACCAGGCACGATCCGTGCCGATCTGGCGCAGAGCATCGAGGCCAATGTCGTACACGGCTCCGATGCTGCCGACACCGCCGAGCGCGAGATCGCCTTCTTCTTCAGCGGCACGGAGTTGTGCCCGCGGGCCTGAAGGGCCCGGTGCCCACA
>Ga0075026_100000378_pt1 | contig 17601 bp, 16 predicted proteins | sample Str012_2_FD_71392 | JGI IMG/M metagenome (GOLD analysis project Ga0075026, IMG submission 71392) | Freshwater sediment microbial communities in response to fracking from Pennsylvania, USA - Straight Creek_MetaG_SC_2012 | ecosystem: Environmental > Aquatic > Freshwater > Creek > Sediment... | reverse complement strand
CTCCGGCGCACCACACGCTCCGTTCTCCCGAGCGATTGAAAGTGCCAGGGCGGCGCCGACCGGTCAGGCGGTCGCCCGCGCCCGTATGGGCGAAGTCCGCCGGAAGGCCGCCTCGTTTTCGAGCGCACGGCTCGCCGCAGCCGCGACGGCTCGCACGTGGGCCGCGATGGCTGTCACGTCGACGTGTCCGGTCTGGCCTGAGGCGGACAGGGCGGCGACAGCGGAACCGTCCGGACCGAAGACCGGCGCCCCAATGCAGGTCGTCCCTAGGAAGCCCTCGTCGACGTTGACTGAGTAGCCCTGACGGCGGACCTTCGCCAGTTCCATCAGCAGCTGTTCTCCGTCGGTGATCGTGTGCGGGGTCCACGCGATGAACGGCCCCTGGGCCGCGCGCTCAGCCGCCTTCTCGTCGCAGGCCAGTAGAGCCTTGCCCATGGCTGTGCAGTACGCCGGCGCGTGGCGACCCACCCTTGTGGCCAGCTCCACCGACGCATGCGACCGGATCTTGTTTAGGTAGAGCAGTTCCACACCGTCCAGCGCTCCGAGGTGTGCGGTGGACTTCGACCGGGTGTGCAGTTCGAGCAAGAAGGGCGTGAGCGTCTCTACCAGCCGGGTCTGCGAGCGGGTGTCCGCCGTTGCGATCCGGTGGACGGTGCCGCCCAGGCGGTACGCGCGGCCGCTGCGCTCCACCGCTCCCGACTTCTCGAGCGAGGTAAGGATGCGGTGGGCGGTCGTCTTGCTCATGTCGGTCCGTCGAGCCAACTCGGTCAGGCCGCAGGCGCCCTTTTGCGTGCCGAGCTCGAGGAGCAGGCAGAACGCCTTGTCGATTGCTGCGCGGTCGTCGGCAGTGATCGGCATCTGTGGGGTACTCCAGGAGACATGGAAGGGAGCTTGCGGCCAGTGTGGGCCGACCCGAATGGCCTGTCAACATGGACAGCCGTCAAGTATGTTGGACGCATGAGTGATCACTCCGAACTGGTGGCTCGCAACCTTCGACAGTTCCGCACAGAGCGCAAGATGTCCCTTGGTGACCTGTCCAGGCGATGCGGATTGTCCAAGCAGACGTTGAGCACGCTGGAGTCGGGGCACGGCAACCCCACGATCGACACGCTCGCCGCAGTCGGTGAGGCGCTGGGCGTGTCGGTTCGCCGTCTCATCACCGAGTGGGGCTCGACCGTGCTTGTGCGCCGAGGAGACGACCAGGAAGTGGACGTGCGCCATGGGATCGGCACCATCGACCTCGACCGGATCTGGGGATCAGGCGAGGTGCGCACCGCCTTGTTGGCCTGGGAGCACGCGCCGCGGCGGCCCAAGCCCGTTCCGGCCCATGGATTCGGCACGCTCCACCACATCTACGTCCTGGAGGGCGACGTTCGGTGTGGCCCGGAGGCTCAGCCGGTCGAGCTCGGTGCCGGCGACTTCATCCAGTGCCCTGCTGACGTACCGCATTGGATGTCGCCGCTGGCATCGGGATGCAGACTGCACGTCGTGACGACCATCCCGCGGGCTACGCAGTTCAGGCCCTGACGGCGATCTCCGTCAGCTGGTCTCGGCGTACTGCACCCCGAAGCCTGCGATCCACTCGGGGATCGGCTCGTAGTAGCACGACGTCGTGGAGTAGGAGCCGCAGGCCGAGAGCGCGGCGAATGCGGCCACCCAGGTGCGCACTTCGTGCGCTGAGCCGCCGCCCTGCGCGCCCATCCACTCCACGGTCCAGGCGTCAACTGGGCTGAGGTCGCCGTTCGCGCAGACGTCCATCACCAGGCGGTCCCACTCGGCATTGAGTGGGATCATGGTCGTCGTCCCGGCCGCGAAGTCGTGGCCGGCCTGCACGACGCGCGCCTCGCCTCTCGCGCGCTGCTCAGGACTCGGGGTCACTCCCTCGATGAGCGTGTCGGCAACACGCGGAGGCGCGCCTTCCAGCACCGGGACGGGTGGGTCGTGCGAGAGCCCACCGGAGCCGATGAACAGCACCCGACGGTCGAGTTCGGACGCCGCGGCGCCCACCGCCTCGCCCAGCGCGCGGATACGTCGCATCGGCCCGAGCGGGGCGGCAACCCCGTTGACGAACACAGGGACGATAGGCACACGGTCGATCCCGCCGAACAGCGTCTCGAGAGGCTGCACCATGCCGTGGTCGACGGTCATGCGCGCGGACACGGTCAGGTCGATGTCGCGGTCGAGGACGCCGCGGGCGAGGGCCTTAGCCGCGCATTCGTCGACGAGCACCTGTCCCGCCTCCGACTCGAAGTCGCCCACGGAGACCGCGTCGGTGCCGAGGCAGAACGGCGGCATCGACTTGTAGAAGAAGCCGTTGTAGTGATCGGGCGCGAAGACGACCACGAGCTCGGGATCGAACGTACGGATCCGCCGCCGCGCATCGTCCACTGCCGCTTGCACCGCGGCGAGGATCGCAGGGGCTGGGTCGTTCTTGCCGATGAGCGGGGAGTGGGACAGGCCGAGCGCGGCGAATCGAGGCATCGTCATTCCCCTTCGTCGGCGATGTCGATGACGAGCTTCCCGATCTGAGCGCCGTCCATCATCACCTGGATGGCCTGGTGGATGTCTTGGAGCCGGAATCGGCGGTCGACGTGAGGCCGGGCGCCGGTCGCCTCCATCACTCGGAGCAGTTGCTGGAGCTCAGGGCGAGTGCACCCCGTCGACCCGAGGACGCGCTGCTGCAGGTAGAAGATGCGTCCCAGGTCTGCGGACGGGTGCATCCCGCTGGTGGCCCCCGAGACGACGACTGTGCCGCCCGGTCGAAGCGACTTGAGGGAGTGCGACCAGGTCGCCTCGCCGACCGTCTCGATGATGACGTCGACGCGCTCGGGCAGGCGGGCGCCCGATTCGAGAACCTCCCTTGCCCCCCATGCCTTGGCGATCTGGCCCATCTGGAGGTCGCGGGTTGTGGCGTAGACGTGCGCGCCGGCGGCAGCGGCCAGCGTGATGGCCGCGGATGCAACACCCCCTCTCACACCCTGGACGAGGACGCGGTCACCGGGGCGGATGCGGGCCTGGGTGAAGAGCATCCGGAACGCCGTGCCCCATGCGACCGGGAGGCATGCAGCTTGCTCGAAGGACAACCAGTCGGGGATGGGGATGAGGTTGCGTGTCGGGACTGAAAGGTATTCAGCGAAGGCGCCGTCGTGCTGCTCGGACAGCAGCGCCCGACCTGGGTCGAGGGTCTCGTCCCCGTCGCCAGCGTCCGGGTCCGCGATGATGGGATACACGAGAACACGGTTGCCCTGCTCGTCCCAGCCAGCGGCGTCACACCCGAGGATCATCGGGAGCCGCTCCGCAGGATGGCCGACACCTCGAAGGGTCCATAGGTCGTGCATGTTGACCGAGCTATGGGAGACCCGCACCACCGACCATCCGCCGCGCGGCTCGGGCGCGGGGACGTCCTTGAGGACGAGCCCCGACAGTGGGTCCTCGGCGGACTGGGCGAAGGCGACGGCGGCAAGCATGGGAGAAGCAAGCCCTAGCGATCGGGTGCAGCGGCAGACGGCGGACCGTTGATCGGTCCGCGTAGTTGGCATAGCGGGCCGTCCGGAGTCTCCTGTGGCCATGAGCGCGAACAAGAGCGACGCCGCCACGCCCGCGCAGCATGCTGTGACGGGAACGCCGAGCGGCAGCCTGCATCGGCCGAGCGAGCTGGCGCCGACGGTGGACGTCTCCGGACTCATCGATGCGGCGAGCGGGCTCGTCGACCGCGCCGTGTTCACCGATCAGGCTGTGTATCGCCAGGAGCTCCGTCGCATCTTCGCTCCAAGCTGGCTCTTCCTGGCGCACGAGGACCAGTTCCACAAGCCGGGCGACTTCTTCACCACCTACATGGGTGAGGACCCCGTCATCGTGAGCATGGACAAGCAGAGGCGTGTTCACGCGATACTGAACTCTTGCCGGCACCGTGGCGCACGCGTCTGCCGCGCCGACTTCGGCAACACCAAGAACTTCGTGTGCAGCTACCACGGATGGGGGTACGACCTCGAGGGGTCGCTCGTAAGCGTCCCCTTCGAGAACGAATACCCAGAGACGTTCCGGAAGTCGGACTGGGGCCTCGTCGAGGTGCCGCGCGTGGAGTCATACAGCGGCCTGATCTTCGGCACGTGGAACCCAGACCCAGAGCCACTCGTCGAGGCGCTGGGCGGCATGGCCTGGTACATGGACGCCATGCTCGATCGCGATCCCGAGGGCACGGTTGTCGTCGGCGGCGTGAACAAGTGGGTCCTTGACGGCAACTGGAAGCTCGCGGCCGAGCAGTTCGCCACCGACTGGTACCACGTCAACATGAGCCACGCCTCGGCGTTGATGGTCATGTCGCCCGACGGCAAGCCGAGGGACGAGATCATTAACCGCCCCGGACGGCAGTTCCACGACCCGAAGGGCCACGGTGCCGGCTTCCCGGTCAGTCCGAAGGCGAGGTTCGACGACCAGGCCGTGCACAAGTGGACGGACTACGACGCGCTCCGTGCGCGGCTCGGCGACGCCCGCGTCGAAGGTCCGCTGACCACCGGTCACGCGACTGTCTTCCCGAACTTCTCCTACCTCCCGGTCAACGGATCGATCCGTGTCTGGCACCCGAAGGGCCCGGACAAGATGGAGGTCTGGACTTGGACCATCCTCGACAAGTCCATGCCCGACCACGTGCGCGAGTCACAGCGGCTGTACAACCTCCGGACCTTCGGACCTAGCGGCATCTTCGAGCAGGACGACGGCGAGAACTGGAGTGAGGCTCAGGCCGTCGCGCACGGGTTCGTGACCAACAACGTTGCGCTCAACTACCAGATGGGTATCGGAACGGAGAAGGAGGACGGCACGTACCCCGGCGTCACGACCTCCCTCTACAGCGACGCTGCGGGACGGTCCTTCTACCGCCGCTGGCAGGAGCTGATGGGCACCCCCGCGTGGCACGAGGGGTCTGACTCGTGAGCGAGGGCGTCCGGTTGGCCTCGATCGACGCCATCGCCGTCGGCGAGGGCGTGAAGATCGACAGGAGCGTGGCCGGGACGGCCGACGACATCGCGCTCCTCCGCGACGACGACGGACAGGTCTACGCCCTCGACGACACGTGCACCCATGAGACGGCGTCGCTGTCCGACGGATGGGTCGAGGACGGGTTCGTCGAGTGCCCGATGCACTCCAGTAAGTTCTGCCTGCGTAACGGCGAAGTATCCGGCCTTCCGGCGACGAAGGACGCGTGCCCCCACCGCGTCGAGGTGCGGGACGGGGAGATCTACATCTTCCCCGGCGAGGCGCCGTGACCCTGCGCAGCGTCGTCGTGGTCGGCGGCGGTCTCGCGGGCGTGAGCACCGCCTCGGAGCTCCGCAAGCGAGGCTACGACGGCAGAATCACGGTGCTGGAACGTGGAGGCGTGCCGTATGACCGACCTCCGTTGTCCAAGTCCTACCTGGACGGGAGCAAGAACGAGAAGGACATCGCGCTACAGCCCGAGCCCTGGTATGACGACCACGACATTGATCTGCGGCTTCACACGGAGGTGGAGTCGCTGCGGGCATCCGAGGGCTGCGTGGTCCTCGGTGACGGGATTGCACTGCCTTGCGACCGCGTCGTGCTCGCCACAGGTGGCAGTGCCGCACGCCCGAGCATCCCGGGGGCCGACGACAGCAGGGTGCACGTGCTGCGGACCACCGAGGACGCCGACCGTCTGCGAGCCGCTCTCGACGGTGGCAAGCGTCTGCTGGTGGTAGGAGCCGGACTCATTGGTGCCGAGGCGGCGGCCACCGCCCTGGCGCTCGGATGCGATGTCAGCCTTGTGGATCCTGTGGCCCGGCCCCTCGAGGGCGTTGTGGGTCGCGGACTGGCCGAGTGGCTGCACAGTCTCCACACGTCACACGGGTCCACGGTCATCGAGGGGGGCATCGCCGAGTTCGGGGACTCGGTCGCGGGTCTTGAGGCGGTGCTGACCGACGGCCACATCATCGGGCCGTTCGACGCGGTCCTCCTCGGAGTCGGGATGAGGCCCGAGACGCGCCTCGCCACGACCTCGGGTCTTCTCGTGGAAGGGGGCGTGGTCGTCGACGAGGCCCAGCGCACCTCGAACCCCGCCATCCTGGCCGTGGGCGACCCGACCCGGAGGACGGTGGACGGTCTCCTTCGTCCTCGCGCCGAGCACTGGGAGGCCGCCCAGCTCGACGGGGCCAGGGCCGCGAGCCAGATCACCGGCACGGTGCCCCCGGTCGAGGGCGCGCCGTGGTTCTGGAGCGACCGCTACGGCCGTCATGTCGAGGTGGTCGGGAAGCCGACCGACGGCGACACCGCGGTGGTGCGCGGGGAGTTCGGCAGCAGGTCGTTTTCCGTGCTCGGTCTGCGCGGCGGCGTAGTCGTCGGCGCGGCATCAGTGGACGACCCGACGACCATCCGAGCTGCCCGACGACTGATCGACCGCCGGACACCGGTGGAAGCCTCGTCGCTTGAGGACCCGAACACCGATCTCAGGAAGATGCTCCGCGGCTTGGGCGGGGACAACGGAAGCGAGAAGTCGTGAGCGAGAACGCACAGAACACGCCGCTGTACCCGACCGCGGGGGAGCGGGCCGACGCCGCACTGCACTTCGAGGTGCAGCAGTTCTACATCGACGAGGCTGAGGTGCTCGACGAGAGCCGCTTCTCCGAGTGGTTCGACATGCTCGCCGACGATCTCGACTACTGGATGCCTAGACAAACCAACCGTACGCGCCGTCAGCAGGCACTCTCGGTCCACGCCCGCGGGGAGGTGTGCTTCTACGACGAGACCAAGTCAAGCCTCGAGTGGCGCATTCGCCGCTTCGACAGCGGTGCCGCGTGGTCGGAGGATCCGCCGTCTCGAACACGACATTTCGTCACCAACGTCGCGGTGCGACACGTCGTGGTGGACGACTCGTCCGGCTTCACCACCGACGATCTCGTGGTCAGGTCCAACCTGCTCGTCTATCGCAGCAGGCTTGAGCGCGAGGAGAACCTCTACTCGGGCAAGCGCACCGATGTGCTCAGGCGTACCGCCGGAGGGCTCAAGGTCGCTCGGCGCACAGTGGTTCTCGACATCCACACGCTGCAGGCCAAGAACCTGTCGACGTTCTTCTGACCGAGCCTCCTCCAGCCGAGAGCAGCCTGCCCATGACGACCGCAGCCACGATCGCCGACCTAACCCGATACACCGTACGAACTTCCCTAGGCGACATCGCCGTCACCGAGGCAGGGGACGGCCTGCCATTCGTCTTGCTCCACGGTGGAGGACCGGGCGCCTCCGGCGTCAGCAACTACCACCAGAACCTGCAGGCGCTCGCCGGTCGGTTTCGAGTGATCCTTCCGGACCAGCCCGGCTTTGGCGGCAGCTACCGCCCCACGGAAGAGGATCTGCTCGCTCGCTCCATCACCGAGATCACCGTCGACGCGCTCGCCCAGACCATGGACGAACTAGGCATCGACAGGTTCCATCTGCTCGGGAACAGTCTCGGTGGCGCCGCTGCGATCGCCTTCGCGCAACAGTACCCCGACCGCGTCACCGGACTTGTTCTCATGGCTCCCGGTGGCGGTTGGCTCCCGACAGGGCCGACGCCGACGGAGGGCCAGAAGCTGATGTGGCTCTACTACAACGCTGGCGGCCCGAGCGAGAAGAAGATGGCCGCCTTCATCCGCACAATGGTGTTCGACCACAAGCAGTTCGGCGAGGACGTCGTCCGTGCCCGATACGAGGCGTCCCTGGACGAGAGCCACATCGAGTTCTACCACCGGTACAACGACGCGTTCGCGCGACGGAACGGAATGGATCCGCTGTGGAAGGACCTGAACAAGATCACGGCACCCACCCTGCTGCTCTGGGGTCGTGACGACCGCACCATCACGTTGGACGGCGCACAGATGATGCTCAAGAACATCCCGAACGTGCAGATGCACGTCTTCGGCAAGTGCGGTCACTGGGTGCAACTCGAGCGGCAGCGGGAGTTCGAGGCGCAGGTGCTGGGCTTCCTCGGATCGCCCTCGTGAGCGGCTGGCTCGACGGCTATGTCGCCCTCGTCACCGGAGGGGGATCCGGCATCGGACGTGCAGTCGCGGACCGATACGTCGCCGAGGGCGCGCAGGTCGTGATCTGCGGCCAAGACGAGGCCAAGCTCGCATCAGTCGTCGAGGCATCGCCTCAGCCTGAGAAGTTGATCGCCGTGAAGGCGGACGTCCGTCGAACCGAGGACACGCACCGCGCGGTCGAGGCAGCGGTCCAGCGGTTCGGCCGACTGGATGTCCTGGTCGCCAACGCCGGCGTCTGGGACTACCAACGACAACTCACCAGACTGACGGGATCGCAGCTGTCCGTAGCCTTCGACGAGGTCTTCTCAGTCAACGTCAAAGGCTACCTGCTGGCCGCCGAGGCGGCGTGGCCGGAACTAGTGAAGACCCGTGGCTCCATCGTGATGACCCTGTCCAACGCATCCTTCTACGTCAACGGGGGCGGCCCGATCTACACCGCCAGCAAGCACGCGTGCCTCGGCCTCATGCGCGAACTCGCGTACGAGCTCGCGCCCAAGGTTCGGGTGAATGGTGTCGCGGTGGGCGGCATGCGCACCAACTTGCGCGGTCCTGAGGCGCTAGGTCTGCAGAACCGCAGCCTCGCCGACTCCTTTGACAAGAGCCAGGTCGCCCCGCCGAGGCCGCCGATCCCACTGTGGGACTCCAGCAACGACCCGATGGCGTTCACCGGTCCCTATGTCCTCCTGGCGTCCCGCGAGCAGGGCGGACCCATGACCGGTGAGGCGATCTCTATCGACGGCGGCATCGGTGTCCGCGGCTTCTCGTCGGGCGCCGGGGGCGACCACCTCTGAGTCGGTCACGCGGAGGGTCGCGCCTCCCGCATCCACGTGAGAGCCGGCTCGCCCACGATGACGAGGTCTTTCTCGCTCGGGGGCATCCGTCGAGTGGCGACCAGGCAGAACTCCTCAAGGTCGCCCGACACGGGTCAGTCCGCGTCATCCCTCGGGCCCCCAAGACCAGACCATGCCGTCGCCGGGCAACGAGAGCTCGCAGCGTGGGGAATTCAGACGGAGGGGAGTGCTCCCGACACGATACGTCCTTCAAACATGACGGCTTCGATGACGACGTCGAGCAGCGCCGGACTCTGAAGCTCGTCGGTCGGGTCGCGGTCCACGACCACCAGGTTGGCCACCTTGCCCACCTCGATCGATCCAAGCCGATCGGCAAGGCGCAGCTGCCGCGCTCCGTTGATCGAGTACCCGGCAAGCAGAAGATCGCGGGCTAGGCGTCCCGAGGGGAGTGGCCGCTCGCTGCGAGGGAACTCGTCGGGGTTTAGAGGGAACTCGGGATCCACCCGCGTGGCCGCTACCTGCATTCCGAAGAATGGGTTGGCGCGGTGGCTCTCGTATGCCGTGACGACATCGCTTGACAGAGTCACGACCCCGCCTGCGTCGGCGATCTCGTTGAAGCGGTACATCCGGTCCCAGCGCTCGTCACCCAAGTGGGGTCTCGCGCCCTCGCCGAAGTATCCCCCGGACCAGTGCGCCGTCCAGTTGATGAAGATACCGAGGCCCGCAGGGCGCGCCATATCGGCCGGGTCGACCAGTTCACAGTGAGCGAAGGTCACCTGTGTGCGCCATTCGCCTCCGACCGAAGCGATCCGCGAGCGCACCAGCTCCACAGCATCGCAGGCGCTGCGGAAGGCACGGTCTCCCACCATGTGGATGTGAATGTCGGTGCCACGCTCGTTGCAGATCGAGAGGCACTCGGCAAGCTGCTCGGTCGTCTGGGCGATCTCGCCGAGGCTCGCCGCGTCGATGTGGGTGCACAGGGGCGCCAGGACGGCGCTGTTGCCCAACTCGTTGGTTCCGTCGAGGAACAGCTTCACGGTACGCACGCGCACGTGATCGTTGCCGTATATCCCATCCAGTCGCTGGACCTCATCGATGACGTGCGGAAGGTCCGTCGCGTTCGTGAACCGGAGAGCGCCCTCGTAGAGGAGGTTCAGTTCACCGGCCCGATCGAGTTCGGCGACCGAGCTCACCATCTCCTCGCCCTCGGCGAGGGCATCGAAAACTGCGCACACACCATGCTCGGTAAGAAATCGCAGGAACGGCCCGATCGTCGCGGGACTGAGGTGCTCGGGGGGAGACCAACCGAGCCTCGCGTACATGGCGTCGAGGAAGTGCGTGTGTGCCATCTCCCGCAGTTGACCGGTGGGCTCGCCTGCCTCGTCTCGGACGAACGTCTGGAGTGGGGGGCTGGGGTCTGGCGTCTCCTTGGTGACGCCCATGAGCTCGAGCATGCGGCTGTTGACCCAATGTTCGTGCTCACCGTGATCCTGGAGGAGGCACGGCCGGTCGGAGACCGCTGTGTCGAGCAGCTCCTTCGTAGGTGCCGAACCGCTGAAGATGTCGCCGGGGTAGTACTCGAAGTAGAGGTAGGGCTCCTCCGACGCGGGATGCGCCTCGGCGTAGCTCCGGACGAACGCCAGGATTCCTTGGAGATCGTGCGTCCAAGGTAGGCGCTTGTGCCAGGCACTGCGCGCGACCATCGCCGGGTGGGTGTGCGCGTCGACTAGGCCCGGGAGCACCGAGCGCCCTGCGATGTCGTACTCCTCGAGGCCCTCTGTGTCGACATGGGACGTGTCATCGCCGCCGACGTGGACGAACACGCCGTCACGTATGACGACTGTGGTCGCTGTCGGTGCTTCACCGTTGCTGGTGTGCACGACGGCGTTGCGGATAACCGTGCCCTGCGACCGCATGAAGGTCCTCTTCCCTGTCAGAGCGGGCCTAAGAGCCGACCCCGAAGGGACGTCTCCGCGCTCGGGTTCAGATCACGTGTCGGTCTCGGCTCGACTCCCATGGACCGATGATTCAGTCGGAGACCCTTGACCAGTGCTGCGTCGGTCTGTTTTATAGCAGGACTTACAAATGCGCAATGTCGAAGGGCGGCACCGTGAGCGAGCTCAGCTGGATGACGGCGGATCAGATCGGCCGAGCGTATCGGGACGGATCGTTGTCGCCCGTCGACGTCGTCGAAGGCTCACTCTCCCGCATCGAGCAGGTAGACAGCAAGATCAACTCCATGGTGACAGTCACCGCAGACGAGGCGCGCCTGCAGGCCCGCGAAGCTGAGCGGGCGTTTCGCTCGGGCGACGACCTTCCGCCTCTGTTCGGTATCCCGATCGTCGTGAAGGATCTGACCGACACAGCCGGGGTGCGCACCACATACGGGTCGGTGGCGTTCTCCGATCACGTGCCGGACACGGACGCCGTCACCTGGAGCCGACTGAAGGCCGCGGGCGTCATCCTGATCGGCAAGACCACGACGCCCGAGTTCGGGATGCTCGGTGTGACAGACAGCAAGCTCACCGGCACGACATCGACGCCCTGGGACTTGTCGCGCACGTCCGGCGGGTCGAGCGGCGGGTCGGCCGCTGCCACGGCGGCCGGCATCACGCCCATCTCGTGGGGATCCGACGGCGGCGGCTCGATCCGGGTGCCGGCATCCTTCTGCGGCACCGTGGGATTCAAGCCCACCACCGGGCGCATCCCGACGGCGAACAGCGGCGAGCCAGACGCTACGGAAGGGCCAATCACCCGAACCGTGGTGGACAACGCTTTGCTCCTGGACGTCACGGTGGGCCGCGATGCGCGAGACCGCTTCTCGCTGCCCAGCACGGGCGAGCGGTACGCCGATGCTGCACGCGAGCGCGGCGATCTCGCGGGGGTCCGCATCGGCGCGAGCGTAGACCTCGGCTACGGACCCGTCGATCGCGAGGTCCGCCGCGTCTTCGACGCCGCTCTCGACGACCTGCGCTCGGCAGGGGCGGTCGTGGAACCGGTCGAGATCGACCTTCCTGACCCGATCGACTACTTCCTCCACTACTGGGGGCCGGAGTTCATCGGAGGGGTGGCACAGCTCGAGGCGCTCGGCGCCGACGTGTGGCCCGTGACCCGAGAGATCGCCGAGCGCGCGGCGCGCCTGGGGGTTGCGGAGGTGAGCGCCGCCGGGCGCGGCACGAAGACGGCCATCTACAACGCGTTCGCCGTTGTTCTGAACGACTTCGACCTGTTGGTCACGCCAACGACGCCGACGCCTGCGTTCCCTCACGCAGGGGACGTTGGTGGCGTTGCCATCGTCGACGGCGTGGCGGTGGACATGCCCGGGTTGTTCTTCCACCACCTCACCGAAAGCCCTTCGCACGCCGGCCTTCCCGCGATCAGCGTGCCGTGCGGGTTCACGGTGGACGGTCTGCCCGTCGGATTGCAGATCATCGGTGCTGCACTTGAGGACCTCTCCGTCGTCCGCGCCGCTGCCCGGTACGAGCAGGCCACGTCCTGGACCTCTCGTCGTCCCGTTGTCTAGACCGTTCCGGCTCGTGCTGCGTACATCCACCCGGGAGAAGCGCCATGCCAGGCTCCACTGAAGGAACCCGTCCCGAAGCCGTTCCCGACCTGCCGAACCACGACCACCCGGCGGGACGGCACGCAGCCACCCCGACTGGGACTCATGTGGAGCGCCTCACGGCGAAGCCGACGAGCCCGGATGCTCACGAGCACATGGTGGTCATGCGCGACGGAGTCAGACTGGCCACCGATGTCTATCTGCCGCGGGAGGACTGCCCGCCTGGACCCACCGTGCTCACCCGCCTGCCGTACGACAAGGCCGGCGACTACTGCTTCATGCCCGTGATCGCGAAGTACTTCGTCGATCGCGGGTACCGCGTCGTGGTTCAGGACGTCCGTGGCAAGTTTCGTTCCGAGGGCGAGACCCTGATGTTCGTCAACGAGACGTACGACGGATCCGACACGCTCAGCTGGATCGCAGGCCAGTCGTGGTCCGACGGCGACGTGGGCATGTGGGGCGACTCGTACTTCGGATTCACCCAGTGGGCAGCGGCTGCGACGGCGCACCCCGCGCTGCGTGCCATGGTGCCCCGGCTCACTGGTACCGACGTGGGCGGTCTGCCCAAGCAGCAGCCGGGGTCGAACGTGTCCGACGTGGAGATGAGCGTGAGCCGCCTCTACGCCCTCACCTGGTTCCATGATCGGGACTACGTCATGTGGGACTTCGACCCGACCGTCCGCCCTCTCGCCGCTGAGGCGGAGCGGTTCTTCGGGCTGGTCGGGTCACGATCCTCGTCCTACGACCTCGACTTCCCCTACCCCTCGGCAGTACCTCGTTTCCCTTCCGGGTCACCTTTCGATGCACCTGCGGTCCCGGTGCTCATGACCATCGGATGGTGGGACAACTGCGCCCCGTGGCAGTGGGCCGATCATCGTGAGCTGCAGCGACACCCCGGTTGGCAGGCACGGGAGTACCTCCGGCTCGAGGCCATCGATCACGAGAACCAGAGCCACTTCGAGCTCGGCAACCTCAGGTCTGCCACCGAGTCACCCGAGGTTCTCAGTCGCATCCTTGACCCCGCAGTCGAGTTCTTCGACGCCTTCCTCCGAGGCGAGGAGCACGAGATCCCGCGCGTGCGCTGGCAACTCGCGAACTCAGGTGACCCGACCTTCCGGGCGAGCGACATATGGCCACCCGCGGGCGTCGTCGAGCAACAGCTCTACCTCGCTCTCGATACAGCGTCGCCCACCACCGGGGTACTGGTAACCGAGCGCGGGCCGGCGGACGAGGTCGCGTGGGTGCACGACCCGAACCACCTCGTGCCCTCTCCTGTCGAGGATGCGTTCGCGTTCCTGGCGGAGTGCCCCGACGAGAGCCCGCGAATGCAGCATTCCGATGTCCTGCAGTTCGCCGGACAGGAGCTGCTGGGCGGCCTCGATCTCGTCGGCCCCGTGGCCCTACACGCACAAGTGAGCTCGGACGGTCCGGAGTTCGACGTCTTCGTCCGCTTGCTCGACCTCGGCGCGGACGGCGCCGCTCATATGATCACCCGCGGCCAGGTGACCGTGACCGGGCCGCCAGCCGCTGCCGACGTCGTGATCGACATGGGCCACGTGGGATACCGCATACACGCGGGACACCGACTCATCCTCGCCGTCGCAAGCAGCGACTTCCCCGAGTACGTCCCGTCCTCGGGCACCGGCGAGCACAGATGGTTGTCGACCCGAACCGTCACCACGACGCAGCGGCTTGTGTTGGGCGGCCTCGGGGGTGCCGAACTGCGCCTGTCGGTTCAGCAAACGCCGAGCCACGCCAACAACAGCCGTGGTCGCTCCCGTTAGACGCTGTGTGGGATGGCGTCGGACAACCCCATGCGCTGCATCATGCTGTCGAGCAAAGCGAGGACACGCTTGCGGGGCCACTTCTCGGGCCGCTCTGCGACCGAGAGGACGACGCCGTTGGCGAAGACGCGCCAGATCTCGACCGCGGCCTCCAACTCGTCTTCGCCCACGAAGGGCCGGAGATGGCGGCGCAGGTGACCGCGCATCTCCTTGTCCATGGCCGAGTAGAAGATGTTCACGTTGAGATCGGTGTCCCGATAGGCCATCAGCATCACCCGGCCCACCTCGGCCGAACGCGTGTCGCCGTCGAGGGGGAGCATCCACTCCAGCAGGCCGCGCAGCCTCTGCGCGTCATCGAGGCCGGCCTCAAACCGGGCGAGGTCCTCCCGGGACGTCGTGATCAACGTCTTGGTCAAGCCTTCCATGAGCGCCTGACGATCGGGGTACACGTGCGTGACGAGCGTGATGGAGCCCCCGAGCTCCTGGGCGAGGCGACGCAGCGTAAGCGCACCTGGGCCGCTACTGGCCAGCACGGCGATCGCCGCGTGGGCGATCTCCCGCTCGCGGGCCGCCCGGTCGATCGGCGCCGGCATAGATGCTCCCTTCCCGAGCCCGGAGCGTAGCGAGTCCCCGTCCTCGTCGCACTTACACGCCTTGGCAACGGTTGTGTCACGGGCCGCGATCGCCCGTGGCGGAGGTCTTGTGCTCGTTTATAACGCCTGCTATACAACTCCAATCGCATCAACAACGACGAAGGCGAGTGGCGCATGATCGACCGTCGAGGAAGGCGCCAGGAGGCGATCTCCGCCATCCTCCGTCCGCAGTCCGTCGCGGTCATCGGCGCGTCTGCCACGGGAGTGGGCAGCGGCGCCTGGGCGCTGAAGAACCTTGCTTCCGCGGGTACCGGTATGACCCTGACCGTCGTCCACCCCTCCGCCGACAGCGTTCTCGGAGTTCCCGCAGTGCCGGACGTGAGCCAGCTGCCGCCGATCGACTGCGCACTCGTCTCCCTGCCTGCCGCCGCGGTCCTAGCAACGCTGGAGAAGCTGGACGCCCACGGGGTCAGATCTGCAGTCGTTCCCAGCGCGGGATTCGCACCGGAAGTGCTCGAAGACCTCCGTGCCTTCTGCGCCTCATCCGACCTGGTGGTCCACGGCCCCAACTGCATGGGCCTCCTCAACTTTTCCGACGGTGTCCTGCCGTGGTTCTACGAGGACATCCTCACCTCGTTCGAACGCGGACCGGTGTCGCTCATCACCCAGTCGGGGTCCGCTGCCTTCCTCCTTCGAGGTATGGAAGCGACGGGGGTCTCCAAGATCATCTCGACCGGCAACGAAATTGACGTGTCGACCTCCGACTATCTCCGCTGGCTTGCGGACGACCCCGACACCACCACCATCGGCCTGGTCATGGAGTCGTTGGTCGACGTCGACGGGTTCATCGAGGCCGTGTCCACCGTTCGAGGCCGCGGCAAGCGCATCGTCGCGCTCAAGGTCGGCCGCACAGGCGTCGGCGCCGCCGCGGCCAAGGCACACACGGGCGCCCTCGCCGGCGGAGACGCCGGCTACGTCTCCCTCTTCGAGCGCCTCGACGTCCCGCTCGTCAACGACTACGACGAATTGGCCGTCGCGCTCCAGGTTCTGGCGGCACCGCAGATGCCGCTTGCGGCGGGCCGGTCCGTCGGGATCGTGACCGACTCGGGGGGCGAGGCGGGCCTGTCGGCGGACATCAGCACGCGGACGTCGGTGCGCCTCGCCGCGCTTTCTGCTGAGACCCTCGTCGCGCTTGAGAAGGTGAACCCCGGCGTTCCGCTCGGGAACCCGCTCGACGCGGGCGCCAGCACGGCGTGGAGCGACGATCGTTATGAGTCGTCGTACCGGCTCGTGGCGCAGGACGCGGATGTCGACGCCCTGCTCGTCCTCGTCGAGGCGCACGTCACCTTGTCCAAGGGAGAGGTCGAGTACGCCGAGGACATCTGCGCGGCGCTCAACGCTGTGCGTCGGTCCTGCCCCGACACGCCAGTGATCGCTGTCTCGAGCTCCTCGCTGGGAACCCATCCGCGTTTCAGGTCAATGCTCGACCCGTCCGTTCCGCTGGTGCGAGGTATCGCCAACGCGTTCGCAGCAGTCGCGGCGCTCGCGGCGAACAAGAAGCCCATCGAGGCACGGCCGCAGCGCCCTCACTATCTGCCCGACAAGGAGCAGGTGGGCCACCTGCGCGAGCGTTTCGTGTCCGACGGCGACGGCCCCGCTCTCCGTAGCGACCTGCTCCGGGCGTATGGGCTGCCTGTGGTGTCATCCGTCGCCGCCTGGAACGACGCGGAGGCCATCGCGTGGGCGCAAGGACGCTTCCCAGTCGTCGCGAAAGTGGTGTCGTCGGACATCGCGCACCGCAGCGACGTCGGCGGCGTGGTGCTCGGTATCGACAACGCGAACGGACTCACGGTGGCTCTCGAGCAGATCCGACGAAGCGTCGCCGCTCACGCACCGACGGCGTCAATACAGGGATTCGAGGTGCAGCAGCAGGTCGTAGGCGCCGGTCTCGAGGGTCTGCTGGGGTTCACCGCCGACCCGGTCTTCGGCGCAGTCATCGTGCTCGGATCCGGAGGGACGCTGGTCGAGCTCGACTCGGACGTCGTCGGCGCTGTGGCACCGATCACCCAGGCGGAGGCCGTGTCCATGGTGTCCCGCACCAGGCTCGGCGCACGACTGGCCGGCTACCGCAACCTCATCGCGGAAACGGATCTCACCCACTTCGCCGACTGCGCCGTTCGTCTGTCCTGGCTCGCACACGACCTCAACGACGTCCTCGCGGCCGTTGACCTGAACCCCGCGATCATCGACGAGGGCACAGGCGCGGTATCGATCGTCGACGCTCTACTCGTGCCGCAGGCCCATCTGGACACACCCCGCGCGGTGTCCGCCGCCCTCCAGCTGGAGACGGCATGAGCGGGGAGACGCCCCGCGAGCTCGTGTTCGCCTTTGAGGAGCTGCCCTCGCTGGTGGGTGCGCGGTTCTGTGGGGACTGGTTCGCCGTGGATGCCGGCCACGCCCGGCAGTTCGACGAGGCGTCGTATACCAACGAGAACCCGTATCGCTTCGCCGAGGACTTCTACCCCGACGGCCTGGTCGAAGGCTTCCACCTGCTTGCACTGCTGGACCACCTGCAGAACCCGGTGTTCCGTCTGTCCGATGGCCAGCTGGCCGGGTGGAACTACGGCCTCGACCGAGTTCGCTTCACGAGCCCCGTCAAGATCGATGACCCCATCCGGCTGGTGGGCGAGGTGACCGAGGTGACCCCGAGAGGGGGCGGATACCTCGTCCGTCTCGACTGCGAGCTTCAGCTCAAGCACCAAGAGAAGCCGGCCATGGTCGCGTCCTGGCTAGCCCTGTTCTTCGGCCCCGAGAACGACAGCAACTAGGCACACCACCCTCCACACC
>Ga0075026_100000376_pt1 | contig 17696 bp, 14 predicted proteins | sample Str012_2_FD_71392 | JGI IMG/M metagenome (GOLD analysis project Ga0075026, IMG submission 71392) | Freshwater sediment microbial communities in response to fracking from Pennsylvania, USA - Straight Creek_MetaG_SC_2012 | ecosystem: Environmental > Aquatic > Freshwater > Creek > Sediment... | reverse complement strand
CGCCTATACCTTGAACAATGCTCATGCCATATTCATGGATGACAAGCTGGGAAGGATCAAGGTGGGCATGCTGGCGGACCTGGTCGTCATTGACCGGGACCTTTTAGTCATTCCACCGGCAGAGATCCGGAATGCAAAGGTCACGCTGACCATAGTGGGTGGGAAGATGCTGGGGGATCGCGGATCGAGAATCGAGAATCGAGGATCAACTGCCGACCGCTGACCTGCCTCCCTCACAGCGAATTTGCTATCACAGAAGTACGGTCTGAATTTGTGGATTCTCGATCCTCGATCCTCGATCCATGACCAAATTCACCCATTTTGACGTTCGACCATCGATTCTTATGACCAAAGTCAATGTTGATTTTGGGAGATGTTCCTATCTTTTTGTAGCAATTCAAGAACCAAAACCAACTGCCATGAAGCTCAACATGAAACAGTACCACCCGATTTCCAGGATTTCGATCTATATCCTGGCCCTGGCACTGATCTGCATCGGACTTTTCCATCTTAAGAATCCCTATGACACGCTCGTCTATGTGCCCAGCTTCCTGCCGGGCGGCATCACCTGGGCCTACCTCGTCGGTGTATGTTTCATCGGCGTGGGAATTTCCTTCCTGATGAACCAGTATGTGAAGATCACCAGTTACTTGCTGGCCATCTTCCTGGTGGTTTTCATCCTGACGATCCATGTGCCCAACGCCGTGAATGCAGGTGATGCGACTTTCCGGACCTTCGCGCTCATCAACATCATGAAGGACACAGCGATCGCCGCCTTCGCATTGCACATTGGAGCAAGCGCGCATCATCAGCACCTTCATTTCGAAGAAGACGACTGATCACAGGTCAACGTCTGCGGCAAGCTGCATCCGTGCGTGCTCTTTGGTGACTTAGTACAGGAATACTCGCTTGTCCACAGGGTCCTTTGACCTTCGGATCAAGGGAGCCTCGGGATTCACCATTTGCCCGAAATTGGAATTGATCCTCGTGATGGTGAGGCTACGGCGCACTTTCTGAAGTTCAGGATCCTTGTGGTAGACGCCCAGGATCTGGTTCAATGAGTGTGTAACGGTCATGGCATCCCCATGAGCTTTCAGGGGAAGATGAGCAGGAAAAGGGTCAAAGCGAAGATGACCAGCAACACGATGCCTTGCAACACCGTGGTCCTTCCGGTCGAAAAGGACATCATGATCACGAGGATGCTCAGCATGAACAGTACCATGAACTTGCCGTCGAGTCCGAGCACCAGGGGCAGGCCTGTAAATGCCGCCACCAAGGCGATGGCCTCGGCAAGGTCAACAACCGCCCCGAGGCAGGCCAGGTGCAGGACCGCACCCAACGAGGTCTGACCCGTGGATGGACGCATGGGCACATCAGCATCCCCATCGGTTTCGATCCCGACGAAATGCCGCGATGCCGGAAATTCTGCACCACCATGAAACTCAGGTAGGGGGAGAAGGTTGCCACGGCCACGAAGATCAACTGTGGCCTGGAGAAGTCGGCCCCATGGGTACTGTAAGTGAAGTTGGGCTTGATCAGCGTGAAGACCGCCATGGGCAGCAGAACCGTCAGCGCTGCGAACACCCCCTGCATGATGAAGGTCTGCTCCCGGTGCCGGATGCCGCCGACCAGCAGGTTCAACCCGATCATTGCGTTGAGGATGATCATGACCGACGAAAAGACGACATCCCTGGCCAGGAATTTCGAATCGGGGCCGCCGGAGAGCATCATCGATACGATCAGTGCGACTTCTATGGACGTCACCGCCAGCGCCAACAGCGAGGATCCGAAAGGTTCGCCCACCCGATGCGCGATGGTCTCGGCATGATGCACAGCCTCCAACACCGACCAAAGCAATACGGCGATCAGCAGTACATGAATGAACCAACCGTCCGTGTAATGATGGAGGATGAAGATGGCCCAGGCCTACAACGGGACAAGGAAGGGCAATATTGACCGTAACTTGACCATTGCGAATAGTTGCAGGCGTCGATCCGACCCTATTTGGCGGCCAACTCGCCCAGCTTCATGCCCTTGGCCACGCCTTTCAGCCATTCCAGGTCATTGCTCCCATTGCTGTGGAGCTGGACCAGGAAACGGTCTGCGACGATCACCACCAACTCCGCATTGGGTTCCTTCTTGTACTGGGTACCGAACGCGGAAACATCCTTGATGCCCAGGTCGACAGAGCCTTGCTTCTCACTGTCATTCTCGGACTCGAAACCCATTTTATACACTGCAGCGGCACCGGTGAAAGCCATCTGGGCCGCATTGTAGTCCACGATCTCCGCACGAAGGGACTTATCGCCATTCTTATAGTTTTGCTCAGCCTGCGAAAGGCTGCCCATCCCGGGAATGGTCATCTGGCTACCCTTGGCTTCGCCCTCCTTCGTGTACCCTGACACGTCCGGGAGAAACCCTTCGAGATCCTTGTATGGAATCGCAACGGTGTCTCCCTTGGCTTTCCGTTGCTCCCAACGATCACCCGCTTCCTTGACCCCTTCGGCGGCCCGCTCCCCGAGCTTGGCGGCATCGGTGACGGAAATGTCGCCATCCTTTACAACGACTTTGTCATGATTCCCGCCACAGGAAAAAAAGAGGACGGACAGGGAAAGAGGGAGCAGGACGATGAGTTTTTTCATGACTTTCGGTTTTGGGTGATAAGGTTTGATGTTCCTGTAATGTCGACAATTTCCCGCGAACCTGGATAACACAAAAAGGGGATGCACAAAAGGTCATAATGGAAGCATCCGGATCTCGTCGCTCACCCGCAAACCAGGCCCGATACCTCCCACGACGAATAACCATTGACTCCCGTAGATCACCCCGTTACGAAGGTCCATGACCTGGAATGGTGCAGAGGTGGTTGTGAAGGTCCCTGTGGCGATATCATACACAAGCATCGTCTTATTCGGGTCCACCGGGGTCTTATCCCGATAGGAAATTCCATTGTAGTTGTAGGTCACGCTGCTGCCGCCCAGGAAGAACAACTTGCCGCCTGCGGCAAAGGCCAGTGACCGATAGCGACGCTCACCGGGGAATGGAATTCCGGGCAACCATTCAATGTTGGTGGGATGGGCGGGATCGATATGCCCCTTGTACAGCGACCCGGAAGGTGGATAGAATTTATCGAAGACGGCACCACCCAGCAGGTATATCGTATCGCCCACGATGGTGCCACAGCCACCGAAGACCGCGGCATCACGCTCCGCGGGCAGTGGGGTCGCCATCGACCATCGGTCCTTCGAAGGCTCATACATTTGTACCGAATGCACATTGCTGGAATCATTCCATCCACTCATCACGAAAAGGATGCTGTCGCGCCAAACCGCCTGCACTTGGTCATCGATGGGCACTGGAAGGTCGGCGCACCGGTGAAAGGTCTCCGTCCCTGGATCGAAACGTAACAACAGTGGCGAGGATCGTTCCTTTCCGGAAGGATGAACGGAATACCCGCCGCAGAGATAAATCTGGTTTCGGATAGTGGAAGCAGACGATGCAAGCCGTCCGACCGAATCAGGCACCATCCCGATCAACTCCGATTTGCCCAGTCCGAAGTCGAAGCGGAAAATTTTGCGGTGGATACCCGGCTGGCGCAAAGTGCTGTCCAGCCCATAAAACGTGTAGCCCATGGGGCGGCCGCCTCGATGGGCAAGAGCCACGGCCTGATTCGTCACCGGCTCAGGCAAGCGGAAAGACTGGCCACGGACAACAAGTGTCAGCCCGAGCATCGCCACCATCGTCAGCGATCCAAAGCGATGGACATTCATGGCAACAGTGTATAGTGTCCGTGAATGCAAAGCCATTTGCCGGCCTCCCGAAGAAAAATGCGTGTCGACTTTCCCCGGGAATGAAACTTTTTGCCACCATCCTCGCCATGATCGGACCAATAGTAGGTGACCCAGGCCACATCGCCTTTCACGGTCACCCGGGGATCGATCATGTCCGTGTGAATATTCGACGCATGGCTCACCCAATCGCGTATTGCAGCCACCTCTGCGGTCTTGCCCACACGAAGCACGGAATCGGTCTCTCCGAATTGGGTGAAGTCGGGGTGCACATATTCGGCATACCGGGTCATGTCCTTGTGTTCAATGGCGTCCCACATGTCGACCAGTGTCCGTCGAACATCCGTGGAATCCTGAGCCAGCCCCGCTTGGTGACCTGAAGGTGTATCGCAGGCACAGAAAAAGAACAAACCTGCAACGATCAAATATTTCATAAGGATCAGTTTAAAAATACAAGGCGATGCGATCGATACCGGCACATCACTTCATGTAGGCCCGTACAAGCTTCTCCACTTCCTCCCATCCATGCAGGGCATTCGCCGGCAGGTCCCTCCCACCGGGCCCGAAAGCCCTGAGCGCATCATGAGGTTCAATGACGACACCGGTCTCCTGATAAATCCCATCGGCTGTGCGAACCCCGGCACCATTCAGCCGGAAAACGCGGTCCAGAAAGGCATACATGGCCTGTCGCTTGGAGGTTCCGTAGTCATGCCCCTCTTTCCCCAGGTATACATCCGTCACCTGGGCTCCAGCTCCGTAAAAACCATAGGTACGCCTCAGGAAGGGCATGTCATTGACCGGCACCAGCCTCGTCCAGTCCTGTCCGTCAGATATGATCAGCAGCGGGCGGGGAGCTGCCATCGCCGCGATCTCCACATTGTTCGTGCCTCCCGCGCACAGGTGAATGCCCATGCCACTTTCGCAGGGGCAGCCGCCTGCAAAAAAGGAGGACATCATAACTACCGGCACACTCACCTTGATGCGGTCATCCAACGCCGTCATCAGCATGGCCTGACTGCCTCCGCCCGAGGCACCTGTGATGGCCACGCGTGACGTGTCCGCCTCCGGAAGGGACAGTATCCAGTCGAACAACATCGTCGCATTGTGCACCTGCAGGGGCTGCACATGGCTGCTGTAATGCGCTTGCCGCATGACCTGCAACTCCGACTCACCCCACCATCCGAACAGGTCATAACTCACGGAGAGCATGCCCATGCGGGCCAGGTTCGCGGCGCGATACTGCCCGTCCAGGCGATAGCGCGCACTGTCGAAATGCCCGTCGGGATTGAAGACCACAGGCATCCTGCCCTTCACCTTCAGCGGCCGATAGATAGAACCACAGAGATAAACACCAGGCAGGGTCTCGATCGAAAAATTTTGTACAGAATAATCCTTGTACTTCCTGATCGGAGTCAGTCTCGGGGCAGATGTCGGCTTCTTCGGAAATCCATCAAGGCCCAGGCGTTCCCTGAACCCTTTGCGTAATACCGCGCGCCTGTTTTCCCAGGCCATTCGATCGGCATAAAGACCCTCTAACCGATGCAGGTCGGCCACACCTTCCTCCGGCGAACGCTCGTGGTATTGGAAGGAACGGAGATGATAGGTTCCCGATGCATCCTTCTCGGCATCCAGGTCGGACAGCGCGAGGATGCGGTCAAGGGTCTTCTCCCCATCGGCGCGATATCGCCAGGGCGCATAGTCAACCCATTTATCCTTCACCTGCTCTTCGTCGTATTCGATGCGCAGACCATACCGGTCGTGGATACCCTGAAGCACTTCCTTCAGGGGCGACCGGAAATGATCTTCCGAGGTCTGGGAGAACAGCGGCAGGCACCAGGCCATGCCCATCGCGAACAACAGTAGGCTACGCATATCCCAATATACCGATATCGGCCGGTCCTTCCTCACTGTCGTATGACCTTGTTGCGGGAGAGCACACGGCCCTCCGCATCCTGGATCGTGAACACATACAGTCCTTTCGCCAGGGCCTTCAGGTCGAGTGAAGTGAACATGCCCGCCAGTCGCTGATGATGCACCATCCGGCCAGTCAGGTCATGTACACGCAATTCTTTCTCCTCGCTGTCACCCAGCACATAGATCGTAACCTTATCGGAGGTCGGGTTGGGATAGATGCGCACACTGAACTCATCACTGCCCAGCGACGCATTCGCAGGATCAATGGTGAGGGGCAGCAGCGAAGGATCGGTGATCCCGGTAGCGGTTCCCAGCTGGACCTTCAGCGTATAGCAGGTGCTTGCGTTGGACACGCCGCCGGATGAATTCACCCGGACGAAATAATTCCCGGCCGTGAAGTTGTAGTTGATGGTCTCGTTCCGCGTACCGGAGTTGGAAGACTGGGTCAGCCTGCTTCCGTTCGCATTGTACAGGGCCAGGTTGTAATTCGCGGGAAGGGTGCCGAGGCTCAGCGTTGCTGTTCCCCCGGTGAGCACCTTGAATGCATAGTAATCCACATCCGAGTAAGAGGAGATCGTACCATACACACTCGTGTTGAACGGTATGCGCAAAGCACCTGATATCGATCCGTTGGTGGAAACGTCATACACTCCGGGGCAGGTGGATACCACTGCCGCGGCGGTCGTGAATTGTGCCGAGGCATAAGAGCCTGCACCCGTCGAACAGTTGGCGCGCACCCGATAGTCGTATGCGGAATATGCCGAGAGTCCCGTCAGACCGACCTGGAGCGAGGTCGTCTTCGTGGCGACGTTTATCCAGGTAGTGGAGGACACGGCCTTGTAGTCGACGTCATAGTTCAAGGCCCCGCTCATGGCGGTCCATGCAAGAGTGGCGCTGCTGGTGGTGATGGAACTTGCAGAGAGGCCACCGGGAATGCCGCAAGGAACAGGCGCCGTCGGCGATGGGAGGATGGCGCTGAACAGACCGCGCCCATGCGTGGCTGCGACCAGTGTCCTGTCCGCATCCCGGTAGTCCAGCATGTCCGTACGTACGTTGGGGAAACCGGGCTCTGGGTCCCAGACCGGCGAGGCCGCCGTGATGTCCGCACATTGCCAGACACCGGTTTCCGTGGCAATGATGGCCTTCGCATCACTGCCTGGAAGGAACATGGCCCAACGTACGGGCATGTCCGGGAGGTTCCCGTCGATGGAGGTCCAACTGGCGCCCCCATTCACGGTGTACCAGACATTGTTCACCCCATAGTTTGAAAAGGATAGGATGATGGTGTTCTCGTTCGAGCCGAATTGAATGGATGACAGGTTCGCGCTGTTGATCTTCACGGCAGTCGTTAAGATGTCCGTGAAGATGGGCGTTCCGTTGGCATTGGTGGCTTTCACCAGGGTTGGGTTCACACCACTGGCACCACCACCGAAATAAACAGTGTTGGCCGTGAAGGGAGAAACTTTGACGGCGGAGACGGTACCACTACCCAACAGAGTCATCGGAACGACGGTGAGCGTGTTGGTCGAGTTCGCATTGGCCCAGCGCATGAAATTGTTCTGACCATAACATCCATACAGGGTGTTCTGGGCATCATCATAGTCCGTCGGGTTTATGAAGCGGCCGTTGTTGTCCGCCGTGACGGAGGACCAACTGGCGCCATTATCCGTGCTTCGCCGGTAGTTGTTGTATACATAGGAGGCGAACTGGTACTGCGGTTCATTGTGGTCGATGTGTACGAAGGCGCCATCGCCGCCGGTCACTTCCAGCGAGGTGGCCAGCCCGGCGCCATTGAGCTGGTGAACGCCGTTGTCCTGGGCGCCGGCCAGGAAATAGTCCGTCGTCGTGGGATGGATGGCGACGGAATAGAATTGTTTCAACCGCAAGCCACGGTTGCGGTCGGAAAAAGTGGTGCCGCCATCCAGGGAAACGAAGATGCCGCCATCGTTGCCGACGACGATCATATTGTTCTTGTCCCAGAGCATGGTCTGCTGGTCCGCATGCACATACGGCGCATTGAGGCCGACCCAATAGCTGACCTGGGCCCAGGACGACCCACCGGTCTGCGTGCGATAACAGTCCAGTCCGCCGACCACCAGGTTGTTCCCATTGTTGGGGTCCACCGCCGCTGCCAGGTTGTACCAGGCCTGACCCTGCTGAAAGGCGGGGGTGGCGGCGATGGGCGACCAGTTGGCGCCGCCGTCCGTGGACCGATAGATCGTCGACACACTGTAAGTTGTGTTGGAAGGCAGAGCATACAACAGGTTGCCATTCACTGCGAGTTCCGTGTTGATGTACACGGGATCGTAGACCGTCACGGGGGCGGTCCAGCTGGAGGCGGTGACCGTGGCCGGGGTGCTCGTATACCGATAGCCGGCAGTAGAGGCGCTGGCGCTGAGGTAGCCGAAGGATACGTGCAAGCGCCCCGTCGAGCTGAGCTCCATGTCCGCCACCCGGGGATCCAGTCCCGTGGGGGTGATATTCGCCCAGGCAGTGGTGGCCTTTGTGTAGCGCTGAAGCCCGGAGTTATTGGAAAAATTATTGCACCCGACATAGAGGTTGCCGGAAGCATCGCAGAGGATCTTGCTGATATTGTAGAAGGCGGAGGTGCCGGTCATCACGGTCCAGCTCAGGCCATGGTCCTTGCTCTGCCAGATACCGGCCCCGCGCACCGCATCGGCGTTCACCGTCTTCTCCCCTGTTCCGATGTAAAAGATGTTCGGATCTGTAGGATCCTGGCAGATGCCAGCGATGGCATTGTTGGCCAGCGCATCGGTCACCAATGTCCAATTGGCGGGGTTGGCCGTGATGTCCGTAGACTTCCATAGGCCACCGTCCATTCCCCCTGCCCACAGTGTATGCCCGGTGGCATCACTGATATCCTGCCAGATGGCACGCACGCGGCCGGCGCTCACCCCGTTGCCGGCGCGGGTGTTGCCGTTGCTGGGGCCCACGCCATCAGCATAGGGCCCACGTTCCGTCCAGGTAAAGGGAGTTGAAGCTGCTGTCGCGGCATTCACGCCGGAGAGGTTCATGAGTCGTACCCGGGAGCGTCTGTATTCTTCCGCCTCGACCAGTCGCGCCTTGGGTACATAACCCAACCGGGGATCGCGGGTGATGTCGATCTCATACTGCATGCGTTCGGAAACGCCCACTGGGGTCTCCTTGACCGCCGTGACCTGACCGTTGGCCTGACCGGCCATGAGGAAAAGCAGAAGGGCGAGGCCCGCACGCGTACAGAACGCATGCGGGTCGCCCACTGCGCATACGATTCGTGTAAGCACTGCGCGTGGTTTCAGAGGTGAACAAAGATGAGGGTAAGCCGGGCAGGATCGGTGGTGCGGAAAGGGTAACGGTCAGATCAATGACCCAAAGGGACTTTAATTAGGATGAGGTTCGTGCTTTCGCGGAGGGTGTAAGGGGAAAGGGCACGAGAGAAGTGTGGATACAATATTAAGGAATTGCAGGATATGACGACTCATCATCCTCATATTTAGTACGGACAAAGGTGACTGCAACTTTTCCGCGCCGGTTTTGTTCCTTTCACATGAGGGATTACCTGGTCATAGGAGGTTCGTCGGGCATCGGTCGCGGTATCGTTGAAAAGCTGTCTGCACAAGGGGATCAGGTGATCGCGACCCATCGGAGTGGAACGCCGGCGGACTTGCCGGGGGTGACCTGGCATCGACATGACGTTCTCGATGAGCGTTCAGAACCGATCCCTTTACCGGACAAACTCGACGGACTTGTCTATTGTCCGGGCAGCATCCAGCTCAAGCCCTTCTCCCGATTCAGCGTAGAGGATTTCCTCCTCGACTACCGATTGCAGGTGACCGGCGCTGTGAGCATACTCCAAAAGTCCTGGCCGGCGCTCAGGAAGGGAGGCGCTCCGGGGATCGTGCTTTTCTCCACCGTGGCCGTGGGTACCGGGTTCCCCTATCATTCCCTGGTGGCCAGTTCGAAGGGAGCGATCGAAGGACTCACCCGCTCGCTGGCTGCAGAATGGGCGCCCCATGTGCGCGTGAACTGCATCGCTCCTGCACTCACCGATACCCCTTTGGCAGCATCCTTCCTCAACACCCCCGAGAAAAGGGAGTCCTCTGCGCTGCGGCATCCGCTGAAACGCGTCGGGACACCAGCCGACATCGCCGCCCTGGCATGCTTTCTTCTGGGCACTGATGCTTCCTGGATCACGGGGCAGGTGCTGCATGCCGATGGTGGCATGGGTGCGCTGAGGTCCTGAGGCGGGGATATGAATGACCACAATAGCTCAGCATTAAACGGTAGCGATACGAGTAGGCTCTGGCCGATCCCGAATTTTACAAATGCATTGGGATGTCAAATCATTGGGATCAAATATCATTGAAGTACGGGGGCAATTCGTCATACTCGATTTTGTCATCGCTGGTTTGTTTGGAGTCCAAACCAAAAGGTTGAATGAGCAGGTGAAAAGAAATGGGGAAAGGTTTCCACCGGATTTCATGTTCACTTTGACTCAGGAGTAATGGGGATCCATGTGGTCGCAATTTGCGACCACATCCCAGTCGAAACGGAAAAAAGATGACCTGCCCCATGCTTTCACTGAATTTGGAGTTGCGATGCTCTCCAGTGTTCTGAGAAGTCCGGAAGCGATAGAGCTCAACATTGCTATTGTAAGGACATTCATAGCTTTAAGGAAAAGCATCCTTTTTCCCTTGGGAAGCAAGGAAGATATCATTCAAACGATCAGGGGACTCTCCCAAAGGGTCGACGAACATGATACCCAGTTGAAAGCCATATACGACACCATCGAAGGTCTGCTGGATGGCCATACTGGATCGAGGTCCTGGGAAGAAAGAGAAAGGATCGGCTTCAGGGCATGCTGAAACCGATCCTTTGCATGCTTACAGATCATTTCAAATACTCGCGGAACCAACCGATGGTGCGCTGGTAACGGTCCAGGATATAGCTTGGCGTGACCAAACCATGGTTCTGGCCAGGATAGATGACCAGCCTTGACGGCACATTGTTGGCTTTCAGGGCCTGGTACATTTGTTCGGCACCGGCCACCGGAACGTTGAAGTCATTCTGGCTGGCCATGAAGAGCGTGGGCGTCTTGATCTTGTCTGCCTGCAGGAAAGGATACGAGACTTTCAGCCACTTGTCCAGGCTCTTCCAGGGCGCACCCAATTCATTCATGTATTGGTTGATGTACTGGTCGGTTCCGAACATGGTGAGTTGAAGGGCGCTGCCCGCGCCGCTGACGGCGGCCTTGTAGCGGTTGTCAGAAGCGATGGAGTAGTCGCTGAGGATGCCTCCATAGCTCCATCCGGCAATACCCAGACGATCCTTATCGGAATAGCCCTGCGCCACCAGCTGATCCACGGCGCCCTGGATATCCAGGACTTCCTTGTTGCCCCAGTCCGCATAAATGGCCTTGGCATAGGCTTGACCGCGTCCACTGCTGCCACGGTAGTTCACACCGGCCACGGTGAAGCCCGCGGAAGCAAGTACCTGCCGGTAAAAGTCGAAGTCATATTGATCCTGAGCCACGGGACCTCCATGGATGAACATGATCGTAGGCTGTTTGCGCGCCGTGGAATCCAACTGGAAAAGGATGCTGGACACCGAAGTGCCATCCTTGCTGGTGGAACGGAATCCTTTCTTGAACACCGTCCTGATCGGCGCGAGGAAACTGTCCTGTGCGAAGGTGATCCTCCGCGGAGTCTCTCCGTCCAGGGCATACAACTCATACGGTGTGTCCGAGTCGCTGAAGAGCACGGCGGTCTTGCCTGAGCGGTTGGAACGGATATCATTGTAGACGGCATCCTTGTCCGTGATCTTGCGCATCGAGCCACCGGCGACACTGAAAGAGACGATGTTCGCGCGACGGTCATCTTCCAGGATGGCACGGACTTCTTTTCCATCTGCGGACCAGGCCAGGTCGGAGACCGCGCGGTCGGTTTTAGCGGAAAGAACCTGCGGTTCTCCACCCGCAAGAGATAATACGGCCAGTTGCACCGGGTCATACATGTTGAAATCCGCATCGGTGGCGGAACGGAGATAGGCGATCCTGGACCCGTCCGGACTCCAGACCGGCCGGTCATCCGTTCCCTTGAAGCTGGTCAGTTGCTTTGCGGACGCTCCCGGCCGGGCATCGATCACGAAGAGATCACTGTTCTCGTTCCTGTCCGGATCGGGCGTATGGTTGCTGACAAAAGCGATCGACCTGCCATCAGGAGACCAGGTCGGTGCATTTTCATTGAATTCACCACGGCTCAGCGTGTCCAGCTTCCTGGTGGCGACATTAAAAAGATACAGATGCGTCTTTCGATCGTCCAGGTAGCCGGCATAGTCACGCTTGAACTGGTACCGGTCCATGACATAGGGCTTGCGGATCTTGGTCTTGGCCGTGTCCGCCGTATTCGGATCGGTGATCGCCAACACGATGGTCTTCGCATCGGGGCTCCAGTCGTAAGACTGTATCTCTCCCTTGATGGAGGTGAGTTTATATGGTTCTCCGCCCCTTCTGTCCATCAGGAATATCTGCGAAGGCTCCTCCCCTTCTCCGGCGGCGAGGAAGGAAACATATTTGTTGTCCGGGCTCCACGCAGCAGCGCCTGCTCGGGTCGCATGGGTGAGCCGCACCGTCTCCTTGCCGTCCCAACTCACCATGTTCAGCCAGGCATTGCCCTTGTCCTTCACGGAATCATATTTCGACAGGCTGAACAGGACCCAGTTGCCATCGGGCGAGACGGCATGCCCGCCGATACGCTCCAGTCGATAGATATCGGAAGGCTGAAGGGGGCGTTTGACTATCTGGCCGATCACCTGGGACTCCGAAAGGCAGATCAGGAATGCGAACAAGAATATCCTTTGCATGATGACAATTGAATTGAAGATGAACGATGGTTTGGACACCGGTGCAATATAGCGCCAAGGTTCAACAGTCGATCAATATCCTTCGTTCTGGACCAGGTTCGGATTCACAGTGATCTCCCGCTTCGGAATGGGGAACACCAACTTGGGTGAATTATAAGGAAGGCTGCCCAGTGACTTCTTGGTACGCTTGAGGTCGTGAAGCGTGAACCCTTCAAAAGCCAATTCCAGTTTCCGTTCCGCGAGTATCCCGTCCAACGTCAGCTGTCCTGCAGACAGAGCCGGCAGGTTGACCCTATCCCGAACAAGATTGATGTCCACCAGCGGATCAGCGCCGATGGCCGTTGCATTCCTGAAGTTCGCTTCTGCCCTCGTGAGGTACATCTCAGCGAGCCGGATGATGTGGACATTACCGTAGACGTTATCGAACTTACCGGTGAAGTCGCTTCCGCCCGAGCTGTAGAAGATGGACAGGCGATCATCGCCCGGCTCGTACAGGGCAAAATGCGCCCCCTTGATCTGTATGTCGCCACGACCCAGCGCAGAGTAAAAGGTCTGAAAACTATTCGTTCCGGAGCTTGTGGTCACCTGGATCGCGAAGATGTCTTCCACGGTATTGGCGATGGCCGAAGGCGGGTAGGGATTCGGGAACGCGTTGGCGTATGTTCTGGCCAGGCTGTTGCCGGCAGAAAGCGCTGCATTGATGGAACGATCCGCAGCAGCAGCGGCGGCTGTATGATCCCCTTTTTGCAGGGCGACACGCGCCGCAAGACCAGCAGCAGCAGCCCTTGTAGCGAAGAAACCATTCTCTCCAGGCAGTTTCGCCTCGGCATCGGCCAGATCGCTCAACACCAGGGCATAGACTTCAGCCACCGTATTCCTCGGCAATTTGTCGGCCTCCCCGACAGAGGTCGTGGGCTTCAGCACGATCGGCACGCCGGGATTGGAATTGGGATCGCCATCGTTCCATGACTTCCCGAACAGCCGCACCAGTTCAAAATAAGAAGCGGCCCGGATGAATTTCGCCTCTCCCTCGACACGATCCCGGCTGGCGGCGTCAACGACGGTGAGCGCCTTCAGGATGTTGTTGACATCATTGATCGTCTTGTACGCATCCAACCAAGTGCCGGTGACGAAGGAATTATCAATGGTTATGTCCTTGTTCTTGATCTGGGTCATGTCCTGGAATGTACCCGTCCAGTTCAACTCATTGTAATCCCCCAGAAGATCGGCGGTCACGAATGAGCCACCTCCATAGAGGTTTGACGACCCCAGGTCATGGTATGCACCGACCAGGGCGACGGCAACATCATCGCTCGTCTTGAGCGCTTCCGATTGGTCTATGCTTGACGTGGGTTTGGTATCCAGTGATTTGGAGCAGCCGGAGGCGAGCACCAGCAACGCCAGACAGATGTATTTTGCTTTTCTCATGATGATCACATTTGGGGGTTAGAGACCGATGTTCAAACCGAAGACAATGGTCCTCGCCTGCGGTGCAGAGTAAAAATCCTGTCCCTGGTTGATATTGCTGGCCTGGTAGTCGGCATTGACCTCTGGGTCCCAGCCATCATACTTGGTGAACGTGAGCAGGTTCTGCCCCCTTACATAGATCCGGAAACGGTCCATGTGGATCTTTTTCAGTATGGTGCGGGGCAGGTTGTACCCCAGCGTTACAGCTTTCAACCTGAGATAGGACCCATCTGCGATGAATCGGCTGGACGGGTTTGTTCCATTCGCATAAAACAACCGGGCTTCGGGAACCATGGTCTTGTCACCGGGCTTATCCCAAGCTTTCAACTGGTCAAGGGTCTGGTTATCGAAACCATTGCTGCCACTTGCGGACATGTATTGACCGCCGCCATTGTAGATTTTGTTCCCATGCACACCTTGGAACAGGATATCCAGGTCGATGCCTTTCCAACTCAGGGTATTGTCCAATCCGTAGATGAGGTCGGGGTTGGGCTTGCCGATGACGACATCGGTCGCTGAATTGTAGTCATTGGTGGTCCCCCTGTCCAAACCGCCTCCAGGTTTTGCCGTATTCAGGTAGTAAAGAGCATCCCCATTGGCGGGATCTGCGCCGGCGAACTCACGGGCCACGAATACACCCAGGGGCTGGCCTTCTTTTGCCTTGTTCACCCCGTCCCCGAGCACTTGCCCATCAAGGCTTACGACCTTGTTGTGGTTGATGGCCAGGTTCAGGGAGGTCGTCCAACGCAAGTTCTTTCCAGACAGGTTGTTCGAGTTGATGGTGACCTCGAAGCCCTGGTTGCTCATCTTTCCGACATTGCGGTACTGGGAAGAGAAACCGGTAGTTGCAGGTACGTCTACGTTCAGCAACAGGTCCCTTGTGTTGCGCTGATAATAGCTGAACTCGAAATTCAACCGGCTATTGAAAAGCCCGGCCTCAAACCCGACATCGACGCCTGCGGTGCTTTCCCATTTGAGGTCCGGGTTCGCGATCTGCGTGGGGATCTGGCCTGCTTGCCCGCCATAGGCGCCGTTACCAGAATACAGGCCCCTGGACGCGAAATCTGCGATGTTATCATTACCGGTGACCCCATAGCTCGCTTTGAGTTTCAGGAAATTCACCCAATTCACGGATCGCATGAAGGACTCCTCGGAGATCACCCAACCGACTGCGGCCGCCGGAAAGAAACCGTATCGGTCATTGGCACCGAAACGACTGGATCCGTCCACCCTTCCGCTCAGCGCCAGGATGTAGCGATCGCGGAATTTATAGTTGGCCCGGGCAAAATAGGAAAGGAGGCTGTTGGAGGTGGAGGAAGATATCGCATTCGTCTTGGACGCTGCGCTGCTCAATTTACGGTAGGCATCGCTCGGGAATTGCTCGCCGTTGGCTCCGCTGAATTCGAAGGAGCGGGTCTGGAAACTCATACCACCGACCAGGTCAACACTGTGCTGGTCAGCAATGACATTCCGGTAGTTCAGGTAGTTGTTGGTGTTGAGATTGAGCACCGCCGTGGAATTGTAAAAACCGGCGCCATTGGGCACACCCGAATTCCTGGCGGTCAGCTTCCCTGAATATCCTTCCTCCGTCTGGTTGAGCTGGTCCATCCCGAATTCAGAACGGAAGACCAGGCCCTTGATGATCGTTGCACTCAGGAATGCATTTCCGAAGGTGCGGTTGACCATCGTCTTGTAAAACGCATTCACAGTGTTCAGTAATGGATTGTAGTAAACCGGGTAATTGGTATTCGGTCTTCCAGTGGTGGTGTCACGTGCCCCGCTGATCTCCCCTGTCCGGGGGTCGATCAACGGCGTGATCGGGGACAGCGCCACGATCTGCAATGGGGTGGAGAACGCATTGTCATTGGATACACGGTCATTGCGGGATCGTGCAAAACTCATGTTCATGCCTGCTGTCAGCCATTTCGTGACCTGTTGCTCCAGGTTGAGCCGCGCGGAATATCGCTTGTAGGCATTGCCGACGAGCATCCCTTTTTGATCCAGATATTGCCCCGACACATAATATTTCGTCCGATCACTGCCTCCCGACAAGTTGAGGTCGTACTGACTCATGGGCGCGCTTTGGAAAGCCTGCTTCTGCCAATCGGTATTGACCTTGTATGTCTTCCAGTCTTCGTTCCCCCCGGAATAGCGCGTGAAGACCCCATGAACGTAATTAAGGTAATCCTGCTGGGCGGAAGCGAGGTCGGGGTAATACCCCGCCAGAAAATCCTGGTTGGCCGCCCCTGCGGCAGCCCGCTCCTGGTACTTCACCCATTGCTCGGCATTCATGAACTGCCTTTTTCCTGTGGGACTTTGAAGCCCTGTGAACATTCCGAATTCGATCTTGGATTGGCCCGACCGCCCCTTCTTGGTCGTTATGAGGACCACTCCGTTGGATGCCCTGGAGCCATAGATCGCCGCCGAAGACGCGTCCTTCAGGATCTCGATCGACTCGATGTCGTTCATGTTGATATCGGCCAGGGCGTTGGTGGCAGCACCATTGGAGGATAGATTATCAGAGGTGACGGGTATGCCATCCAGCACCACCAGGGGTTCATTCCCCGCTGTGATCGAGGAAGCTCCCCGGATACGGATGTTGATCCCCTGCCCCAGTTTCCCATTCTGCTGTTGAACAAGCACACCACTGGCCTTCCCCTGCAAGGCGCTTTCGAAACTGGTTGCCGGAGTGTTCGTGATGTCCTTGGCGGACACCTTTGCCACTGACCCAACGATGTCCCTTCGCTTCGAACTACCATACCCCGTCACAACGACATCGCTCATGGACACCTCGGATGGGGTCATGCGCACAGTCACTTCTGATCCGGAGACGGTCATTTCCTGGTCACTGTATCCGACCGAGGAAATGATCAGGCTCTTCTCGGACCTGCTCATTCGAATGGAGAATGAACCATCTGACGCAGTGATCACGGTCTGTGAGCCCCCTTTGGACCGGACACTCACCGAAGCCATCGGCGATCCGTCACGGGCATCGATCACTTTTCCCTTGACTTCCCTTTCCTGTGCCATCGCCATGGTCCATGGCAATGCCATCAGCAGGAGAATCATGTGCAATTTTCTCATGTTGAGCTGTTTTAAGATCAGTAAATATGGTTGGTCAAGTTGGGTGGGTCGGAAAGACGACTAAGAGCCGGAAGGATACAGAAGTCGAAAACATCGGAACATCTGCTTTGTTCATTGATATACGAGGTCCAGGAGGAAGGGTCAAGCTATCACAAAAAAATGACCTACGGCCCAAAAGGCCGGTCACCGGCTATCCGCAGGCAAAAACCCGGGATGCGTTCACATATTCTTTCGCTCGACCACCTTGACCAGGATCTCATTCCTCCGGTCCACCAGCTCGTATGGGGGATTGTATCCCAGCACTTCGAAAGGACCAATGATGTCGAGGTTCCGCATTTTCAGCCAATCGGCGAGCTCATGTTCCTTCTCCAGGATTTTTTCCGGGTTGGTGAATCCCCCGAATATCACGGCGGCGTATTGTCCACTGTCAGACATGGAGAAACTGATAGAAGGATCGAGGGGTTTGGGCAGGTCCTCCAACTTATACTGTGATGGCATGACGAACTGCATGGTACTTCCAACATCAGTTCTGCCCATGTGCACGGGCGCCGTCATGGAAATCTTGGCGGAGGTCTCGTTCCC
>Ga0075026_100000375_pt1 | contig 17714 bp, 14 predicted proteins | sample Str012_2_FD_71392 | JGI IMG/M metagenome (GOLD analysis project Ga0075026, IMG submission 71392) | Freshwater sediment microbial communities in response to fracking from Pennsylvania, USA - Straight Creek_MetaG_SC_2012 | ecosystem: Environmental > Aquatic > Freshwater > Creek > Sediment... | reverse complement strand
ACCCTGTTGCTATTAGCTATACTGTAATAAATGCTCTTCCGCATGATACCAACTCATTTACCGAAGGGTTGCTCTTTCATGAAGGCATGCTTTACGAAAGCACGGGCCACCCACCTGATGACAGTGTGTATGCCAGCACCAGGTCTCTTTTTGGGGTAGTCGATTTGAAAACGGGAAAGATCCTGGTGAAGGCTGAGATTGATAAGAATAAATATTTTGGAGAAGGCATCGTTTTCCTGAATGGAAAAGTTTACCAGCTCACCCTCAGTACAAAAATTGGCTTCATTTACGACGCTAAAACCTTTAAAAAATTAGGCGAGTTCACTTTCCCGGTATCCGAGGGCTGGGGTATGACTACCGACGGAACTAATCTGATTATGAGTGACGGCAGTAGCAACCTGAGTTTTGTCGATCCAAATAATTTTCGGTTGGTGAAAATCGTTGGTGTAAATGATAACAACGGTTATATCAGCAACCTTAACGAGCTCGAGTATATCGACGGATTTATATACGCGAACCATTACCAAACCAACGACATCTTTAAGATCGACCCGGCCAGCGGGAAAATTGTTGGCAAAGCTAATTTTGACGCGCTCAAGAACGAGGCTGTACATAAATACCCTGGATCCATTGAAATGAATGGTATCGCCTATGACTCAACTACCAAAAAAGTTTATGTGACGGGGAAAATGTGGCCAAATATTTATGAGATCAGGTTCACCAACTAGTTGACACGATCTATTTCTTTATTATGTAGATCAACGAACTGCATTTTTCATTATTGAACAGGGCCTTCATATTAGAAATTGCTCCCTGCACAAACCCAGCAAATTTATTTTCCTTCCCGGTTTTATATTTCCCGCTCAGAAGGCTGATATAAAAGCTGTCGAACCACATCGGAATTTTACTGACCAGTTTAAGATGATGGAGCTCCATCAATTTCCGCATAGATGCGGGCGAAAAATGATAGAGATGCCTGGGAACATCGTATGCTGCCCAATATTGCCGGAACAAAGAAGCATCGTAAGAAGTGTAGTTTGGAACCGCAATAAAAAGTGACCCGCCAGGATTTAGAAGCTTTGCCAGCTGCTTGATATATCCATGAAGGTCATGTACATGCTCAAGTACATGCCAAAGTGTGATGGCGTCGAAAGTGTTTTCGGATAGCTTATTCAAGTAGTCCATGGGAAGCAAATCAACCTGATTTATTCCCTTCGCTTTTCCACGGGCCTGCTCATCTGGTTCCAAACCCATCACTTGCCATCCCGCTTGTTGCATATGGTGTACAAACGCGCCGGATCCTGCACCCACATCGAGTAGTGCACCCTTTTCAAGCCCGGTGATGCGTTGAAGGAGTCTTCGCTTATTGCCCAGGGTTCGTTTCCGTGCAAGGTGGTACAAACGATTGATCAAACCCTCACGTGTATCAGTATGCGAAATATAATTTTCAGAACGATAATAGTCCTGTATAGAAAGCACATCCGGAATTCCCTGGGTAAATCGTAGCGTGCATTGTGGGCAATCGTCCAGTTCGAAGCTTTCACCCGACACTGTATAATCTATCGCATCGAAAGCTTTTTGAAAATTCCGCGACCCACACAGGGGGCAGGCTGTATATCTTATCCTAACAGGTTCCATAATATGATGGTTCGAATGCCATCCATCGCCACCTAATATGCAGTTGACTGATGCAGCTTTGTATTACTACTTATCCACTTCTATTTTTTGTTGATTGCCGGAAGATTCGACTTTCCATCCATTGAAAGAGAAATGAAATATTAAAACCAGTATCGCGACCGCGGCAGCGATGAGGGCATAAAGCCACCACCGCTTTCTACCAGAGCCTTCCTGCTCTTGCTGGAGCCATTCGTTCATTTCAAAATTGGTTCTTTCCATATCGCCTACGAGCAACACATGTTTTGCATCCGGATGTATGACTTTCCTGGCAGGAACCGGTTGCATGAAAGGTGGATTACCCAATGTAGATTCGAAAACGGTATTCCCATCCGCGTCCTTTACAAAATCTCCCAACCCTTCCCAGTGCACCCTTCCCAGCAGGTTAATTCGCTCCCGCAGATCATGGCAAAATTCATTGTAGGTTCTCAGGGCTTCGTATTCTGCCGTGTTTTGTTCGGTTGCGAGATAGGAAAAAAATTGCCGATCCGGCGTGTCGGAGTATTTATCAAACCGGAAATAATGCAAGGGCGGAAGCATATTCTGGTTCGTGGTATCAACACTGGCTGGCAGGCCCTCCAAATAAAGAGTACCCAGGCCGGGGATGCCAATGCTTTTGTTCTGGAATAAATAGCTGTTCAAGATTTCAAACATAGCCAAAAGATGTGCGCATAGGATCCGATGCAAATGTGCGAATTATAAGACATTTATTCGCAAAATTATTCAATTAGCCGGTTGCAAGGTCCCTGCACTCAATGATATTTTTCACCGAATGAAAAGATCACACCTCCCAGGATATTGAACCCATATACCTGGTACTGGTTCCATCGTTCATACTTATTATTAAAGACATTGTTCATCTGCAGCCAGAGATTTACCTGGCGCGCTATCCTGAATTCGATGCCGGCATTCAAATCAAATGCTCCCTGGCCGCTATGCGCCGAGTTGCCCTTGCCAAGAAAAGGTGCTCCGTCAAAGGCCCAAAGGTCACCTTTAATCCAGAGATCCTTTAGCAGCTGCCAGCGAAGGGTCGTCGTAAATTCCAGCGGCATAAGCCCCCAGGCTTTCTGTTCATGCTTAGGAGAATATTGATTGATTGTTAGTGCTGCAGTAGCAGTAAATTGTTCCCCCTGTGCATAGCTGATCTCGCCATGCATCATCAGCGATTTAAGATTGAGTTCGTAACGAACAGGAAAAGTTTTTCCATCCAAATCATCATTCACAAACAATGGCATGTTCCAATATTGAACGACGCCAACTTTTGCAGCATAACTAAAATGATTGTTTATAGAACCCCGGAATCCTCCGAAAACTTCTTCCACCCTGGTGTTGATCAACTCAGATGGTTGAGCCAGCCAGGGATTGATGGATGCAAAACGCTGATAACTTCCTTTTTCATAATACCCAATCCAGCCAGCCTGAAATGTAAATTGTTTATTGTCTGTGGTGAGATCCGCAGTTACATTAGGAAGCAGGTGAAATGCGCTATTGTCCCAGGAAGGAGTAAGTTCTCCCCTAATTTTTAAATTGGAGGTTTTATAGGAAACCGCCGGAGAAACATAGTATAGATTATTCTGGATCGCCGGATTACCACCCAATTTGTAGTTGGTAAGATTTGCAGTAAAGCCCAGATCAAATGCAAAATTTTCGCCAAAAGTTTTTTTCAACGGGAGATTCAATACAGAATTTTGTTCCGTTGCTTTGGGATTGTGATTGTCTGTGAAAACGGATAAGTGAATATTAGGATTGTAAGTAAGTCCAAATTCTGTTGGAACAATATTCCGAAGCGCCAACCCTCCTTCAAAGGTTTGGAAATTTTGTTGCAGGTCCTCCTTATTGTATTTCAAAGTATCGGGCCTGAATCCGTACAGGTAGTATCCATCACCGCGGAATCCGAGATTGCCGCTCCATTCGAGGTTGTTCTTTGTCTTCACAATTCCCGACACACCTACAGCAACCATATTGTTTTTTTGGAAAGGAAGATTGCCTTTTGAAGAAAACCCCTCTCCAAACACGTTGAACAGTGTTGTTTTGCCATCTCCAAAACTAAAGCCTGCTTTCACATAAGGCTGATGTACATTCCCGATACCTACCTTAATGTAATTGTCATTTTTAAACCCTTCGGCAGAGTCTTTTTGAAGTGCCAGGGGACGCAAGGCTAACGGTTGGTAGGTCAGAAACAAAAATTGAGAAGGTATATTATAGGTCAGTCGTGGCCTGGCTGTATCAGCAGGCGGAGGTGCCGCCGTAAAATTGATTTTCGCAGCATCCCTCAGCACCGGTTTAAAGCTGGATGTAATATTAATTGTTTTGCGTTTGGTACTATCCTGTGCGCCCACTTCCAAAACGCAAGTGAAAAAAAACAGACCCGATATAAAAAAAATCCTGTAAATCATAATAGGTTTCAATATTTACGATATGCCAATCATCCTGTTCACTTAGTCTTCGATTAATTCTGACCGCTCACTTTACTGTTCTTATTTTCTTCAGCTGCTACCTGATCCAACTTTTGTTTCGCAACCTGTCGAAGGTCCTCCATCTTAGCATTTTCCGAAACACTCTGAAAAGTGGCACGTGCATTGAAATAGTCCTTTTCTTTAAAATAGATATCCCCCAAAAGCAAATAAGATCTAGTGACCCACTCCTCGTAAGAACCCGATTTGTTGATGACTTCGAAAGCTGCTTTTTCTGCATCCTTTAATTCATTTTGCTGAAACAGGCAAACTGCTGTTTCATACCTTGCTTCGGCGCCGAAGGCGGCTTTGCTAAGGGAGGCTACCATCCTGAAATATTGCAGGGAATTTTCGCATTGATTATTGCTTTGATAGGATTTGGCGATGCACATGTTCGCGAGAATGCGGTCGTCGGTACTCAACCCTTTTTGATTCAGCAGATCCTTTGCATTGTCTACCGCTTCGTTCCATTTTTTTAATTCGAACTGACTGCGCAACAGCCCACGCATGGCTTCCATTTTGTTTTCCTGTGAGGACGAAAAATCTTTCAACTTCAGGAAATATTTCTCTGCCTTCGAATAATCCTTAATGTAAAAGAAATTGAGCCGCGCAGCCTGCAACAAAGACTTTTCCCCAAATTTATTCGGTGCCTTATCAGCGACGGCCTCATAACCGGTAGAAGCTTTGGCCCAATTCTTCTGGGAAAAATAAATCTCACTTTTATAATAGTTGGCTTCGAGGGCGCTTTTTCCATTAGGGAACCGGGAGAGATAGTCTTCAAAACGTTGGGCGGCATTGGGGAAATCTCCATTATTGAATTGCACTTCTGCTTCCTGGTATGCCAGTTGATCCTCCTGGCTGGATGAAATATTCATCCCCAGTGATTTTGCAAAATTCACATATTCACTACTCTTTCCTTCCTCTACATAAATTGATTTGGCATTCTCCAATCCTTCCTGTGCTTCAGGTGAATTGGGAAATTGTTTTACCAGGGTATTATACTGATTCAGCGCTTCTTTATTATTATCGAGATTGTAATAAGCGATACCACTCCTCAGGTAAGCCCTTGGTTTGAGTGATTCATTACCAGGTGCTGTAATTACATTTTTTAAATAAGGAACTGCCTGACTAAACTGTTCATTGCCTAAATAAGTGTTTGCGATTTCCATATTGGCGTCCGGCACCAGTCCCGAAGAAGGAAACTTTCGGACCATCCCGTTTAAAAGATTGATCTTTTCGTTTCCATTGTTTATTCCAGCAATCATTGATTTTTGGAAAGTGGCATAGTCACTCGCCGGCCAGGAATAGTCGAGCACTTTATTGTACATGCCCTGCGACGTTTTAAAATCCCTGTCCATATAATAACAATCAGCATCCCGAACGTACGCATCCTGTTCCAGCGGCGACGCATTGATTTTTGGATTTCGTGACACCTGCTCGAAATAACCCTGCGCCTGTTTGTAGTTCTCTTTTTTTAGAAAACAATAACCGAGATTGTATTTCGCATGTGTCGCATTGGCTTCGCCATTGGAAGCACCACTTTTCAGGTATTCAAAATAATAGTGAATCGCATCATCTAATTTGTTGAGCCTGTAAGAGACTTCTCCCTTCCAAAAATTAATAAAGGGCAGTTCTTCAATATTGTTGGGATCCCTGAGCGCTTTATCCAGCAGGTCATTGGCGCTCACCAGCAGTCCATCATTAATAAGTTCTGTGGCCCGGCCATATAAAATCTTCGGGTATAATTTCTTTGCATTTTGAGAAGAACTACCCAGGCTATCCATCAATGTCAGCGCATCCTTATAGTTATTGGTGTTAGTCAAAACCACGACCAGCAATTCCCTGGCCTCGCTGATGTAAGTGGATTTCGGATACTTGCCTAGAAAATCCTTTAGTTCATTCAAAGCAACATCCTGATACCCCAACTCACAGGAAAGTTTTGCATAATTGAATTGTGAAATCTCCTTTTGAATCGTATTGCCACTGTTGGAAGAGCAAAAGAGAAAGGCATTTCTCGCATTGGCTTTCTGTCCAGTTTTCAGGTAAGCATCGCCCAGCAAATACATAGCATGCTGAGCCAGCGAATCTTCTTTTCCACCCAACTGTTTGAAACCTTCGATCGCCTTATTCCAATTTTTAATTTGATAGTGGCAATAAGACAATTCATAAAGATCTTCCCTGGATACTTTTTTCGTTTGTCCTACATATTGCTCGAGATAAGGTAAAGCTTTTTGGAAATCCTGCTTTTCATAGTAGCCATGACCTACCAGTTGTCTTAGTTCGGCATCATAATATTGACCGCCTTTTGCGAGTTCTGCGGCGGCATATTGTATAGCTTTTTCATTCTGATTTTGAATCAGGTAAATATTAGCAATATAATAGGCCACAATCTTGGAATAAGCAGGCTGATCTTGCACGATCCTGAACGCCGTCAATGCATCGGTATAATTTCTTTTATAAAAACAAACGCACCCATAATAGTAGTTCGCATCAATATAATTTGGGTTCCTGGGTAACTGCCGAATAGCGTCAAAAAGAGGTTTGGCCTGATCGAATTGCTGTTGAACGAAATAACAATAACCCTGGTGAAATTTCATATCTGCAATCTCGTCGTTGCTCAGGTTATCAATCCCGGCTGCTTCATACAAATGGACAGATTGAGGGTAATTCCTCCTGCGGAAATAATATTCCGCAAGTTGGAAACTCATCATCTGTGTCCTTGCAAGATTATTGTCAAATTCGATGAATTCGCGGGAAGGTGCCACGGCACCTGAATCATCCTGCTTTAATCCGCATACCAGCGTATAATACCTCAGCTCCTGCGCATTGATCGATAAATCATTCAAATCCGATTCACGAAGGGTTGCCCGGAGCTCCCGAAAAAGCGGGTATGCCAGACTGTAGTATTCCTTTTGATAGTACTCTTTAGCCTGCTTGAAACTGGCCTGGGGATCTGTTAGGAAAAAAGTTTGCTGGGCAAACAGGGTGGATGAAAAAATAAAACAAGCCACAGCTAATATGATACGCTTCATTGAAGTTCTGTCTTTTTTGTGAACGGGAACTTCCGGCCATTGCGACACTCGCCATCCCGAGAGCCTTTAAAGACCTGCATTACATCGAAAAACCCGTCCTGGTGATCTTTGTTTTGATATCCTGATGACTGCTTAACGCGCTAAAGTTTCTAATTATTTCATCCAATACCAAACATCATTCCAAACAGGTGTGGATAACTACGAGGATTAACATTTCTTTGGGTACTTCGCTCACAAAAATCAAATCCTTTACATTTGAGCCAAATTGCTTTCATGAAAAAATTTTTGTCGACCGCTTACTCCGAATTCCTTTTTAACCTTGGTACTTTAATTTTGAGACTGACAACTGGTATTTTGGTTTGTCTGAATCATGGTATACCGAAAATCACGCATTTTAATGAATGGAAAGGGACCTTTTATAATCTGGCTCATATCGGTACCCAATTATCGCTTATCCTCAGCATATCGGCAGAAGTATTTGCTTCGATGTTTCTCATCCTCGGACTTTTTTCACGTTTCGCAGCATTGTTGCTGGTGATAGACCTGGGTGTGGCAGTTTTTATATATCATTCATCACACCCCATCAGCCGCTTCGAAGATGCCATCACTTTTTTTGTGATATCGCTTTTTGTACTGCTTGTGGGACCTGGAAAGTATAGTGTGGATGGACTTACTGGGAGATGAATGTGTAATTAGGGATGGCCGTTTTGAGTTGACAGTTGACAGAGGTTAATTATTATTACAATGATTAAGTATGTTCATCGCTGAAACTAACATTCGTGTACGATATGCTGAAACGGATCAGATGAATGTGGTGTATCATGGTAACTATGCCCAGTATTTTGAAGTGGCGAGAGCAGAATCTATCCGGGTGCTGGGGTTTAGCTATAAGGATATGGAGGCGACAGGCGTGATTATGCCCATTGTAGAATTACATGTAAAGTTTATTCGTCCCGCGCACTATGATGATCTGCTTACGGTAAAAACGATGCTGAAGGAACTTCCAACCCAACATCGCATAGAATTTCACCAGGAGGTTTACAATGAAGAGGTCAAACTGCTTACTACCGGGAAGGTCGTATTGTATTTTATGGATGCCAAAACAATGACAAGGACCACGATGCCACAAACATTGCTGGATAAGCTCATCCCATACTTCAACACAGATTGATTCATTTGAGCGAATCCAATGTCCTCCACATTTTTCTCACTATTTCGGAAGAGGATCCATCGTAATTGTTCACGATGATCGCAAAGATATATTCGCCGCCGGCTTTGGATCGCTGATATCCCGCGAAACTTCGTGCTCCGCCGATGGATCCACTTTTCATTTTCATGTGATTGATATCCGGTAAGGCATCATAAAAACTCCTGAACCATGAAGCATGTCGCGCATATTCCAACGCCGCAACCAGTGCATGTGTCGTAACCCGGTTCTGGGGAGATAGTCCGCTCCCATCTATAATATTGACAGCCGATGATTCGATCCCGTGCTGCTTCCAAAATTTCTGCACCAATTCAATGCCTTTCTCCGTTGATCCAATGCCCGTTTTCTCTAATGCGAGGGTTTTTATGAATACTTCACCGTAGAGATTGATACTTTTTTTTAGGAACCAATAGTTAATGCTGTCCAGCCTCGGAGAATAGTATGTAAACAAGCTATCGCTGAGTACCGCCCAATCACCACTATTTGTATGACTACCCAAAAACGTTTCCATCGGCTTTCCAATTTGTATACCATGCTCGCGAAATGAATATTCGAGTGCCTTCGCAAAGTAGAGAGAACCATAAGACACCGCCCCGGAGATCGTAAAACGGTCTTCCCCGGCCGGAATGGTGCCTTGTGTGAATCCGGCACTTGCATAGGGAGGCATATAGACATAGGCATTGTCACCACTGTTAGGTTCTCCGGTTTTGATCTCATTAGTCATCGGTGAAGCAGCCGTTGCAGGTACAACAGAAATAATTTGCGTTGAATCTCCGGCTTGATGTCCTGCTTTCAGGACAAGATCATATTGGTTCTCGCGCCAGTTGATACCCCAGGAACCCGCACCATAATAATTGCCGATATCATCCCAAACCCATCCTCCGGGAATAGGTTGCAGCGGGAAACGGGAATCATCGATGAGCACCGTTCCCGAAATCTTTACAATGCCTTTTTTTTGCAATGCGGAAAATATATCCTGAAGTATTTTTTCTTCCCTGGTTTCGGGCCATCGCCAGCTTCCGAATGTTGGATCGCCTGATCCAATAATGTGCAGATTCCCTTGTAAAGAACCCGCCGCTAATTTTCCATCGTACCCTACCAATGTCTTGTATCGATAATCTGCCCCCAATATATCCAGCGCCGATATACTCGTGAATATTTTCTGACAGCTTGCCGGCGCGAGTCCGACCTCAGCATTTTTTCCAAAAACCATTTTTCCTGTTTTCGCATCGATTACATACAAACTTATCAGCCCGTGTTTCAGCGCAGGATCAGATTCCAATTTATTAAAAGCTTTCTGCACCAAACCAGTAATGGTTTGGGCAGTTAGCATTCGAATGCAAAAAATAAAAAGACAGAACAAAGAAGATTTTTTCATGTGAGGCTGTTACTTTGCGAACAAATTAACATTTTCCGCCCAAAAAATATATCATGGTACACGCTTCGATAATCACAATAGGAGATGAATTACTGATTGGTCAGGTAGTAGACACCAATAGTGCATGGATGGCCCGGGAATTGAACCTGGCGGGTATCTGGGTAAAGCGCAGGCTGGCCGTTGGTGATGTGTGGGATAATATTTGGAATGCATTGGAAAGAGAAAGCGAAGAAGCAGACATTATCCTGATTACAGGCGGACTGGGTCCTACAGCTGATGATATAACCAAACCACTACTCTGCGAATATTTCGGTGCAAAGCTTGTGGTTGATCCCGGCGCACTGGCCAATGTTAAGCATATTTTTGAGCGGGTACTAAACAGACCCATGATCGAGCGCAATCTCAAACAGGCCGAAGTGCCCGACAATTGTGAGGTTATTCAAAACAAAAGAGGAACTGCACCAGGAATGTGGTTTGAAAAAAAGGGAAAGATATACGTGTCTATGCCAGGAGTCCCTTTTGAGATGAAGGGCATGATGACCGAGGCTGTGATTCCCGGTTTAAAAAAACATTTTACGCTGCCTTTCATTGCACATAAAACACTCCTGGTAGCAGGCATCGGTGAATCATTTTTGGCGGAACATATTTCTACCTTCGAATCGGCCATTCCGCCAAATATCAAACTGGCCTATCTGCCGAATTATGGCATGGTGCGACTTCGTCTTACTTCCACCAGCCAGGAAAAAGAGGAGGCTGTGATCGAGTTAGATCAGCAATTCCGTCAATTGAAAAATCTGGTAGCGGAATGGATGGTTGCAGATGAAGACCTTTCGTTACAGGAAGTGATTGGGAAAATACTTACTGAAAAAAAATTAACGCTGTCTACCGCGGAGAGTTGCACAGGTGGATATATTGCGCATCTAATTACTTCCGTGCCGGGATCGAGCAGGTATTTTAATGGCAGTGTAGTGAGTTATTCTAATGACATCAAGGAAAATATTCTTTCCGTGCAACGTCAAACGCTGGCAGAGCATGGCGCAGTAAGTGAGGAAACCGTGAGGGAAATGGCAAAAGGCGTTCTGAACGCAATGGGCACAGATTATGCAATCGCCACTTCGGGTATCATGGGCCCCGATGGAGGCAGCATCGAAAAACCGGCAGGCACCGTGTGGGTGGCCGTAGGAAACAACCGGGAAATTATTGCGCAGAAGTTTTATTTCCGGTTCGATCGTCAGCGGAATATCGAGCTCGCGTCCACATTTGGCCTTAACTTGCTCAGAAAGTTTATATTGACAGCGTCCCAGGGACAGTCATTGAATTAGTAAGAAATAATTACCTTTGGCCCGACGGGAAATTAGCTTCTCAGCCGGATTCATACGGTTTCAAAAACTAAATTCACACTATGGCTCTTGTTGACCTGGTCATGCCAAAGATGGGCGAAAGCATCATGGAAGCTACGATCCTGAAATGGCATAAGCAACCTGGTGAGTTCATTCAACAGGATGAAACCCTGCTGGAGATTGCGACCGACAAAGTAGATAGTGAAGTCCCCTCAACGGCTGAAGGAACTGTTGAAGAAGTGTTGTTCGAAGTGAACGCAGTCGTTCCCGTTGGGTCCGTCATTGCAAGGATACGAACCAGTGTCGAAGAAAAAGCATCTCAAAACGGAAAGCATCCCGATCTCAAAACATCACTTCAAGTAGAACCGTTCATCAAAAAAGAACAAACCCTTGACGAAGAGCGTATGGTTTCAACCGGCAATAAGCAGGTCGTTGGGGATTATACCGCCTCCAGCAACGGAAACAGTAATAGATTTTATTCTCCGCTGGTGTTAAACATCGCGTCTAATGAAGGAATACCTTTAACAGAGTTGGAAGCCATTCTCGGCTCGGGCAATGAAGGCAGGGTTACTAAAAAGGATATTCTCCAATATGTGGCGGACCGTAAGCAAGGTACTCCGGGCACTGGAACAACGACTACTCAAAAGCAGCCTTCAACAAGCAGCAAACCTCCTTATACCCAACAGTTACCTGTAACCGAAGAAAGAACCACCGCGGTAAGCTACCAGGGCAATGCCGAGATCATTGAAATGGACCGTATGCGACGATTGATTGCCGATCACATGGTGAGAAGCAAGCAAACCAGTGCACATGTAACCAGCTTTACCGAAGCAGATGTGACCAACCTGGTGACCTGGAGAGAAAATGTGAAAAAGGATTTTGAAAAAAGAGAAGGAACCAAAATTACTTTCACGCCGTTATTTATCGAGGCCATTGTGCAATGCATCAGGAAATTCCCCATGGTCAATGCTTCGGTGGAAGGCAACAATATTATTCTGAAAAAAGATATCCATATGGGCATGGCTACTGCGCTTCCCAATGGAAACCTGATAGTCCCGGTGATTAAAAACGCGGACCAGTTCAATCTCATTGGACTGGCAAAACAAGTGAATGGTCTTGCCGAAAATGCACGTTCCAATAAACTCAAGCCTGAGGACACAACGGGTGGTACTTTCACGGTTACCAATGTGGGCACTTTCGGAAGTTTGATGGGCACGCCCATCATTAACCAGCCTCAGGTTGCGATCCTTGCACTGGGAGCCATCAAGAAAAGACCAGTAGTTATCGAGACCCCACAGGGTGATACTATTGGCATCAGGCATATGATGTATCTCTCCTTGTCTTACGACCATCGCATTGTAGATGGAAGTATTGGAGCCGGTTTTCTTACAGAAGTTGCAAAGACGCTCGAAAATTTCAATCCTGAAAGATCTTATTGATGCCATCTTCGTTGCATTGCTACATCCTACCTATTGCATGATATCGGGTATTCCCGCCCGTTATTCTTTCCCTGCTACTATATAATAATATTGTTTAATGAAACGTTTTCATTTAAATATTTCGACTAACGACATGATTTGAGCCGTTTTTTTTGTAAATTCATTAAACTAAACCCAGAGCACCATGAAAACACTATCCGAAACCTGGTTTGCTGATGGTTATATAGATTTTGAATTGAAGAAATACACCCTCCTCGCTTATTTACAGGAAGTAGATAAATACTTTAACGAGAACAAGCTCTACCCCCAACTCGCCGACATTATCTTTCACTACAATAACCTCGTCGCTTTCAGAGAAAATAAAAAATATTTACAGGAGCAGTTTCCAAAAAAATTCACCGGTGTGCAGATGGAAAAACTACAAGTGTTATACGAACAAATCATCCAGGACGACGACCTGATGGCAGAACTTGAAGAGATCATCAATTATTCTGCAACGCATATGAAGTCGGCGATCAGCAGTGGTACAGAGATCTATGAGTTTGTTGAAGATAAATTGAAGATTTATCCGGTGGGTCTTGTTCCGCTCGACATTAACGAAGGATATTTTTTTCTTAGCGAAGGATCTTTCAATGCGACCCGGGTTTACCAATACAGGCTCAGCTTCTTTGAAAAGCACGATGAAAAATACAGGAGTATTCGTACGGAATACATCGACACCTGGCAACGTAACATGATCAATACATTTGAACAAATCAAGCTGGACCTTTTACAGCGCAAATCAGAAATACGAAATCCGGCGGTGTATTCAATTGAAACTTCCCTTCGTTTCCCCGTAGAAGAAACACTTCTGCCTGTCGCAAAGAGGACATTGGTGAGGTATATTTCCAGTCAGGCTGCTTAATGCACCCTCGGCACCTTCATTCTTAATCGAATCATCTGTATAACGATAGCCAGCATGATTAACCCCAGTCCAATATAAAATCCGCTACTTAAAAATTTGTCTTCCCTGAACACCACAAATGCCAGCGCTATTCCATACACGGGCTCCAGATTGTAGGTCAGATTCACGGTAAATGCTGAAATTCTCCTTAACGCACTCATCGAAAAATTCATTGCCACTACCGTACAGAGCCAACTCAGTATAAGCAGCCATATCCAATCCATAAATCCCGGAAAAATAAGCTGCGTTGGGAAAATCGCAAGATAAAAAGGAAGTAGTATAGTGAGAAAGATCAACCCGCCACTCAATTCGTAAAGCGTCACGATCTCGAAAGGAATTCTTTGTAAGAGTTTTCTGCTGAGTATAGGAAAAATGCTGCCTAGCAGTGCAGCAATCAATCCCACCCAAATGCCCGTTTGATAGTGTGGGTCAAAATGGAAGATGAAGCTGATCCCCATGATCACTAATAATCCAAGCGCCAATTCACCCCAATTGATCCTAACCCGGAAAATGAGGGGTTCTATCAACGCCGTGAAAAATCCGATGGCCGAAAAACAAACCAGTGCGATCGAGACATTGGCGATTTTGATACAACCATAAAAACTAACCCAATGCAGGGCTGCCACGATGCCTACCAATCCTATTTTGAAAATATCTTTTTGCGGTATAGAGAAATTCTTTTTCCCAATTAAAAACAATACCCAAAGGGTACAGGCGCTGATCAGCAGGCGGTACCAGACCAATAGCCCCTCGTTGAGGGTGATCAGCTTGCCCAGAATGCCGGTAAATCCCGCAAGGAATACAGCGATATGCAATTGAAAAAAAGCCCTCTTCATTCAGGAGAACAAAGAAACAGGATAAAAACAATAAAGGAAATTAATTTGGCAGATAACAGGAAAATCGAACCGGCGATAGATTTAATGGTGAACTACTAACACTCGCTTTTTACCGCCATTTCGTTCGAGAAAGCGGAAATGGGTTGTTTAGCTTCCACATTTTTAACCCGGTTATTGTAGTTTTTGAACCATGACTGCCAACGAAGATTGAGTACTCCCAGTATACCCTCTTTAACAATACCCTTGTTCATTTTGGACGAGCCCAGCTTTCGATCCTTGAAAATGATAGGAACTTCTTTGATGCGAAACCCGAGTTTCCAGGCTGCAAATTTCATTTCAATCTGGAATGCATATCCAACAAACAGAATTTGATCAAGATTGATTGTTTCCAAAACTTCTTTGCGATAACAAACAAATCCGGCCGTAGGATCCTTTACCGGCATCAGCGTAATAAGACGAGTATATAGTGAGCCTCCTTTGGAAAGAAGCACCCTGTCCCAGGGCCAATTCACATTGCCACCACCTTGAACATACCTCGAACCCACGGCAACGTCTGCTCCGCCGCTTTTGCACGCATCATAGAGCCTTTCCAGATCTGAAGGATTGTGGGAGAAATCGGCATCCATCTCAAAGATGTACTGATAGCCGCGACTATAGGCCCATTTAAAGCCATGAATATAAGCGGTTCCCAAGCCGAGCTTGCCCTTTCTTTCTTCTAAAAATAACTCGTTTGGATATTTTAACTGGAGCGATTTGACTATATCTGCGGTACCATCTGGTGAATTGTCGTCAATAACAAGCACATGATATCCCTGGTTTAGGATAAACACGGCCTCAATAATATTGGCAATATTATCCTTTTCGTTAAAAGTTGGTATGACAGCAATCTTTTCCAGAAAGGTGTATTGAATTTCTTTAAAGATACGAAAATAAGATATTTGGGAATTCCGTTTTATTCACAATTTTTACCTAATTCTAGCTCTTTTTTAACAGGGTCCGGTTTAGAATCTCGGTCAGTTTCTGTTTGGTATGAAGTGGAAAGTCACCCTTCATCATCCAATCATAATATTGTGGCTCAGCCTTTAATACCTCGGTTACGGGTCTGCCTTTATGCTTCCCGAAATTGAAAACCTCGACACCGTTTTCAAACGTAAATCGCCTTGCGAAATCGACCACTTTATCATCCCCTGTGAATTTGATAATGCTTTCTACGTCCGTACCCAGCTGGGGGTATTTTTCTAATTGTGCTTCCAATACTTCGAGGGTGGCCGAAGCATCAGCTTCAGCTCCATGTGCCCCTTCGAGATTCTTATTACAGTAAAAACGATAGGCAGCACTGAGGGTGCGTTGCTCCATCATGTGGAAGACCTTTTGGACATCCACAAGCCTTCTGCCTTTCATCTCAAACTCCATACCTATGCGAAGAAATTCCTCGATCAGCAAGGGTATATCAAAACGATTGGAATTATATCCACCCAAATCGCTGTTATCAAGAAATTGCTTCAATTCATTGGCTGCCTGCCTGAAAGTGGGTGCATCTTTAACTTTCTCATCTGTAATTCCGTGAATGTCCGAAGAAGCTTTCGGAATGGGCATTTCGGGATTGATCATTTTATGCTTGACAATCTTCTTTCCGTCGGGCATCATTTTTACAATGGCGATCTCAACGATCCTGTCTGATCCCAGATTGATCCCCGTGGTCTCGAGGTCAATAACAGCCAATGGCTTTGTAAGTTGTAACATTAAGTCTTTGATATGGGTTAATATTTCTGAACAGCCTTTCCCGATTGATTCAAGCACAAAAAATATCCGGCCATCGATTCAGGGGGCAATCTCCCGGGCAAATGTAAGGATATCCAGCCCATCATAGTTTCCCGAACTCATGAGGAGCAAGTTAGCATTTTCGTAAGATTGTTGCTTCAACCATTGGTACAGTACCTCTTTTTTATTGGCAACAATAAGGCCGGGTTTTCCAAAACCTTCATACACTTTTTCCATTGGCAATTCCGGCATCTTTTTCAATTCCAGTGCATGGCCCGAATAAAATACGAGTGCCTTATCTGCATCATCCATCGTTCTATTGTACTGGGTTAAAAAATCTTTGTTCAGGCTGCTGTAGGTATGAAGTTCCAATACAGCGATTAGTTTTCTCCCCGGGAACTGTTGTTTTACGGCATGGATTGTTGCATTTACTTTGGACGGGGCGTGCGCAAAGTCACGGTACACATTGGTATGCATATTTGTTGCGAGTAGTTCCAATCTCTTTGAAGCACCTGTGAAATTCGAAATACACTTCAAAAATACTTCGGCAGATATGCCGCAGGATTCACAGGCCAGAAATGCAGCCTGCATATTAAGCAGGTTGTGATCGCCAAATACACTGAGTGAACCTTCTACACCATTCAGGGTTGCAAAAGTTTTGCCACTTACGATCCTGTGCCCTGGCACTCCATATCCTTTTTTGCGAAGCTTCGATGAGGTTTGGTGCTCTTCGACCAGTTTTTTCAAAACCGGATCGGTTTCATTATAAATCAGCAACCCGCCTGGCTCTATCTTATCAATGAAAATCTGAAACTGTTCAAGATAAAAATCAAAAGTTGGAAACACATTGATATGATCCCAGGCAATACCTGTAATGATTGCGACATGGGGAAACAGGAAATGGAACTTTGGTCGCTTTTCAATAACGCTGGCCGGATATTCATCGCCCTCACAAACAATCGTAGGGGCGTCGGAAATTTGGACCGACTGCGAAAAACCCTCGAGTTTAGCCCCAACCAGCCAGTCGAATGACTTCCCAGTCTCGCGCAGGACATGCATGATCATGGCTGTCGTGGTCGTTTTACCATGACTTCCCCCAACTACGATACGCTTCTTGTTTTGGCTTTCCCGGAATATGTATTCAGGGAATGAATAAATTGGCAAACCCAGTTCATTAGCCTTTTGAATTTCAGGGTTATCCTGACGTGCGTGCATTCCCAGAATCACCGCATCTAATTGATTATGAATATTTTCCGTATCCCAGCCAAAGGATTTGGGCAATATCCCTTCTTTTCTCAGGTTCGACAAGGCTGGCTCAAAGATCTCGTCATCGCTGCCGGTTACGGTATAGCCCTTCCTTTTTAAAGCAATCGCCAGCTGGTGCATTACGCTGCCCCCGATAGCAATAAAATGTACAACCACTCTTTCTGAATTTATCGTTAAAAATATCCAAGCGACTGGTTATTTGCAAAAAAATCTGGTTTATCGTAGTCGACCTGTTGCATATACAGGAATTTTGTTGTTATTTTGTCGTGATCGTCATCTACCCTTCTCAACTTTAAGTCTTTCTATCCGTTCCTCTGAATGACCTGGTGATCGCCGCCCGTACCAGGCTTTTTTTAAATTTTAAATACAGAGAAATGAGAAAGAC